>Ga0256839_1002694_pt1 | contig 19449 bp, 14 predicted proteins | sample 354166metaG_FD_185968 | JGI IMG/M metagenome (GOLD analysis project Ga0256839, IMG submission 185968) | Hydrothermal vent microbial communities from Mid Atlantic Ridge, Atlantic Ocean - 354-166 | ecosystem: Environmental > Aquatic > Marine > Hydrothermal vents | place: Atlantic Ocean: Mid... | reverse complement strand
GCTACTTTGGGGCTGTGGCCGCAACCACAGCCAAAAGCTTGAGCTGGCCGGAATAACAACCCCGCAGGGTGAAATAGTTTTTATGTTTTACGATGAAACACCCCGGCACAAGACCAGTTTTATCAAGTTGGTGGAGGGCCATTATTTTGATTCACTGACCTTTAACCCGAAAAATTCACAAGAATTTTTCACCCGCAGGGCTGATGAACTGCAAAATAGTGTAAAACAACATGTTATGCACAAAACATAGCATGAACCCAAGATTAAGCATGACCCAAATTTGAGGGTAAAATATTTTGCACTCATCAGGTCCTTAGACTCCGCTGAGCCGGAGTCTAAGGACCTGATGTAATTAACTGACAAACAATCGTTTGGTGATTAATTTACATCATTATTCATGATTTTCATGAATAATCCGGGTTAAAGGGATGGACGTGGTAGAGGCCATCGTGAAAGTACCCACTGACTCACGGGATGAACCCTTGGTGCCGGCACCCCTGAAGATAGAAATTATAAGGATTGACAGCGCTGCCATGCCTGGCTTTGCACGCATGTAAACTACCCTAAAATCATCCCCACGATGGTGGCCGACATCAGCGAGGCCAGGGTGCCGCCCAGCAGGGCCCGCATGCCAAACTGCGATAACAGAACCCTTTTGCCGGGGGCCAGGCCGCCAATGCCGCCAATCTGGATGCCGATGGAAGCAACATTGGCAAACCCGCAAAGCATATACGTAGCCATGATGATTGACTTGGTACTGCCAAAACTTCCGGCAGCCTTGAGGGTAGCCAGGCTTTCATAACCTACAAATTCGCTGGCAATAAGTTTTTCACCAAGCAGTTGCCCTACCAGGGCAATGTCTTGTGCCCCAACCCCGATCAGCCACATGAGCGGGGCAAACGTATAACCCAGGATAAACTGTAACGACAGGTTATTGTATTGGCCTCCGGTAAGTGAGGCAATCATACCATTTACCCCCACTACATTACCGGCTTTAATAAACAGGAAGTTGGCCATGGCAATAAAAGCAAAGAATACCAGTAACATGGCGCCAACATTCAGGGCCAGCTTAAGGCCTTCGGTAGTGCCGTTCGACATGGCATCAAGCAGGTTGGTGCCTACGTTTTGCTTGCTTATCTTAATATTGGTGTTGATTTCTTCGGTTTGCGGTACCAGGATTTTTGATACCACTATAGCCCCGGGGGCAGCCATTATAGAGGCGGCCAGCAAATGCTTGGCAAACAGCAACCGCTGGGCCGGGTCATCGCCACCCAAAAAACCAATATAGGCGGCCAGCACGCCACCGGCTACCGTAGCCATACCGCCAATCATGACCAGCAAAATCTCCGACCGGTTCATTTTCTCAAGGTAGGCTTTGATCAGTAACGGGGCCTCGGTTTGCCCTAAAAATATATTGCCGGCCACTGACAACGATTCGGCCCCGGAGATTTGCAAGGTCTTGGTCAGCAACCAGGCCAGTCCATAGACAATTTTTTGAATAATGCCCAGATAAAACAAAACGCTGGTTAAGGCCGAGAAAAAGATAATGGTAGGTAAAATTTGTAACGCAAAGACAAAGCCAACCGACTCAACATTCATTAAATCACCAAAAATAAAGGTGCTGCCGGCTTTGGTAAAATCCAGGATAACGACAAATATCCAGCCCACAAACTCAAAAAACCTGCGCACAAACGGCACGGTTAAGATACTGATGGCCAGCACCAACTGAATACCCAGCCCAATACCCACCACCCGCCAGGAAATGGCCTGGCGGTTGGTGCTGAACAACCAGGCAATTAAAATTAATACGGCCATGCCTAACAGGCCCCGGGGGATGGAAACCAACCAGTTGCCCTCTGCTTTCAGGGAGTTTTCATCAATCAGGTTTGATTTGTTCCTGGAGTTAACTGCGGCCGGGTCTTCGCCTAATGCTTCAGCGGCAATTACTTCTTCGCTGGAGGGGGATATTGGTTGCTCAGGTTGTTGGGCAAAAGAGTGGGTGGATTTCAGCCCGGTAAGTAAAAATAGTGAAGCTAAAATCAGAAGTTGTCGTACGTTCATACATTCAGGTTTCTGCTTTCCTAAAGTGCAATTATTTTTACTTACTTCAAAATAATCGGGCAAAAGAAAAGGGCCGTCTTACCCGGCCCTTGTCTTGTAGTAAAAGTCAATATGCTAAGCCCTGGGCTTTGGCGCTGCCGCCAGCACTTCGGCAGAAGCATCCGCTTTAAACTTTTCAAAGTTGATGATGAACTCATTGGCCAGGTGGTTGGCTTTGGCATCATAATCAGCTTTGTCTTCCCAGGTGTTTTTCGGGTCAAGCACCTCGGTAGGCACCCCGGGGCAACGGGTTGGCATGGCCAGGCCAAATATCTCATGGGTTGTATAGGCAACCTCATCCAGCTTGCCTTCCAGGGCTGCGGCAATCAGCGCCCGGGTTATTTTCAGGCTCATGCGCTGGCCAATGCCATAGGGCCCGCCCGACCAACCGGTATTGACCAACCATACATTGGCGCCCGATTCCTGCATTTTTTTACTGAGCATCTCGCCATATACGGTGGGGTGCAGGGGCATAAACGGGGCGCCAAAACAAGCAGAGAATACGGTTACCGGTTCGGTAATGCCGGCCTCAGTACCGGCAACCTTGGCCGTGTAGCCGGAGATAAACTGGTAAGCCGCCTGGGCCGGGGTTAGTTTGGCTATTGGCGGCAGTACCCCAAAAGCATCGGCCGTGAGGAAAAAGATGTTTTTGGGCGGTGCCCCTACCGAAGGTTCGGCAATATTGCGAATATGCTGTATCGGGTAGCTTACCCGGGTGTTTTCCGTAATGGAACCATCGTTAAAATCCACTTCATCGGTGCCCGGAAAGAAAACGATGTTCTCCAGCAATGCCCCCGGTTTAATAGCATTAAAAATGTCAGGCTCTTTTTCGGCCGACAGGTCTATACACTTGGCATAGCAGCCGCCCTCAAAGTTGAAAACCGTATCGGCCGACCAGCCGTGCTCATCATCGCCAATCAAATAGCGGTTAGGGTCGGCAGAAAGGGTGGTTTTGCCAGTGCCCGAAAGCCCGAAAAACAGTGCAGTATCACCCTCTTTACCCTTATTGGCCGAACAGTGCATGGACAATACATTCTTTTGGTGCGGCAAAATAAAGTTCAGGGCAGAAAAAATACCTTTCTTAATCTCCCCCGTATAGCCGGTACCTCCAACAAGGACCACTTTACGGGTAAAGTTAAGGATAGCAAAATTATGCTGACGGGTACCGTGAATAGTGGGCCCGGCATGGAACCCTGGGGCATTAATTACCAGCCATTCCGGGTCAAAATCAGCTAATTCTTTCTCGGTAGGCCGTAAAAACATATTATAGGTAAACAGGTTTGACCACGGCAGTTCGGTAACAAACCTGATGTTCATCCGGTACTTTGGGTCGGCACAGGCATAGCCATCGCGCACATAAACCTCTTTGCCGGAGAGGTATTCAACCATGTGGTTGTATAGCAGGTCAAACTTATGCGTTTCGAAGGGCAGGTTAATATCGCCCCACCAAACGGTATCTTCGGTTATGTTGTCAAAAACAATAAACCGGTCGTTAGGCGACCGGCCGGTAAATTCACCGGTGCTTACGTTTATGGCCCCGCTGCTGGCTCTTTTGGCCAGGCCTTTTTTGATGGATATGTCGGCAAGTTCATCGGGGGAGAGGTTCCAGTAGGCTTTGGCTTTTTTTATACCCAGGGCGGCCATTGCGGCTGCCTGGGTGGGGGTTTGGGTTTCTGGCATGATAAAACTAAATTATACTTGGTTAACGGGCAGCAAATTTACACTAAAAAGGTAATTTCCACAGGCCTTGATTAAAATTACCTTCCCCTTGCCGCAACTTCTGTAAACGGGTGCCGGAAGAACCCTTTACAGGTACAATTGCCTGCTTTTATCTGCCAATGTGGATTTGCCCATACTTTTGATATATTTGGGGACGTTTAGTTTTTTGTTCACGTAACTACAGTAGCCTTATGAATGATGAAACACAGATAAAAAGCAGCCGCACCCAACACCCGCAGGGCCTTTATACCCTGTTTGCCACCGAGATGTGGGAACGGTTTAGTTATTACGGTATGCGGGCCTTGCTCACCCTCTACCTTACAGCTGAGCTGGTTAACGGGGGGTTTGGCCTGGAACGGGCAGCGGCCCTGGAAATATATGCCATTTTTACCGGCCTGGTATATTTAACACCCATTTTGGGTGGCTGGGTGGCCGACCGTTTTCTCGGTAAGCGGAAAACGGTTTATATCGGTGGTTTTGTGATGGCAACGGGCCAGTTTTTACTGGCGGCCAGCGCTTTTATGGCCGATGGCCTGGACCCTGCCACCCGGTTGTTTATTTTCAACTTTGGCCTGGGAACACTAATTATCGGCAATGGCTTTTTCAAGCCTAATATCTCCACTATTGTCGGTGATTTTTATGATGACAACGATCCCCGTAAAGATTCGGCCTTCAATATTTTTTATATGGGCATTAACCTGGGCGCTATTTTAGGGCCATTTATTGCCGGCTACCTGGGCGAAAACGTGCACTGGGGCTGGGGCTATTTTGCTGCCGGGGTTGGCCTGATTATCAGTGTGATCTGGCTGAAAATACGTGAAGACAGCCTGGAGCACAATGGCCTGCCACCCAATACCCCGGCCGATAAGTTTGTGCTGGATGGTAAAGACTGGCTGGAGATAGTTTACTATTCCGTAGGCCTGGTAGTGGCTACCCTGGCGGTTATCGTGCTTTGGCGCCAGATTCCTGACAGCATCACGGGCACTATTGTTACCGTTGGCTTTATTGCCCTCGGCCTGGCCCTGGGATACGTGATTTTTAAAGGTACCCATGGCGTTGAGGAGTGGAGCCGCATGGGGGTGATTGTCGTGCTGGCTTTCTTTAATATCGTATTTTGGGCCGGCTTTGAACAGGCCGGGGGCACCATGAACCTGTTTGCAGCCGAAAACACTAACCGCATGCTCGGGGGCTGGGAAATCCCTGCTACCTGGTTTCAGAATATCAACCCGGCCGCCATCCTTATTTTTGCCCCTTTGTTTTCTATTATGTGGTTGCGCCTGCACGACCGGAATATCAACCCCCGCACCCCAATAAAGTTTGCCCTGGGGATGCTCCTGGGTGGCCTGGCCTTCTGGATTATGTCCATGGCCAGTAACCAGGCAGCCGATGGTCATCTGGTATCGCCTCTCTGGCTGGTAATGGTTTACACTATTCTTACCTTGGGCGAGCTTATGCTGTCGCCTATCGGGCTTTCCATGATTACCAAACTGGCCCCTACCAAGCTCGTTTCGGTGGTGATGGGGTTATGGATGGCCAGCTTTGCTGCCGGCAATTATTTTGCCGGGGTGATGGAGAGTATTTTGCACAAATATGATTTACCCCTGTATCCGTTTATCACCTGGATTATGGTGGGCACCGGGGTGGTTATCCTGTTGTTGTCACCGGTACTGAACAAGGCGATGAAGGGTATTCATTAAGGGGTGGTTTATTTTAACCCGAAAAATTCATATGAATTTTTCGGGTTAGCGCCCGGCTTATTGGCAGCAAATAATAAACTGTGCAGGATAGGCCTTTGTTTTACGGTAAAGCATGGCAAGCAGTACAGGGCTATTGTAATTGCTCCAAGCGGGTTTGCCACGGCTATCTGTTCAGTGTAATAAACCAGCTAATTTAGCCAATGCTTTTTGGTTGGGTTTGCTGTGAATACTGAAAATAACGCTCTGTTTTTCCTTGCCGGTAAGGCGCCAGCTCAGGGCTGCCCGGTGCACATCGGCCGGGGTTTGGTGGGCCGGGTCATAGGTAGGCACATATTGCAGGTTAATCACATCGATCTGATTGTTAAACCAGGCTGAGGCATACTCAATCTTACTGTCGTTGGTAATGCTTTGCATTTTGGCAAAATTCTCGTAAACACTTTGTACCGGGGTGGAGATTTTATCGAGTAGCGACAGGTTTTGCCGGGGCTCAATGCCGATTTCTTTTTTTGAATCCCGGATGGAAACGATGATAACCCCGGAAGTATTCCTTGCTATCCAGTCACGGTAGGCGTAGAGAAAGCGCAGGGCATCGGAAATGCCGAAGTTATCGGTAATGCCGGCATCCATGATTTCCATTGGGGGGTTGCTGGGCAGGGTAACATTGGGGGTCACGTAAGGGAAGGTGGCCCCCATACGCAGCGCGCTGAGAAAGCGCAGGCTGTCGGCATCATAATCAGCATAAAACCTACGGAAGTCAATACCTTCTACCAATTTGTCAAAAGTTCTGTGGGCCCTGATTTCCCCGGCATTCATAAAACTAAGGTGATGCGGTGAGATAAACAGTTTGCGGCCATCGTTAATAATGGTAGGGGCAATCACCATCATGGGGATTTGGGCCGAGGCCTCCGCTTCTGCGTAGGCCGATAGGGGCTTGTCGAGCAGGTAACGGGTGTTTTTGTTCAGTTGTTCTTCAAAGGAGTAACCCCGGTCTTTAAGGTATTTCTTGCCCTTGTATTCGAATTTCTGAAATTTAACAAAAAGGTCATTGACCAGAAAGCTGAAGATAATCGGGTTAAGGTTATCGTTGGCTATGCTGGCCAGGTACCTGGGGTGTAGCGGGTTAATGGCCGGGTTGGCTTTGTTACGCAGCACCAGTTCGCGGTAGAAGGCCGCCCCGATGAGCCCCCCGGAGGCCCCGGTAATGAGTATGGCATGGTTAAAGAGCTTGCCGGCTGTCAGGCTGTCGGCATATTGCAGGGCCCTGAAGGTCCAGAGGGATGACCGCTGGCCTCCGCCACTTACGGCCAGGAAAACCATTTTGGGTGGCCGTACCCCAAATTTTGCCCGCCAGTTTTTTAATGTCTGCAGGGTTTGCTGCCGGTCGTGGATAATAATGGAATCGTTGTTTTGCGCCTTGATTACTTCCAGGTTATACGGGGCGCGGCCATTGGCGTAGTTAAGGCCAAAAGCCTGGTATTGCGACTTGAGCACATTGTATTTTACACCCATATTTACCAGGATAAGCAGACCAATGATAATGGCGGCTGACCAGGAGCGGAACCAGTAAGAAAAAGCCCCGGTAAACATAATCACGATGGTGAGGAAGAGTACGGCCGAAGCGGCAGCCGGGATCTGAAAGATTTCATTCTCGCGAAATATGCCCAACAACAGCAGGATAACAAAAATAAACAGCTCAATAAATACCAGGTTCAGGTGGTTTTGGTCAAACACTTTCAATACCTCTTGCTTGTCGTAAACACGGTCGTTAACCGGGGTGGCCCGCAGGTTTAAATCCAGGTAATATTTTACCTTTTCGGGTTTATGTTTGGCCAGTACCAGCCGGGCCATTACATTCGCCCGGGTGGCCCGCACGTTTTTTTTCAGGCTTTGGTCGAAGCGGTAAGCAATAATTTTAAAGATATCTTTATTGGTAAACCAGAAATAGATGTAGAGCAGGAGGGTCATGACAACAAAACCAAGCAATACCCCGCTCACGGCCCAAAACACCTCGATTGGGCCGGCATCTTCATTATAAAGCTGGTAGTTAACCACATTAAACAGGTAAACCAGTAAAAATGCCAAAGGCAGCAGGCTGTTGTTGATGCTGAAGCGGGTAAAGGGTTTGGTCAGTGAGCCCAGAAAAGTGAAACGGTAGCCATCCACAATATAGCAGGTGATATGGTAGGCGGTGGCAAACCCACCAATGACCATGCCCATGATAAAAAAACTGAGAAAATTCACCCGGCCGAGGTATTCCGGATCGAGAAACAGGGAGGGGATGCCGAGGTACTTGCCCAACTGGCCGGTAACCACGGCAAATAGCAGGAACCAGATAAGCAGCAAAACATGGCCGCGTTTAACCTGGCTGAGCAACAGACGGAAGGGCAATGAATAAAATAGTTTAGTAAAAATGTTTCCTGGCATAATTAACGAACAAGATAATCATTTTTTTTGTTTTACTTTAATTTACGCCATTATTCACGATTTACGTGAATAAACCGGGTTAAGGCATTGCTTTAAATTGAAATAACCCAGGCCTTCAGCCTGTTGATGAAAATAGATTATTTTTAAAACCCCGGGTTTTATTCGGGTTCAGGGGGTAAGGAAGGCCCTGGTTGCTTACCTCATTTCGCTGATACCCGTAGCAAAGGTAGCTTAGCCCGCAGCTTTCCGGCTACCCCGGTAAAGCTCGTATTCCAACAGCCGGCAATCTAGCTGGCCGTTATAGAACGCAACCTTACGTTTGGTACGCAGGCCGATGACCTTGGCCAGTTCCCGGTTGCCGGTGAAGATATAGCCCCAATAGCCCTGGCATTGCTGCTTGAAGAAATCGCCAAGGGCCTGATAAACATGGCGCAACTCTTCTACCTCACCAAGGCGCTCCCCATATTCCGGATTAAGGATGACCACGCCTTCGCCTGCCGGTACAGTGAGTTGCTTAAAGTCGCTGACGGCAAACCGGATGTATTGTTCCATGCCGGCTGCCCGGGCGTTGGTGCGGGCGATGGCGATGGCATCGGCCGAAATATCGGATGCGGCAATAAGGGCGCTTGTTGGCCTGACTTTATTCTTCGCTTCCTGTACCATCGCCTGCCATTTTTCGGGGTTAAAAGAGCGCAGGTGCATAAAGCCAAAGTTTTTTCTGAACAACCCCGGGGCGGTGCGGGTAGCCAGCAGGGCGGCTTCAATGGCCAGTGTGCCGCTGCCACACATGGGGTTAATAAAATTACTTCGCCCGTCCCACCGGGAAGCCATGATTACGGCTGCCGCCAACGACTCCAACATGGGGGCTTTGCCCGGTATTTTGCGGTAACCGTGTTTGGCAATTACGCCACCGGAAGTGTCGTAGTAAACGTTACACTGGTTATCACGCCAGTGCAGGTAAATACGGGTTTTGTCTTTTTCGGGGCCGGAGTAGGGCCGTCTGCCTTTGATCCGGGTAAAGCGGTCAACAATGGCATCTTTAAGCTTCAGGTTGGCAAACCGGGTGTCGGTAATGGTATCGTTCTTTACATACGAATCGATGTTAAAGTAGCCATCAACATCAATTTCATCTTCCCAGGGAAGTTTGCCGGCTTTTTGGTACAATTGTTCGGGGGTGGCGGCATAAAATTCAGCAACCTGCCACAACACCTTATTGGCTGTGCGCAGGTAAAGGTTGAGACGCATGGTATCCTCCAGGGTGCCGGTTAACTGAACGCCCAGGGCGTGTTCGGTGGTGCCGGAATAGCCGAGCGCCTTGATTTCCTGGTGCAGGATACCGCTGATTTGGGGGGCACAGATGACAAAAATAGTGGCTTTTCTAGCCATCATGCCGGGCGGTGAGGTTGAGGGTAAGGTTAACCATAGGCTATTTTACAGGGCATAATTTTGGCTAACCAGGGTAAAGAGCCTGACAGCAAGGGGTTAAACGTTGTGTGAACTAACCTTGGCCGCCATATATTCCCGGTGTACCCGGGCAATGTGTACCAGGCTGATTTCTTTCGGGCACTCGGCCTCACAGGCCCCGGTGTTGGTGCAGGCGCCAAAACCTTCTTCTTCCATCTGCCAGATCATCTTTTCCACCCGGCTATGGCGCTCGGTATTACCTTGTGGCAACAAAGCCAATTGCGATATCTTGGCACTGGTAAACAACATGGCCGAAGCATTTTTACAGGCTGCTACGCAGGCGCCACAGCCAATACAGGCGGCAGCATCCATAGCCTCATCGGCAATACGTTTGGGTATCGGAATCTCATTGGCATCGGGGGCGCCCCCGGTGTTAATGCTCACATAACCACCGGCCTGGATGATACGGTCGAAGGCGCTGCGGTCAACAATCAAGTCTTTAACTACCGGAAAAGCTTTGGCACGCCAGGGCTCGATAGTGATGTCGTCCCCATCGTTGAAGCTCCGCATGTGCAACTGACAGGTGGTGATAGCCTGCTTGGGCCCGTGCGGGCGCCCGTTGATCACCATGCTACAGGTACCACAAATCCCTTCACGACAGTCGTGGTCAAAATGCACCGGGTCTTCGCCTTTATGGGTAAGTTCTTCGTTCAGCACGTCAATCATTTCCAGAAACGACATGTCCGGGGAAATGTTACTTACTTCGTAGGCTTTAAAGCCCCCTTTATCCGTGCTGTTTTTCTGGCGCCAAATATGTAATGTAAGGTTCATTTTGATTATTTATTAATCGTTATCTGTTAATCGTTATCAGTAGTTTGTACATGGGGGAGGGGATAGTAGCTGAAAGACAGGAGTGGCAGGGGTATAAAATCTTCTTGTCTGCCTGCCGGCTGCGGTCTTCGGCCTTCTATCAACATTGTTTTGCCCATCTACTTTTATTCCCTTGCTGAAGCCATACGGATATAGCCTTATTTATAGCTCCGCTGGGTCAGTTTAACATTTTCAAATTCCAGGGTTTCTTTTTCCAGGGCTTCTTCCCGGCCTTCACCCTGGTACTTCCAGGCCGCCACGTAAGAATACTGGTCGTCAATACGTTTGGCTTCACCTTCTTCGGTTTGCGATTCCTCGCGGAAGTGGCCGCCACAGGATTCTTTGCGGTCCCGGGCATCATCTACCATTAGTTCGGCCAGTTCCAGGAAATCGGCCACGCGGCCGGCTTTTTCCAACGAGAGGTTCATCTCTTCATTATCGCCCAGTACTTTTACATTTTGCCAGAAACTTTCACGTATTTCCCTGATCTTCTCTTTGGCAATTTTCAGGCCTTCCTCATTGCGGGCCATGCCCACATAGTCCCACATCACCTTGCCCAATTCTTTATGAAATTCATCAACGGTCTTATCGCCATTAACACGCAACAGTTTGTTGATCTTCTCTTTCACCTCATCTTCAGCCTGCCGGAAGGCCTCGTGATCGGTGGGTACTTTATCATACGCCATACCGGCCAGGTAATCACCAATCGTGTAGGGGATAACAAAATAGCCGTCTGCCAGCCCTTGCATGAGGGCGCTGGCACCGAGGCGGTTGGCCCCATGATCGGAGAAGTTGCATTCACCCAGGGCATAGAGGCCGTCAATGGTGGTCATCAGGTTGTAGTCCACCCACAGGCCGCCCATGGTGTAGTGTACGGCCGGGTAAATCATCATCGGCACTTCATACGGGTTATCTCCCTGGATTTGCCGGTACATATCAAAAAGGTTGCCGTATTTATCACGGATTACATCTTCACCGAGGCGTTTAATGGCATCGGCAAAATCAAGGAACACCGCTTGCCCGGTAGCGCCCACGCCCCGGCCTTCATCGCAAACCATTTTGGCATTGCGCGAAGCCACATCGCGGGGTACCAGGTTACCAAAGGCCGGGTACCTGCGTTCGAGGTAATAGTCTCTTTCTTCTTCGGGTATGCTTACGGCCTCTTTGGCGGTAAGCCCCGGCATAGCCTTTTTGGGCACCCATATCCGCCCATCGTTGCGCAACGATTCCGACATCAGGGTAAGTTTCGACTGGTGGTCGCCTGATACCGGGATACAGGTAGGGTGGATTTGGGTAAAGCAAGGGTTGGCAAAATAGGCGCCTTTCTTGTGTGCCCGCCAAGCGGCTGTGGCATTAGCGCCCATGGCGTTGGTTGACAGGTAAAAAACATTGCCGTACCCTCCGGTAGCCAGCAAAACGGCATGGGCTGAATGCGAGGATATCTTGCCGGTAACCAGATCGCGCACTACAATGCCGCGGGCTTTGCCCTCAATAATAACCACGTCCAGCATTTCGGTACGGGGGAACAGCTCTACTTTACCCTTGGCAATCTGCCGGCTGAGGGCGCTGTAGGCCCCCAGGAGCAATTGCTGGCCGGTCTGGCCGCGGGCGTAAAAGGTGCGCGAAACCTGGGCCCCGCCAAATGAACGGTTATCCAGCAGGCCGCCATATTCGCGGGCAAAAGGCACGCCCTGGGCCACGCATTGGTCGATAATATTATTGCTCACCTCGGCCAGGCGGTAAACGTTGGCTTCGCGCGAACGGTAATCACCGCCTTTAATGGTATCATAAAACAGGCGAAAAATGCTGTCGCCATCGTTGGGGTAGTTTTTGGCGGCATTGATGCCCCCCTGGGCGGCAATACTGTGGGCCCTGCGGGGGCTGTCCTGGTAACAGAACGATTTTACATTGTAGCCGAGTTCTGCCAGTGAGGCCGCAGCCGAAGCCCCGGCCAGGCCGGTACCCACGACAATAACATCATATTTTCTTTTGTTGGCCGGGTTTACCAACTTAATATTGAACTTATGCTTCGTCCATTTTTCGGCCAGCGGGCCGGCAGGTATTTTAGAATCTAATGCCATGATTATGACAAACTTTTAAGGTATAACAAAACAGGAATGATGGCAAAGGCAGCCGGTACGGCAATAGCGTAAAACTTACCGGCCAGTTTGATTAAGCCATTATATTTAACGTGGTTCAGCCCAAGCGACTGAAAAGCGCTACTGAAGCCATGCCAAAGGTGAAAACCCAGAACAAGCATCGAAATTACATAAAAAGTGGCAATCAGTGGATTAGCATAGGCATCCGCTACCCATTGGTACGCATTGTGCATTTCTACCCCGTTTACCACCGTGCTGGTTACTTCGGTGCCGTACTTAAACTCGTACCAGAAGCCGCGCAGGTGCAATAAAATAAAGATAAAGATAAGCGTGCCCAGCAGCGACATACTGCGCGATGACCAACTGCTGTTGGCGCTACCGGCCGACACTTTGTAGCCAACAGGGCGGGCGTTTTTGTTTTTGATGTAGAGGGTATAGGAAACAAACGCATGCAACAGAATAAAAAAGAAGTTGGCCTTGGAAACAAACTGGATCAGCGGGTTGTGGGCCATGAAATGGGAGTATTCATTAAAAGCTACCCCGCCATCTTCTTTTAACAACTGCAGGTTTCCTGCCAGGTGGATTACCAAAAACAAGATCAGGAAAAGCCCTGTAAGCGACATGATTACCTTTCTGCCAATGCCGCTTGTTAATGCGCTTAAAAACCAATTCATGATTTAACTGTATAGATTAAAATGAAAGGCCAAATATAGGTTTTAGTGGTGAGCTTTTCAATCTGTTGACCGAATATCTCGGCCGGAAAGTGCACCCCGGTTGCCGGATTATTTACGCTGTTTTCTTATGCCGGCCCCAAGGCAACGACAACAGGGTTTTCGCCTGTTCGAAGAGTGTAGTAAGGCAAAACTTCGTAAAAAAAACGTGTCTTCTATCAATTTTAGGCTTATATTTAATTTTTTAAAATATACCTTGAGTTTAGAAATAGGTTTAAAATGGCACAAAATGTCAAACATATGCGAAAAATTGTCTTGGCATTGCCGGTGGCATTTTCTATGGTGCTTACAGTAGCATATATTGCCAATAGTTTTGCGGGCGGTTTATCTTGTATAACCTTGGCGTTGAAAGACAGTGCCGAAAGTCATGAAGACCACAAACCCGTACAGAATTTACAGGATGTAAAGATGGAACAACTAGCCAGGGTGAACCTGGAAAGGCGTTTTTTCCATCGCAGCAGCACTTATCTGCACCGTGGCCAGGCCATCGTCCCGGAGGTATTCCTGGAGGTGGTTACCCCGCCTCCGGAATTTGGCTGAGCATCTGAACAAGCATTTTACCTTGGTTATTGCCAGGGTAAAATCCGGCACCGGCCTGTTTTTGGCCGATAAATAATTTTTACCTGATAGATTTGCCGCTACCGGCAGCAGAAGAAAAAAAATAGATTGATCTGTAATTGATTGATAGCTTATTATCTAACCATTAAATCAACATAAAAACTATGGAGTTATTTAAACATCTTAAAAAAGATTTACCTGCCAGCCTTGTGGTGCTTTTCGTGGCCGTGCCGCTGTGCCTCGGTATTGCCCTGGCCAGTGGTGCCCCCCTTATATCCGGTCTTATAGCCGGGGTAATCGGGGGCATTGTTGTGGGGGCACTTAGTAAATCATCCCTGGGGGTGAGTGGCCCGGCAGCCGGGTTGGCCGTAATTGTGCTCAATGCTATCGACCAACTTGGGGCTTTCGAGATTTTTCTGATGGCTGTGGTCATAGCCGGGCTTATGCAACTGGCCCTGGGTTACGCGAAAGCCGGTATTATCGGGTACTACTTTCCCTCAGCCGTAATTAAGGGCATGTTGGCCGGTATTGGTATTGTTATCGCGTTAAAACAGATACCGCATGCTGTGGGCTATGATGCTGATTTTGAAGGTGATCTGGCCTTTATGCAACCGGATGGGCAAACTACGATTTCTGAGCTGTACAATATGCTTGGGTACATCAACCCGGTAGCTATTGCGCTGGCCCTGGCCGCCCTGGTGATCATCCTGGTTTGGGAAAATATTCTGGCCAAAAAACACAAAATTTTCACGCTGTTGCAGGGTACTATTGTAGTGGTGTTACTGGGGGCATTATATCAGTTTTTGGCTACCCGGTTCTGGCCGGATATGGCTTTGTCCCCCGACCACCTGGTCTCGGTGCCGGTAACATCATCTTTGGCTGATTTCTCTAATTTGATAACCTATCCTGATTTTAGCCAAGCGTTTAATCCACAGGTCTGGATCGTGGCCATTACCCTGGCCATTGTGGCCAGTCTGGAAACACTATTATGTGTGGAGGCAACCGATAAGCTTGATCCGCACAAACGTGTGACGCCAACCAATGTTGAGTTAAAGGCCCAGGGCGTAGGTAACTTGTTGTCGGGTTTGATTGGCGGCTTACCCGTTACCCAGGTAATTGTGCGCAGTTCGGCCAATATTCAGGCAGGCGCTTATACCAAGCTCTCGGCTATTATGCATGGGGTGCTTTTACTGGTGCTGGTGGTACTGGCCCCCACATTCCTTAACCTTATTCCGCTGTCGGTATTGGCCATTATACTGATTATTGTGGGCTATAAGCTGGCCAAACCCACCATGATAGTTCAAATTTACAGGCAGGGGAAAGATCAGTTCTACCCCTTTATTATCACCATCCTGGGGATTGTCTTTACCGACTTACTGATTGGCATTGGGCTTGGGTTGGTGGTAGCACTGTTTGTGCTGTTGCACCGCAGCTACCGTAATTCGCACTTCCTGCATATGGAAGATAAGGTGAATGAGGGCGACAAGCACAAGGTTAAAATTACCCTGGCCGAAGAAGTTACTTTCCTCAATAAAGCAGCTATTTTGAAAGAGTTGAACAACATTCAGCCCGGCAGTAAGGTAACCATAGATATGTCGAAGTCATTTAAAGTTGACTATGACGTGCTCGAAATTATTGATAATTTTACCAAAACTGCCCCTGAGCAGGACATTGAGGTGGCGCTGATAGGCAGAGGGGAGACAGCCACCGTAGATTATTAATGATGAACATAAAGGACCAGCGATGAAAACGCAAACAAGAGAATTACAAGCGAATACCACCCCGGAAACTGCTTTACAATATTTAAAAGAAGGCAATGCCCGGTTTGTCCAGGATAAAAAAGCTAACCGCGACTTGCTGGAGCAGGTGCGTACCACCAGCAAAGGGCAGTTTCCCTTTGCGGTTGTTTTGGGCTGTATTGATTCACGGGTGCCGGCAGAACTGGTGTTCGATCAGGGCATTGGCGATATTTTCAATGTTCGTATAGCCGGCAATATTGTTAATAGCGATATTCTGGGCAGCCTGGAGTTTGCCTGCAAAGTGGCGGGCGCCAGGCTGATCCTTGTTCTGGGCCATACCCGCTGCGGGGCCGTTAATGGTGCCATCAGCGGGGCCGGGTTGGGCAACCTGACCGGCTTATTGCAGAAAATCGGCCCGGCTATTGACCGGGTGAAACGAACCTCGCTGTCACCGGATGATGACCGGTTTGCTAATGAGGTGGTAAGCCAAAACGTGCGCGAAGTAGCCGATGAAGTGCTGGCCAGAAGTGATATCCTGGCCGAAATGGAAGCAGCCGGGGAAATAGCCGTGGCCAGGGCTGTGTATGCCGTAGAAACCGGTGAGGTAACATTCTATTAAGCCGGCTGCCAGGCCAACAAACGGTTTCATAGAATCTGGGTAGCTTTGGCTTTTCTTTTATGGAACCATTTATTCGTTTTTTAACCCATGCCCTGCAGCAGCCTCTTCCCGGCCCGGCCGCCCAGGCCTTGATGATGCCCTCCATGGCAGATAAAAGCCGGTTCTCGCTGCAGGCTAAAAAAGGCGCCCGGGCAGGAGGGGTCATGATCTTATTTTATCAGCATCAGGGGGAATGGTTTTTCCCACTCATCCAGCGCCCTGATTATGACGGGGTGCATGCCAAACAAATGAGCTTTCCGGGGGGCAAAAAGGATGTTGAAGACCCGGACTTAGTGGCCACCGCCTTACGCGAAACCGAAGAAGAAATTGGCGTTGACAGGAAAAAAATCGCCCTGGCCGGCCAGCTTACCGAACTTTATATTATCGCCAGCAATTTTAATGTGTTGCCGGTTATCGGCCACCTGCCGGCACGGCCGGAGTTTGTGGCCGACCCCCATGAAGTAGATGAAATTATTGAAGTAAAGGTGACTGATTTAATGAAGGATGCTTTGCAAAAAGAGATGCCGATGACTATCTTGCACGGGGTTACCATTAATGCACCGTATTTTGACCTCAGCGGTAAAATTGTTTGGGGGGCCACGGCCATGATCCTGGCTGAGCTGAAGGCGGTGCTGAAAGCGTATTTTCGTATTGGTTGAGCCGGAAGTCAATAATTATTTTATTATTGTGTAAACATTCGTTACCCCTTAAATGGAACACCAACCTCTGATTACCAACGATGCCGTAGTGCTGGGCCTGTTAATGGCTATCCTGGTGATTATTTTTAAAACTTCACACAGCAAAAGGCCTGTTTTTGCCAAATTCTATCAATATGTACCGGCTTTGTTGCTCTGTTATTTTGTGCCCTCGGTATTTAATTCGTTGGGTATTGTGGATGGCGAGCAAAGCAACCTGTATTTTGTGGCCTCACGCTACCTGCTGCCGGCCAGCCTGGCTTTACTTACCCTGAGCGTTGATTTACAGGAGATCAGAAAGCTGGGGTTTAAAGCAGTAATCATGTTTTTTTCGGGCACCGTGGGGATTATCCTGGGCGGCCCGGCAGCTATCCTCATTGTGTCGTTTTTTGCCCCTGATATCGTAGGCGGTGTGGGCCCGGAAGCCGTGTGGCGGGGCATGACTACCATTGCCGGCAGTTGGATTGGTGGCGGGGCCAATCAGGCCGCTATGTATGAGATGTTTAAGCCCGGCAACGATCTTTATTCTACTTCTATTGCCGTTGACGTAATCATTGCCAATATCTGGATGGCCTTTTTGCTTTACGGGGCGGCCCGCTCGGCTAAAATTGATAAATTGTTTAAGGCTGATGCCTCGGCCATCGAGCATGTAAAAAACCGGGTAGAGGCCTACCGTGCCAGTATCGCCAAAATCCCCACCCTAACCGATACCATCTCGGTACTGGCGGTGGGGTTTGTGGCCACGGCCATTGGCCATGCGGCCGCCAACTTTATTGCCCCCTTTTTAGAAACTAATTTCCCGGTGTTAGAGACTTATAGCCTTACCAGCACCTTCTTCTGGATTGTTATTATCGCCACCATTGTGGGCCTGGTTTTGTCCTTTACCAAAGCCAGGCAATTGGAAGGGGTGGGCGCTTCCCGGTTGGGCAGTGTAATGATCTATATCCTGGTGGCTACCATTGGCATGAAAATGAATGTGATGGCCATTTTTGATAACCCGGGTTATTTTCTGGTAGGGGCGGTTTGGATGCTGGTACATGTTACCGTATTGCTTACGGTGGCCAAGCTTATCAAAGCCCCTTTCTTCTTCGTGGCCGTGGGCAGCCAGGCCAATGTCGGTGGGGCTGCTTCTGCCCCGGTGGTGGCGGCCACTTTTCACCCGTCATTAGCACCGGTAGGTGTCCTGCTGGCCGTGTTGGGCTATACCATTGGCACCGTTGGCGCCTACCTTACCGGAATTTTAATGCAATTTGTTGCCCCGTAAAGGAAATAGTCAAATTTTCTCCCTGATTAACTATTGGCTGTGTTACCTTTGCCCATAATTAGTATCGGCATAATAACACCGCGCTTCTATGAAATATGTCTTTTCCATGTCCCTCACCGGGGCTTTGCTCCTGGTATTTGCTGTTTCTATTGGCATCGCCACCTTTATTGAGAACGATTTTGGTGCTACCTCCGCCCAGGCAGTAGTCTATAAGGCCTTTTGGTTTGAAATGTTGATGACCCTGATGGTGGCCAATATGGTTGGCGTTATCATGACCCACAAGCTTTACCGCAGGGAAAAGTGGGGTAGTTTATTGTTTCACAGTGCCTTTATCATCATTATCTTCGGTGCCGCTATTACCCGCTTTACGGGCCAGGAAGGCATGATGCATATTCGGGAAGGCGACACAGCGACCAGCTTTCTTACCGATGAAACCTATATTTCGGGGATTATGTTTACCGATGAAGGGCAGGAGGAGTTTAGCGAAAAAGTACTTTTTGCCCCGGTAAAAAGGGCGGAGTTCAGTAAAGATATCCGTGTAGGTGGGGTTGTAGCGGAAGTGGAACTGATCAGGCATATTCCCAATGCCCGTGAAATTGTGGAAACTAACCCGCAAACCGGCACACCTATAATTACCCTTGTGGTAGCCGGGGAAGGCGGCAGACAAAATTATTACGTGCGCAGGGGCGAGGTGATTAACCTGGGTAATATTGTCCTCGGCTTTGATGCGCCTGAACAGGTAGCCATTGCTTTTTCCCTGGCCGAGGAAGGGCTGGTAATGCATTCAGCGGTGCCCATCCATACGTTTAGCATGGATACCCGTGAGCAGGGCGCAATTGCAGCCGACAGCGTGGTAAAAGCCCCCTTCAGGCATCTGTTAACCATCGGTAACTTTAATTTTGTCCTCAGCGCCTTTAACCCGCAAGGGCAGATTATGCTGGTTTCCTCCCCGCCTAAGCAGGGCCAGGCGTTGGATGCCCTGGTTTTTGCCGTTAAGCAAGGCGATAGTGTAGAAGAGGTGGTGGTCAGGGGCGCCAAAGGTAGGACCGGCCGGCCGGCTTATTTTAAGGTAGGCGATGCCAACTTTATGCTGTCCTATGGTTCAAAAGAGGTAGAAGTGCCTTTTGCCGTTAAACTACGCGATTTTCAGTTAGAGCGCTACCCGGGCTCCAACAGTCCTTCATCCTATGCCAGCGAGGTTACCGTTATTGATGGCGACACAGAATTTCCATTCAGAATTTACATGAACCACATTTTGTCATACAAAGGGTACCGCCTCTATCAGTCGTCTTACGACCGGGACGAGTTGGGCACCGTCTTGTCCATCAATAAAGATAAGCCCGGCACCTATGTTTCATATTTTGGCTACCTGCTGCTGGCCATCGGTTTATTGTTTGTGCTCTTTAATAAAAATAGCCGCTTTACCCAGCTTTCGGCTAAAATCGACCGGGTACATGAAAAGCGGGCCAGCCTGGCGGTGTTGCTGGTGAT
>Ga0256839_1002693_pt1 | contig 19452 bp, 13 predicted proteins | sample 354166metaG_FD_185968 | JGI IMG/M metagenome (GOLD analysis project Ga0256839, IMG submission 185968) | Hydrothermal vent microbial communities from Mid Atlantic Ridge, Atlantic Ocean - 354-166 | ecosystem: Environmental > Aquatic > Marine > Hydrothermal vents | place: Atlantic Ocean: Mid... | reverse complement strand
CCTCTACGGTGCGATGCGGACGATCACGTGGGGGACCATCGTGCTCGCGCTCACGCTCGTGGCGTGCGGCGAAAACACCGGCCGGCCGGCGACCGGCGGCGGGTCCGGGACCGACACGGGCGCGGCGTCCACCGGCGGCACGACCGGGGCCGACGCCTTCGGCCCCGAGACCCGATACGTCCTGCGGATCGACGACACCCCGCCCCCGGACCTCGTGCTCGAGATGGACCGCGCGGAAGTGGCCGACCTTTTCCAGGACGCCGCCGCCACGATCCACCTGCTCGACCTGGACACCACCCCCCTGCTGACGAACCAGCTTGCGGCCATCGTTGGCTCCTGCGGGACGGACTGGCAAAACGACAAGCCCGACCCCGTCTACGACTGCACGCAAACCCCCCTGGGCGCCACGTACGAGGGGTGGGACGGCACCTGGAAGACCAGCCCCGAGTTTTCCCTGGTGCGGATCTTGACGATCACCCCGGCGAACGCGAACGTGCAGGGCACCTCCATCGCCGGCATGCAGGAAATGGCCGACTTCCTCGGGATCGGCGGCGGCTACAGCCAGATCCTCGCCGACGTCCTCGGGATCCCACGTACGGACCGGATCGTGGACACCCCAAGCCTCGTGCGGGCCCTGCAAGACTTCTTCCTCGCCTCCCATCCGAACGTGGACGACGGGACCAAGCTCCCGATCACCCTGGCCGACGCCCTGGCCGACATGGAGACCTTGACCGAGCGGCTCGGGCCTGCGGGCGACCACCCGGGGATCGTGGACCCGTCGTTTCCCGTCCACGGCGAGGTCTTCGGCCCCGACTTCCAGATGCGCGTGGTGGCCTCGTCGAACCTGCGCATCGTCGAGGGCATCGATCTTTCCGCCGGCAAGGACTACCTGACGGTGCTGGCGGACGTGACCGGCCCCACCTACGAGGACGAGCTGGAGTTCGACTTCGAGGACCCAACGCGGTTCGAGCTTTCGGGGCTCGCGGAAAACCCCACGGTGGACCTTCGCTTCCGCATCCAAGAGTACGACGAGTTCGTCCCCACGTGCACCACCGACCCCTGCAAGGCGAACCTGCCGGGCTCTGCGTGGGGCCCCGACTCCGTCTGGGCGAGGGATCCGTGGCTGATCGAACCGATCATCGTGGCGGCCGCCCGCGAGCGCTACAAGACCCGCACCTTCTACGTGGAGTACGGGTTTGGCGTCTTGGCCAAGATCTTCATCGGGCAGGACGGGGATCCACCCGGCTGGTCCCGCTACGAGATCCTGTTCGACCTGGGCGATCCCCCCGAGGACCAGTACCTGTGGGAGACCATCGGCGAGGTGGCCCAGGTGCGCATGCACGACAACCTGTACGCCCAGTTCCCGGAAGGCACCGCCGACGTGGCGTTTACGCTCACGGACATCCCGGTGGGCCTGTCCGCCGAGGCGGCCGAGGCGGCCGTCCGCCCGGCGCTGCAGGCCCAGGCGTCGAAGCTGTCCGACATCCTGCTGGGCGACTACAAGAAGAACAACGGCACCGTGGACTTCTACTACCGCCGGGCGTCGGACGGCCGCCCCTACGTCTTCTTCGTCGCGCCGGAGGACCTGCCCGACGGGGCCGCCTACCCCTACGCCTCGCCGGGTTTCTTCGCCAGCCCGGACCTTTCGGCCACCTCGAAGCTCTCCGCGCGCGAGCTGCCCGGCGTGGGCGACACCCTGCGCGAGAAGCTGGTCCTCGATCCGGGCGAGACCGTGGTGTTCGCCGAGGGCCGCGACGGCATCGTCCGACGCCTGCGCTTCGTCGCCGGCGACGACCCCACCTCGATCGAAGTCCATGTGGCCGACCCCTCGTAGCCTCGCCCGGATCGGGTGCTCGCCGGCCCTGCCACTCGCCACGGTCCTTGCCGCGTGCAGCCCGCCCGACCCCCTGGCCGGCGCCGGGGAAGCGACGCCCGCGGCCCCGCTCACCCCGGGTGAGACGCGCACGGTCGAGCTACGCCACCTTCGGCTCGACGTGAAGGGCTTCGAGCGCACCCTGACCCTCGACGAGCTGCGCGGCCTGCCGCGCTCGGTCCTCACGGACATCTGGGTTCTCGACCTGCCCCTCGAAGGGCTGGTGGAGAACGCCATGGGCCAGGTCCTCGCCATGGACGAAGCGGCGCTCGCCGAGGCGCCCCAGGCCACCCGAAACCTCCACGCCCTGTTGTCCATGACCCCCGACGACGCCGACCTTTCGGGCACCAGCCTCGAAGAGCTCATCGCCCTGTCCGGCGCCATCGGGATCCCGCCGGCGAAGGCCCTCGCAAACCTCATGGGGATCGGCGTCACCGACCCCATCGTGCCCGTCGAGGACGTGGCCGCCGCCTTCGTCGAGACGGTCGTGGCCAGCCACCCCAACGCCATGACACGCCCCGGGCCCGTGGACGACGCGCACCCCGACGGCCGCTGGCCGGTGGCCCCGGGCACGATCCCCGTCACCCTCGACGACGTGGCGTTCAACTTCGAGACCCTGCCCGAGAAGTTCGGTCCCGTGGGGGATCACCCGGGCATCGTCGAGGACGCCCGCGGCGTGCTCGTCACGGAAGACGATTTTCGTTTCACCGTGAAGGTGTCGGCCCAGGCGCTGCCCTACAAGGGCGTGGAGCTTCCCACCGCGGCGAAGGCCACCGTCAACAGCAAGCCGGGCCAGATCGAGCACCTGTTCGACTTTTCGGACCCTGCGTGGCTCGCCATCGACGGCCTGGTGCCCGAACCGCGCATCGGCGTGCTCACCCAGCGCGTGCTGGAGGCGCCCACCTTCGTCCCGGGGGGCACGACCCCCGCCCCCGCCCCCTACGGCGACTCCCCGGCCTGGGACCTCGACCCGTGGTTCTTCGAGGCCCTCATCGTCCAGACCGGCTTTCGCTGGGCCGCCAAGGTGCCCGCGCACTGCGACGAGTACGAGCTCGGCACCGGGACCGTGGCCTTCCGCGCTTGCGTGGAGGATACGGGCTGGGTGACGATGGAGACCTTCAACGACGTGGGCGATCCACCGGCGCCGTCGTACCTGTGGGACCTGTTGCTCGAGATCGCGCAGGTGCGGCTGCATGACGGCGGTCTGGCCGAGGGCGACGCCGACATCGAGGTCACCGTCGAGGACGTGGCCGTCGGCCTGTCCGCCAGCGAGATCGTGGACCGGATCCGCGAAAACATCGAACAAAACCCCGCCGGCCTGCGCGAACTGGTGCGCGCGATCACCGACAACACGGAGGGCGACGCCGACTTCTACTACGTCCGCACCCGTCCCGACGCCCCCGCCGACGTCGCCGGCGATTACCTGTTCTTCGTGACCGAAGACGACCTGCGCCGGGGCCCGGACGGCGCGCCCGTCCGCGGCTACGACTACGAAAACCCCGGCTTTTTCGCCGATCCGGACTTGAGCGACAAGATCTCCACCCTCGACGAGGTGGACGGCGACACGAGCCACGAGAAGGTCCGGATCGAACCGGGCGACGTGGTGTACGTCGAGGACGCCGACGGCCGACGCTACCGTGTGGAAGTGGGTCCCAAGCCGAGCCTGCACCGGATCGTGCTGTCGATCACGCGGCTTTCGTGACGGACACGGCCCATGGCAACGAATCGCCCGAGCCCCCGCGCGGGGGCCCGGGCGCAAACGCGGCGCACGGCGCCGCGCCCTGGGGGTCGGCCGTCAGCCGACGATCTCGACGAGCGTCAGATCGAACGTGAGATCCTGGCCCGCCAGCGGATGATTGGCGTCGAGGGTCGCGGTCTCGTCGCCGATCTCCACGACGGTCACCTCGAAGGTGGCGCCCGGATCCCCGGCTTCGAGGCGCGTGCCCACGGACACGCCCTCGGGCAGCGCCGCCTTGGGCACCTTGACGACGAGGTCTTCACGGTGACCGCCGTAGGCCTCACCCGAAGGGATCTTGATGGTCTTGGTCTCGCCCGGACGCATCCCGACGACGGCATCCTCGAAGCCGGGGATGACGATGCCCTCCCCCAGCGTAAACTCGATGGGATCGATCCCCTCGGAGGAATCGAACACGGTGCCGTCATCCAGCGTGCCCTTGTAGTGGACGCGAACGGTGTTGCCTTGCGTTGCTTTGCTCATGGTCTCTCCTTCGCCGGTGGGCAGGTGCCCCCGTGCCCGACCACACGTTCATGAGAAACGTCGGCCGCCCGGCGCACGGCACGTGGAACGTGCACCATAGAGCCCCGCGCCCCGGCCCGCCACCGGCCGAACCAGATGGCGCTCAAGACGCACCTGCCCCTACCTACGCCTCCGAAAGCGGGCGAAGAGGCCGCCGGCGGCCTCCGGCTGCGTGTCTTCCCCCGACCGGGCCTTGCGCCGCAGCCGGATCGCGCGGATCTGGCGCTCGGCGTCCACGAAGCCCGGGTCCGCGGCCAGGGCGCGCTCGAACGCCGCCAGCGCCAGGTCGTCGGCGTGGTTTTCGAGGTGCAACAGGCCCGCGAAGTAGGGCGGCCGCCGGACCTTGGGGTGGTCCGCGGCGATGGCTTCGAGCGCGGCGATGGCCTCGCTTCGCGCCGAGGAATCCGGCGCCCCCGCGCGATAGGCGGCGTAGGTGTGGGCCGCCTGGATGTCCGGGTCGTCCGGCGTCCGCTCGCGCGCCTCGCCGTACTTCGCCGCCGCCTCGCCGAAGCGCCCGGCGGCCAGCAGCTTGTCCCCCTCCTTGGCGAGCAGCTCGGCCTCGAAGGCGGCCCGCGCCATGGCGGTCGGGTCCGGGCCCTGCGGTCCACCGCTCGCCCCGGCCTCGATGGCGGCCCGCAGTTCCGCCCGCTTCTGCTTGTCCGACAGCAGGAGGTTGGCCTCGCTCAGCGCCGCGAAGACGTTCTCCACGCGCGCCTTGAGGTTCGCGCGCCCCTTGGCCGCCAGGGCGTCCGGGTGGAACGTCCTGGACAGCTCCGCCCACGCGGCGCGGATCTGCTTGCGGCCCGCGCCGAGGGGCACCCCCAACAGGTCGAAGGCGTGCGCGCCGCGCTCGACGAGCGCCTCGTAGTGGGAAAGCCGCGCCTCGAAGTCGTCCCCGGCCGCCGCGGACGACCGCTCCGCGGCGCTCGAACCCGCGGAAGACGGGCCGGTACGAGCCACCCGGGAAACCCCGCCCCTTCGTGATGATCCGGACGACACATCCCCCTTCTCCGCCCCTTCGCCCCCGGATCGCGCGGCCCCCGCGCCCGGGCTCGTCACGGCGGCCCCCTCCGCCACCAGCATCGCGCACGAGGCGAGGACCGCGAAGACGCGGCGGCCCCGTTCGCCGAACGTCCCTTCCACCGCCGCGAGCGAAGCGCCGCGGACGATGGCGTCGAGGACCGGCACGTCGTCCTTCGTCCAGCCGAAGTGCGCGCGGTACTTCGCAAACGCAGGATGTACCCGCACCGTGCCCGACGCGAGGTCTCCGATCACGGTCGCGAGCGCGGGCAAGGGGGCGGGCCCCAGGACCCCCGCCCGCACGAGCTCGAGCACGTTGAGACCGAGCAGCCGCGCGCCGTCCTCCGGCAACGCCACCGCCGGGCCGATCTGCGCGCGCCCCGACACGAGCGCGAAGGTGTGCAACAGCTTGCGCCGAAGCTGGCGCCGCAGGGCCTCGTACAGCGCCGCCTGGTCCAGGTGCCCCTGTTCACACAACACCGCCCCGAGCTTGCGGCCGCTGCGGGCCATGGCCTCGAGGGCGTCCCCGAGCGCACCCGCGTCGAGACGGCCCTCCTCGACCAGGACCCGCCCGAGCACGTCCGCGTCGGACAGCCAGGTCGTCCACACCGGCAACCCGCCGCGGAACACGACGGCCCGCGCCCCCGGGGGCTCCGGCTGCGGCAGCGTCAAGGTGCCCTCGAACCGGCGCCGGAACAACGCGAAGTACAACCGGGACACCCCGAACGCGGCCAGGTCCACCGAGCGCGTCGCGTGATCGACCATGCGGGGAACACGCTACCACGACGGCGCGGGCCGGACCGGACCGGCCCGTCCGGTCACAGCAACAAAAACCCGATGGCCCCCGCGAACAAGGCCGCCACGCCCGAAAGGAACCACCACCCGGCCGCCACGACTGCCGACCGCAGCACCACGGACCACCACGGTCCACCGTAGACCCGGCGAAAGGCCACCACGAGGTACACGGGCCAGGCAAAGACGACGACGGGGACGAGAAGCTGCGCCACGGGCTCGGCCGCAGGGACCAGGCGCGCGAGGGTCACGACCGACGCGGCGAGACCCGTCCACGCCATGGCGGCCGTCTCCACGTGGACCGTGGCGACGAGGTGTTCGAGGTACGTCCGGCGACGGCCGGCGAACGCCACGGCCACCACGGCCGCCGCCAGGGGCAGCGTCAGCACGAGGATCGGGGGCAGCACCTCCAAGAAGGCATCGAGCAGCGACCACGGATCGTCTCGCACCTGCGCCGCGTGGTCGGCCGCCACGCCGGCGAGCGCCCGCCACCAGGGGGCGGCATCCGGCGGTAGCTCGGTCCCGGGCAGATCCCGCAGATCGAAGGCCACCACGTCGGGGTCTCCCGCGGTCCCGGCGACGACCGCCCGCAGCCGGGGCAATGCGGCGAGGAGCTTGAACACCAGGAACGACACGACGCTCGTCCCCAGGTACAGGCGCGCGGTCCCCACGTAGCGCGCCCGCCGGCCGGCCAGCACCTCCACGGTCAGGCGGCCAGGCCGAAACAGCACGAGCCCGAGCGTGCGCCACAGCCGCCCGTCGAGGCCGACGAGCTCCTCGAACCACTCGGCGAGGAAGGCCACCGTGTCGGTGGGAGGATCGGCCCGCTGGCCGCACCGGGCACAGAAGCGCCCGGGCAGCCGCGCCCCGCAATTGAGGCAACGGGACGCCTCCGGCGGGGCGTCCGCGGTGGATCCGTCGTGCTCGGGCATCGGGCCCCCGGCGGCGGGGCCGCCGTGCGGCCCACCACACCCGAGGATACCGCCGATCGCCCCCGGTTGTTCCGGTCGGCCTCGCTCACTCGCCCCGAAGCCGCTCCCGCCGCACCGATGAAGGCCCCGGTGCTGCGGCGATGCCGCCGTCCCTGGTACGCTGTGCCGCACATGAGCATCAGTTTCCTCGTCGGCAACTGGCGCATCCGGTTCTCGGGCAAGACGGACGTGGGCAAGGTGCGGGCCCTGAACGAAGACACCCTACACGTCCCCACCGACATGCCGCTGGTGGTCGTGGCCGACGGGATGGGTGGGCACGCGGCCGGCGACGTGGCCAGCCGCCTGGCGGTGGACACGATCCTCGCCTACTTCGACGAGACCGCCGGAGAACCCGTCCCCACCTGGCCGCTGCGGCTGCCGCAACTTCAGGTCGAGCGCGACCGGATGGCCACCGCGATCAAGCTGGCGAACGTCCAGATCCACGAGGCGGGCAAGAAGGAGGACGGCAAGAAAGGGATGGGCACCACGGTGGATGCCATGTACTTCGCCCAGGGCCGCTACTACATCGGGCACGTGGGCGACAGTCGGGTCTATCGCCTGCGCGGCGACCGCCTGACGCTGTTGACCGAAGACCACTCGCTGCTCAACGACTACCGCCGCATGAAGGAGATGACCCCCGAGGAGGTCCGGGCCTTCCCCCACAAGAACGTGGTGGTCCGCGCGCTCGGCCTGGCCGAGAGCGTCTACGTGGACGTCTACGTGGACCAGTTCGAGGAGGGCGACCTCTTCCTGCTGTGCTCGGACGGCCTGTCCGACATGGTGGAGGACGCCACGATCCGCGACGTGCTGGTCGGCGAACGCAACCTCGACAAGGCCGCGGCCCGGCTCGTCGAGGCGGCCAACGACGCGGGTGGCAAGGACAACATCACCGCCGCACTGGCCCGGGTCGAGGCATCCTGACCGTCGCACCGACGGCGGGCTCGGCCGCCCCGTGGCCGGCGGCGCGGGTCACGTCGTCGCCCCCGCCGCCTCGGGCCCAGTCGGCCACGATCCGTCCCAGGGCGAGCGCGGCGGTCAGGCCCGGTGACTCGATCCCCAGAAGGTGCAGGGCCCCCGGGGGATCTTCGAGCAGCAGGAAGTCCCGCTCCGCCCGCTCACCGCGCCCGCGCAGCTTCGGCCGGATCCCGCAGTCTACGTACGCAAGGTCCGCCGCCGACACCTCACCGGCCAGCAACGTGCGCGCCGCGGACACGAACGGCCCGAGGTCCGGCGCCCCACCGAGTGCCGCCGGCTCGTCCACGTAGTAGGCCGACGGCCCCAGGCGCACGTCGCCGTGGAGATCGGGCGTAAGGTGCAACCCGAGCCCCGGGTCACCAGGGGTGCGCACGGGGTAGACGGGAAGATCCAGCGGTGGAGGCCGGCGCAGGCGCACGTAGTCCCCGCGGCAGGGGTGGACCGGCGGTGCATGGGGGGCGACCGACCGCGCCAGCGCGGCGGCGCCGAGGCCGGCGGCGTTGACGAGGCGCCGCACCGTCACCGGCCCGCGGCTCGTCCGCAGGGTGAAGCCCGCCCCGGCCAACTCGATGGCCGCCACCTTGCAGGCGAAGACCATCTTGCCCCCCGCCCGTTCGACGTCGGCCCCGAGCGCAGACACGAGGGCATGTGGATCGACGATCCCCGTCACCGGCACGAGCAGGGCCGCCAACGGACGCCGCAGGCAGGGGGCCCGCGCGACGACCACCCCCGGCGAGACGGGCCGCGCCTCGGTCACGCCCGCCGCGTGGGCCCGCGCGAGCACACCTTCGAGCGCCTCGACCTGCGCCCGGGTGTGCGCCACGACGAACTTGCCGCACACGCGGTGGGGCACCGCGCGCGCCCGGCAGTAGGCGACGAGCCGCCGGCGGCCCTCGACACAGGCGCGCGTGCGCAAGGAGGACGGCGGGTCCTGGATCCCCGCGTGGATCACCCCGCTGTTGCGGCTCGAGATCCCCGTCCCGGGCCGAGACGCCGCCTCGAGCACCCACACGTCGTGCCCCCGGCGGGCGAGCGCCCGGGCCACCGCGCACCCCACCACCCCGGCCCCCAACACCGCGATCTCCACGTCATGCGGCATGGTACCCGACGATCCCCCATGCAAGGCCCCCACGCAACCGCGCCCCGCTCCCGGCCGAGTCGCCTGCCGAGCCACGCCCGCGCGAACCGGACCCAGGACGCGACGCCGCTGTCGCGCTGTCGCGCCCTGGGTCGCAGGGCATCGTCGGGGATGCCACCTTCGGGTCCCGCTGGTACGATCCCACCCCGTGCCGACGGAAGAAGAGAACGCATACTTCCACGAACTCCAGGCCCGGCAGCGCGAGGCCCTGCGGCGCAAGCTCGAGCAGGAAGCGCGCGAGGTGGCCCGGCTGCGCGAGACGGCCGAGGCCTCGGGGACGGCCGACCTCGCGCTGGCCGAGCGGATCCGCAAGCTCGGCTTCGACGGCCGCGCCGCCGAGGCCATCGACCTCTTGCCGCTCGTGGCGGTGGCGTGGGCCGACGGCCGGATCCAGCGGGGCGAGCGCGCCGCGATCCTCGGGGCCCTGGAGCGCCGCGGGATCGACCGCAAACACCCGGGCTTCGAACTCATCGAGGCCCTGCTCGAACAGAAGCCCGGCGAGACCTACTTCGGTGAGGCCCTGGCGGTGATCCGCGATCTGGTGGCGGAGCGCGGCGCGGACCTTTCGATCGCGGAGCTTTGCGTCGAGGTGGCCCGGCGCAGCGGTGGGATCCTCGGCACGGGGATCGGGGAGACGATCGACCCGAGCGAACGCGCCGTGCTGGAGGAGATCGCCGAGGCCTTCGGCCCCGAGGGGGCGGCGCGGATCCGGGCGGCCCTGGCGAAGTAGGGCCCCCCGCGGACCCGGGACCCCGGCCCACGCGCGGGTTTCTTGCACCGGGGCGGGCCGGCGGGGCACACCCGACCCCGTGCCCACCCCGTCCCGGCCCGCCCCCGCCCCGGCGACCGACGGGCCGGCGCCCACCGGCGCCCCGGCGCGTCACGACGGCCCCCGGACCGAGCGTCCGCCGCCCTCGTGGAACGCCGCCGCCCCCGAGGTCCCGGCCGACCCGTGGATCGTGATCGCGGCGCTCGGGCTGCTGACCCTCGGCCTCGTGATGGTCTACAGCGCGAGCGCCTGGATCGCGCGGGAGGTCCACGGGGACTACACGTATTTCTTCCGTCGCCAGGCGATCTTCGCGGGCCTCGGCGTCGTCGCCATGGTGGCGGTCAGTCGCATCGACTACCGGGTGCTGCGCCGGTTCGCGCCCCAGGTGATGCTCGCGGTGCTCGTCCTGCTCGTCGCGGTGCTCTTTACCCGGGAGGTCAACGGGGCGCGACGCTGGCTGCGGCTCGGGCCCGTCAACCTCCAGCCGTCGGAGCTTGCCAAGGTGGCCCTCGCGATCTTCCTGTCCGCGCTGCTCGCCCGCCAGGGGGAGCAGGTGCGATCGTTCCGCACGGGCTTCTTGCCCATCGTGACCGTCGCCGGGATCACGATGACGCTCGTGCTGCTCGAGCGCGACCTGGGCACGACGCTGCTCTTGGGCGCGCTGACGGTCCTGCTGCTGTTCGTGGCGGGCACGCGCCTGGTCTACGTGGTGGCCGGAACCCTCGCGGCCGCCCCGATCGTGTGGTCGCAGATCGTGGGGGTCGCGTACCGGCGGGCGCGGCTCGAAGCGTTCCTCGAAAGCGGTGGCTACCAGGTCAAGCAGGCCCTCATCGCCGTGGGGTCGGGCGGGTGGTCCGGGCTCGGCCTCGGCGAGGGACGCCAGAAGCTGGGCTTTTTGCCCGAGAACCACACGGACTTCATCCTGGCCACGATCGGCGAGGAACTCGGTCTGATCGGGATCGGGCTGGTCGTCACCGGCTACGCGGTGCTCGTCGTGCGCGGTCTCGTGGCGGCGCGCTTCGCCCCCGACCGCTTCGGCACCTACCTGGCCGTGGGCCTTTCCAGCCTGTTCGGCCTCCAGGTGCTCGTGAACATGGCCGTGGTGCTCGACCTGGTGCCGGCCAAGGGGATCACGCTGCCGTTTCTGAGCTACGGCGGCTCGTCGCTGCTCGTCAGCCTCATGGCCACGGGCCTGTTGCTGTCGGTCTCGCGGCGGCCGGCGCCGTGGCGCCTTTCGGACCAGCGGAGGGCCCGGTCGCGGGCCCGGCGAGGCACCCGCCGAGGTTCTCGCCCTCGCGCGAACCGGCGCCGAACGACCCCGCAGCCGGCCCCCGTCCCCGCACGATGAAGCCACCGCAGCTCGCACCGGACGGCCGCGTGAGCGTAACGACGCCGTTCCGTCGCCGTTGTAGGATCGACCCGCCATGACGTTTTCGACCACCGTGAGCATGTGGCTCGGGATCGCGTTCTTGCTGCTGGCCGTGACCGCCGTGCTGCTCCAGGCCTGGCTGTGGGGCCCGAAGTTCTGGGACGACGAGGCCAAGAAGACGCGCGCCCCCCGGCGCTGGCTGCGGCTGCACGCCCTGGTCGGGTACGCCTACGCCGCGATCTACTTCTACATGATGTGGCACATGGTGCCGCGGCTTTGGCGGTACCAGACGGAGCTGCCGGCGCGCACCGTCTTCCACGCGGTCGCGGCGATCACGATCGGCGTGCTGCTCGTGTCGAAGCTGGTGATCCTGTGGCGGTTCCGTCACTTCGAGGAGGCCATGCCCAGGTTCGGCTTCGGGCTGCTGCTCGCCACCGTGATCCTGACGTTTCTGTCGGTGCCGTACGCGATCTTGGCCCACGACCTGACGGGCCGGGCCGCGACCCCCGAAAACCTCGCGCGGGTCCGCCGCCACCTGGCGGACGCCACCGGCGACCCCGGGGCCGGGCGATCTTCACCAAGAAGTGCAAGACGTGCCACGGCGCCGACGGCCGGGGCGCGACCGCCTACGGCAAGAAGCTGGGCGTTCCGGACCTTTCGATCTCGGATCTCTCCTCGGCGGCCATGCGCCGGGTGATCCTCGACGGCCGACCCGGCACCAAGATGCGGGCCTTCCGCGGCAAGATCGCCCCGAGCGACCTCGACGACCTGCTCGCCTTCCTTCGCACCCTGCGCTGACCCCCCTCCTGGAGACGACCCACCGTGACCGCCCCCACCCCCCTCCACGCCGTCGTGACCGGCGGCACCGGCTTCCTCGGCACCGCCGTGGTGGCCGCCCTGCGTGCCCACGGCATGACCTGCCACGTCCCCGTCTTCACGGCCGCCGAGCTCGAGCGGTTCCCGCACCGCGACGACCCCGGCGTCCTTACGACCACCGGGGTGGACCTTTCCGATCCGTCCCAGGTGGAAGCCTTCTATGACGCCGTGCCGCCCCTTTGGGCCTCCGTGCACCTGGCCGGCGGGTTCTTCGCGGCGCCCATCACAGACACCGAGCCCGAGGACCTCGACCGCATGTGGCAGCGCAACGTGCGGACCGCCTACCTGTGCTGTCGAGCGGCCGTGGCGCGGATCCGGGCGGCGGGCCGCGGCGGCCGGATCGTGCAGGTCGCCGCCCGGCCGGCCCTCGTTCCCACCGGCGGGATGACGGCCTACGCGCTGTCGAAGGCGGCCGTGGCGAACCTGACCGTGTCCCTGGCCGAGGAGCTGGCCGGCGAGGCGATCTTCGTCAATGCCGTGGCGCCGTCCATGATGGACACACCGGCAAACCGCGCCGCCATGCCGGACGCCGACTTCACGCACGTCCCGAAGGTCGAGGAGGTCGCCGCCACCGTGGCCTTCCTCGCCTCGCCCGACAACCGCGTCACGCGCGGCGCCGTCGTCCCGGTCTACGGGCGCAGCTGATCCCACCGCGCCCCACGCCGCAACGACGTGCACCGGACCACGTCGCCGAACTGGCGCGCGACGGGACCCGCGGGCCGGCCCCGGACGCACCGAACCGCCCGGGCCTGCCCGCCGGCCGATGCTCGGCGGTGCATCCAGCGCTTCGGAGTACGGGGACGGGGACAGCAACGCGCACCGGCACGGACACCGCGGCGGCTCGGGGCATCCAGCGCTGGGGCTTACGGACACGGCAACCGGGACCGGGGCAGGGACGGGCACCCGTGGCCGTGTCGGTGACCGTGGCCGAACCCGAATGCGTTCCCGTACCCGACCACGCGCGCCCGGCACGGATGGCATCGCCGAGGTGCCACGCGACAGGACCCGCGGGCCGGACCCGGGAGCACCGCCACGCTTCGGCCTACGCGCCGGCCGATGCTTGGTGGTGCCTCCAGCGCTCCGGTGTACGGGGACGGGGACAGGGACGCGCACCGGCACCGGCACCGGTACGGACACCGCGGCGACTCGATGCATCCAGCGTGGGTGCTTACGGGGACGGGGAGAGGCACCGGCACGGACACCGCAGCGGCCACGGGGTCTCGGTCCACCAGGAGGCCGGCCCCGGCCGCACCCGCGTGTTCGAGAAACCTCCAAGGCCCGTGGGTGGCGCGCGGCGGAGGCCTTGGGGGCCGGCCCGCAGGGCGGACGACATTCTACGAGGTCTGCACCGCCCCCCGACCGCCCGAGGACCGGCCCCCGAGGTGCCGCGCGACAGGACCCGCGGGCCGGCCCCCGACAGCACCGTCACGCCTCGGTCTACCCGCCGGCCGATGCTCGGCGGTGCCTCCAGCGCTCCGGGGTACGGGGACGGGGACGCGCACCGCCGCCGGGACGGACGCCGCGGCGGCTCGGTGCATCCAGCGCGCCGGGGTACGGGGACGGGCACGGGGACGCGCACCGGCACCGGCACCGACACCGCGGCGGTTCGGTGCATCCAACGCTCCAGTTTACAGGGACGGGGATGGGGACAGGGACGCGCACCGGCACCGGCACCGACACCGCGGCGGTTCGGTGCATCCAACGCTCCGGTTTACAGGGACGGGGACAGCAACGCGTACCGGCAACAGCACCGGGACCAGGACGGGCGCCCGTGGCCGTATCGGTGTCCGTGGCCGAACCCGTACGCGTTCCCGTACCCGACCCCGTTCGGCGGTGCCTCCATCGCTCCGGTGGACGGGGACGGGGACAGCGACGCGCACCGGCACCGGAACGGACACGGAGACGGGTACGGCGAGCGCGGCGTTCCAAGGACCTCGAGTCACCCGGCGGCCGACCTCCGCCACGCCTTCGCCCGCCGCACCTCGGCCCGCCGCCGCGAACGGGCCCACCGACCCGGCCACGGCCGCGGATCCGAGAAACTGTGAGGCCCACCCACCCGTCAGCCTCCGGTCCCGCCGCAGATTGTGCCAACCTCCCACGGATAACAACACTTTCCCTCCGTCCAAACGCCCGGGGAGTAAACGATGTCCACCAAGGTGGACGCGCACTCGTTTGGCAACGCCGCATGCACCGCGTCCTTGCACGCGTCGTAGGTCCAACAATCCGGGCACATGCACGGTTCATCCGGTGGCGGCAGCACGCACACCTCCCCCTCCCCACAGTACAGATACCAGTTGCATTCTCCTACGGTAGACCCTGCGCCTCCACCTGCCCCGGTCGTGGTGGTGCCCGTGGTGACGCCCGTGGTCGTGCCCATACCCGACGTACTCGCGCCCGACCGGCCGGTGCCCGCCCCCGAGGTCCTCCGCTTCCCACAGTGGTCCGTGAAGACCGTACCCGTGCTCGTGCCCGTCGTTGTGGTGGCCGTGCCCGTGCCCGTCGTGCTCGTCGTGCTCGTGCTCGTGCCCGTGCCCGTGCCCGTCGTGCTCGTCGTGCTCGTGCTCGTGCTCCCGCCCCCGCTTTCGGCCGCCGACACCCCCGCCTTGCGCAGCCCACACCCGGCGGACAGCAGCCCCGCCGCCGCCAGCACCGCCACGCCTCGCCGCACCCCGCTTGCGGCTGCACCGCCCCCCAGTCCACGCTGCACAGGGCGTGCAGCGCCACCGCGGGTGCCCGTTCCGGCGCAGGTGGCGGTCACGGCGGCCATACGCATTGTCTGGGGGGATCCAACGAACACACCATCCCCTCCGGGCAGGGTTTACTCGGCGGGTTGCAAGGGATGTCACAGTAACTCCAGTACATCGGCATCTCGCAGTCTACGTCCCATATGGCAGTATCCGGCGACCCGCAGTCGCTGTACTCTGGGTGGTTCTTGGCCTCCTCGCTACACGAAAGCGGCTCCATGGACGGGCAAAACGGCACGCTGACCCGCCCGAACTGCCCCCAGCCCACCTTGCACTCCGACCACGGTGGGTCGCACACGTTGCCCTGCGGCGTCTTCCAGCATCGGCCCGGCAGGCACCACTTCTCGTTGAGCTCCGTCACGCAGTCCGCGTCCGTCTCGCACTTGCCGTAGTACGGGTGCCCCTCCCAGCTTCCCGCGCCCCCGCCCCCCGTCCCGGTCCCCGTCCCCCCGAACAGCTCGCACACCCCCGTGCTCCCCCCCGTCGTGCTCGTCCCCGTCGCCGGCCCCGTGCTCGTGCTCGTGCTCGTGCCCGTCGTTGTGGTGCCCGTGCCCGTGCCCGTCGTCGTGGTGCCCGTGCCCGTGCCCGTCGTCGTGGTGCCCGTGCTCGTGCCCGTCGTCGTGGTGCTCGTCGTGCCCGTGCTCGTGCTCCCGCCCCCGCTTTCGGCCGCCGACACCCCCGCCTTGCGCAGCCCACACCCGGCGGACAGCAGCCCCGCCGCGGCCAGCACCGCCACGCCTCGCCGCACCCCGCTCACGGCTGCACCGCCCCCCAGTCCACGCTGCACAGGGCGTGCAGCACGTAGCCCCGCAGCCGACCCTTCGTCGCGTTCACCCCGTAGGCGCCGGCCAGGCTCCCGGAGGCCGGATCGAGCCCCTGGGCCACCGCCACGACGAGGTCCACCCCGTCGGGGAAGCGGCACGCGAAGGTGCGCAGCCCCGCGTCCCCCACGCCCGCCGGGAGCACCCCCGTGGCCGGGTCCGGCGGGGGAACCACGTAGGTGCGCACGGGTTGTTTCGAGTTGCCCACGCACCGCGGCTGCGGCAGGGGGCCCCCGGGGGCCTGGACGTACGCGCACAGCCCCGCGCCCTCGCCGGGGATCGTGCACGGATCACCCAGGGTGCAGGGGCCGCCGATCACGGTTGCGTCCTCGGACGGGCCGAACTGCGCCTCGTAGCTGACGGCGAAGCCGCCCCACGCACCGCTGTGGGCCAGGCTACGCTGAAGCTCCGCGCGCGGGCGGGCGTAGGGCACCGCCCCCTGGTCGATGCTCACCGTGTACCGCCCCATCAGCCGCAGCCACAGGGGCAGCTCCACCGCCATGGAGCCCTGGCCCGGGGAGATCCCGGTCCCCTTGTAGGCAAAGGGGACCGGCCCGGGAAAGCCCGCGCCCCAGCCGTAGCGCAGGCTGTCCGAGCGATCCTCCGCCAGCCACAGCACCGGGTCACACACCCGGCCGGTGCCCGGGTCGTACACACAGTCCGGGACCTTCTCGTCGCCCCACACCGGGTACCACGTGCCCTGGTTCGCGGGCGGCGACCACCGCCGGTACAGCGGCTCGTTCGGCTCCCGCTGCGCGAACACCACCGGCGACGGGAAGATCCCCCAGGCCGAACGGACCCCGCCGTCGATCCCCTCGGAGGCCAGGAAGGCCGCCAGGGCCGAGCCCTCCCAGTCCACGTCCGGCAGGTCGTACCGCGGCGCGAACGGCAGGCCCGTCAGGTGCTCGACGATGAGGTGCTGGATCGAGAAGTTGCCGTTCTCGTAGTCGTAGCCACTGCCCGGAGCCCGGCGCAGGGCACGGTACGGGGTGACCAGGATGATTTCCGGCAGGTCGGGCTGCGGCACGAAATAGGCCTCGCGCGGATCGTTCTCCACGCCCCGCAACGTCTGCAAGGCGTCGTGCAGGGCCACCAGCGGCGTGGGGTTGACCGCGTCGGCCGCGGCCTCGGCCGCCTGCAGGTCGGCCTGGGATGCGTAGCCTCGAAGCTGCTCCAGGCGCTCCAGGGTATCCGTCTGGCTCGCCGACCTCGGGTAGCCCGACATGTGGCTCATGAGGTGCCCGAGCGTCACCTGCTGCCAGCGCGGGTCGGCGAAGTGGGGCGGCGGCCCCGCCCACGCGGACAGGAGCTGACACCGCGCACCCATGTACCCCGGCGGGCACGTGCAAGTGGGCACCAGATCGTTGCCCTCCTGCTGCAGGGTGCACGTGCCGCCGTTGAAGCAGGGGTCGTCGCTCAGACCCGAGCAGGCCTTGGGGTCCGTCACGTCGGCGAACACGTCCACCGGCAGCGGGTCCATCCCGCACAGGACCCGCCGCACGTCCTCGGGCAGGAGCGTCCCCACCACCGGATGGTCCTCGCACAGGCGGATCGACTCGATGTCGGCATCCTGGGCCTCGGGCCAGTGCTGGCGCACCGCCCAGCGCACCATGGCCGCCAGCATGAACTTGCCGTTGCTGCCGATCCGCATGGGGTTGCTCGGGTGCATGGTTTCTCCCGCCGGATCGAAGGCGTCCTCGCAGCGCGTGTTCCAAACGCTGTTGTTCTCGCCCGTGGGCGCCCCGCGCGTTCGACCGTAGCCCGCCGCGTAGACCACCTCGCCGTCGCGCTGTACCGCCACGGCGAGCGCCCCGATGCAGCGGTCCCACATGTAGTCCAAGATGGCCTGGTCGAAGGCGGCGAATTCCGACGCCCACGGGGTGTCCAGGCGCTCGTACTCGATCCACTTGGCCCGGTTCACCAGCGGCAAGGCCACGTCCACGCCTTCGTCCGCGCAGCACGCCGGCGCCACGTGGATCCGCGCCTGGTCCACCTCGGGCCCGCCGCCGGCGCCCGAAGGCGCCACGTACACCGCCGTGCCGTCCGGCTGAGGCGAGAGGCTGCCCGGCCCCGCCACGAGCGTCCACACCAGGTCCCGCTCGAAGTCGGCGATCCCGGCGAGCTGCGCCGCGAGCACCCGCGTCTGCCCCGGCGCGACGCTGGCCGACGCCCCCTCCACCGTCACCTGCGTCGGCGGGTTCGTATACTGGCAATGCGTGCCGTAGAACCCGTCGTCGCAGGCGCACACCGCCACCGTCCCCGCCACCTCGCAGGTTCCGTGCCCGCCGCAGCCCTCGGTGTCGCAGGCGGTCTGTGGTACGCACGCCGCCCCGACCCGCACATACCCCGGCGCACAGACGTCACAGGTGGCCGCCGCCCACCCCGGGTCGCAGGCGCAGACGTGGCCGGCCGGGTCGGGCGCGCTGCACGTGCCGTGCCCCGCGCAGGCGAGCGGGTCGTCGCACCCGTCCTGGAGCACGCAGGCCCCATCCGCCGCCATCGCGTACCCGGCCCGGCAGGTGGCGCAGTCCGTCGCCGGGTCCCGCCCCGGGTCGTCGCACTGGCACACCGGCCCCTCCGCCTGTTCGACGCAGGTCCCCGCCCCGTTGCACGTGTTCCCGACACAGGTCCGACTACAGTCCGGTCCGTCGTAACCAGGGTCGCAGGTGCACACGGTCACCCCGTTCTCCACGGCGCACGTACCCGCCCCCGAGCAGGTGTCCGGTTCGCAGACCTCGTCGGGCAGACACACCACCCCGAGGTCCTCGCGTGCCTCCCCGTGGTACCCGGGCGCGCACACCTGGCACGCCTCGCCCGCGTAGCCCGGGTCGCAGGCGCAGGCGACTTGCGTGTGCTGCGACCCCGGGCCGACCAGCGCCGCCACGCAGATCCCCCGGCCGCCGCAGCGCGTCTCGGCGCAGTCTTCGCCCAGGATGCACGGACCCTCCGGGTCGTTCGGGTCGATCTCGTAGCCTGGCATGCAGCGGCCGCACACCACCCCTTGCTCGTCCACCCCCGTCCGGTGGGCCGGACAGACACAGGTGGCCACACCGCCTTCGACCCGACAGGTCCCGATCCCGCAATCGACGCCGTCGCAGGTCTCGTCGGGCACGCACACCATGGGCACCAACGGCTCGGCGGGCCCGACGGGGTCGTCCGGTCCAGCGTCCTCGAAATCCCCGCCCGGCGGGATCGTGGGGTCCTGCCCGTCCTGCCCCTCCACGTGGAACCCTGGCGCGCAGCGGTCGCACGCCAGGCCCGCGTACCCCGGCGCACAGCTCTCACACTCGGTCCCCGTGCGTCCCACCGGGCACGTACATGCAAACCCTTCCCCCCCGGTCTCCTCGCAGGTGCCCGGGCCACAGGGCGGAACCCCCGGCACCGCTCCGGCGCAGCTCGACCGGCAGGGATGCGGCTCCACCAGCACCTCCTCGAATCCCCAAACCTGTACGCCCTGCGCCTGCGCCTGCGCCAAGGGCACCGGCAGCACGAGCACGTCGTACCCCGGGCCCCCCGCGAGGACCTCTCCCCACGCCAGTTCGCAGCTCGCAAACACCTCGACCCGGTCGTCCCCCGCACCCGCCCACACCAGGTCCCGACCGGGGCCGGGCCACAGCACGTCGTCCCCGGCTCCGCCCTTCAAGATGTCCGGCCCCAGGCCCCCGTCCAGCGCGTCGTCGCCGCCCCCACCGAGGAGCCCGTCGAGTCCGGCGCCCCCCAGCAGCCGGTCGTCCCCCGCACCGCCCTCGAGCACATCGGGCCCCGGCCCGCCCCGAAGCTCGTCCGAACCGTCCCCGCCTTCGAGCAGATCCGCCCCATGCTCCCCCCAGAGCTCGTCGGCCCCGCC
>Ga0256839_1002692_pt1 | contig 19452 bp, 17 predicted proteins | sample 354166metaG_FD_185968 | JGI IMG/M metagenome (GOLD analysis project Ga0256839, IMG submission 185968) | Hydrothermal vent microbial communities from Mid Atlantic Ridge, Atlantic Ocean - 354-166 | ecosystem: Environmental > Aquatic > Marine > Hydrothermal vents | place: Atlantic Ocean: Mid... | reverse complement strand
CCGAGGGGGCTACGTGCTGGACGGTGTCCGATCCTGGGAGCCGCCCCCCTCCCCGCCACCAATGCCACGACGTCTCGTGATCGGCTCTTCGAGTACGGCGTCGAGCACGTCGTCCACCGTCTTGACGTACACGATGTCCATTTGCTCCCGGATCTCCTCGGGCACGTCCACCACGTCCTTCGCGTTGCGCTCGGGCAGCACGATGCGCTTGATCCCGGCCCGGTGCGCCGCCAGCATCTTCTCCTTGATCCCGCCGACGGGTAGCACGAGGCCGCGCAGCGTAATCTCGCCCGTCATGGCCACGTCGCTACGCACGCACACGCCCGCCAGCAGCGAGGTGATCGCCGACACCATCGCCACCCCCGCCGAGGGACCGTCCTTCGGGATCGCGCCCGCCGGCACGTGGACGTGGAGATCGGACTTGGCCAGATCCTCCGGGTCGATGCCGAAGTCGTCCAGGTGGCTCTTGACATAGCTCAGCGCCGCCTGGGCCGACTCCTTCATCACGTCCCCGAGCTGCCCCGTGAGCATCAGACCGCCCTTGCCGGGCATCTTCGTCGCCTCGACGAACATGATCTCGCCGCCCACCGGCGTCCACGCAAGGCCCGTGGCGACGCCCGGCTCGGCCGTCCGGTCGGCCATCTCCGGTAGATACTTCTGCGGCCCCAGGTACGACGGCACGTCCTCGGCGTCGATGCGGACGCCCCCCTCGACCTGGCCGTCCACCACCTTGACCGCCACCCCGCGCACGATGGCCGCGATCTCCCGCTCCAGGTTGCGCACCCCGGCCTCCCGCGTGTAGCTGTCGATGAGGGTCATGATCGCATCGTCCGTGAACTCGATCTCGATCCCGGCGTCCTCGAGCCCGTGCTCGCGGACCTGCTTGGGGATCAGGAAGCGCCGCGCGATGGCGAGCTTTTCCTGCCGCGTGTACCCCGGCAGCTCGATGATCTCGAGGCGGTCCTTGAGGGCCGGTGGGATCGGGTCGGCGTAGTTCGCCGTCGCGATGAACATCACGCGCGAAAGGTCGAACGGGACCTCCAGGTAGTGGTCCGAAAACGTGTGGTTCTGCTCGGGATCGAGCACCTCGAGCAGGGCCGAGGCCGGATCGCCCCGAAAGTCGTGGCCGAGCTTGTCGATCTCGTCCAGCACGATGACGGGGTTGTTCGTCCCCGCCTTGCGCAGCCCCTGGACGATGCGGCCCGGCAGCGCCCCGACGTAGGTGCGCCGGTGCCCGCGGATCTCCGCCTCGTCGCGCACGCCGCCCAGGGAGATTCGCACGAAGTTGCGCCCGATCGCACGCGCAATGGACTTGCCCAGGGAGGTCTTCCCCACCCCCGGCGGGCCGAGCAGGCACAAAATCGGCCCCTTCTTCGAGGCGTTGAGCTTGAGCACGGCCATGTACTCGAGGATCCGCTTCTTGACCTTGTCCAGGTCGTAGTGGTCCGCGTCGAGCACTTCACGCACATGGGCCAGATCGATCTGGTCCTCGGTGCTCTTCGACCACGGCAGTTCCACGAGCCACTCCAGGTAGGTGCGCGTGACCGTGTACTCGGCGCTCGACGGCTGCATGTGCCGCAGGCGATCGAGTTGCTTGAGGGCGACCTTCTCGACCTCCTCCGGCATCTTGGCCTGCTCGATCTTTTGTTGCAGTTCCTCGATGTCGCCGGACTCGTCGTCCATCTCGCCCAGCTCGCCCTTGATCGCCTTGAGCTGCTGGCGCAGGACGTACTCGCGCTGCGAGTGTCCCATCTCCTCTTGCACCTGACTGTTGATCCGCTCGCGGATCTTGAGGATCTCGAGCTGCCGCGCCAGAAGCGTCAGCACCTTGCGCATGCGCTCGAGGACGTCCGCCGTCTCGAGGACGTCTTGCTTCTCGCCCGGGTCGATGTCGAGGTTGCCCACCACGAGGTCGGCCACCTGCGAGTAGTCACTTACGCTGTCGAGCAGCGCGGCGGCCTCCTGCGGCAGCTCCGGCACCAGCGCGATGAGCTTCTTGGCCGTCTCCTTGATGTTCTGCACCAGCGCGACGGCCTCGACGTCGCGATCGGGATCGAGGTGGTCCTCGATGGGCGAGACCTTCGCCCGGATGAACGGCTCGAACGCCAGCCATGTGTCGATCCGGATACGCCCCACCCCCTGCAGGATGACGCTGTAGTTGTCCTTGGCGAGCTTGATGACCTTGAGGATCCGGGCAGAGCACCCCACCTCGTACAGGTCCTCCGCGCCCGGCTCCTGCACCTGGCGGTCCCGCTGCGTGACGACGCCCACGATGGGGCGTTCTTCCGCGATGGCCTGCTCGATGAGGCGCACCGAGCGCGGGCGCCCCACGTCGATGGGGATGATGGCGCCCGGAAACAGCACCGTATCGCGCAGCGCCAGGATCGAAAGCTCCTCGGGCAGCGTGACCTCGGCCCGCTCTTCGTGTGATTCGGTCGACATGGTAGGTGCTCGATTTTTTGCACCGTAACACCCGAAAGGGGGCTGTCAACCGCCGCCGCACCATGGGCCGTCCCCGGCGGGCACGGCGCGCCCGCGCCTGCTAGATTCGGCCCGTGCCCTCGATCGCTCTCGTCGTACGCGCCGGACCCGACGCCGGGAAGTCCGTCTCCGTGGCCGGCCCGCGGCTCGTCATCGGCCGCGGCGAGGGCTGCACGCTCCAGCTTTCGGACGCGGCGGTCTCACGCCGGCACCTCGTCCTCGACCCGGATCCTTCGGGCGGCCTCGTGGTGGCCGACGTACCGGGCGTCAACCCGGTGTGGGCCATCGCCGACGGCAACCGCGTGGGCCTTTCGGCCGGCGCCCGGATCGCCCCGGGCGAGAGCTTTACCCTGGGCAGCACCACGATCCAGGTGGTGGCGGGGCCCTCGGCGGCGCGCGGAACCCTCGAACTCGACGTGCGCACGGGCCCCACCCCCGGCGACGAGCTGGCCGCCCTCGCCGCCCTGGGCGAGCGCCTGGCCGCCTGTGGCTCGCTCCAGGCCGTCTTCCGGACGGCCACGGCCTGGGCCGTCGAGGCCCTGGGGTGCGACCGCGCCCTGGTCTTGAGCGCCGACGGCAGCGACGTGCTGGGCGCGGCGGCCGAGGGGCCCGCCCCGGATCTCGCGATCTCGCGCGCCATGCTGCGCCGTGTGCTGGCCGAGCAGCGCGCCTTCTTCGTGCGTGACGTCTCCGCCGAGCCCGACCTGGCGAACCGCCAGTCCATCGTGGCCCGCGGGATCCGCGGCGCCATGGCCGCGCCGGTGCGGGACCTCGTGTTCTACGCCGAATGGACCGGCCCCAAGGGCCCCGCCCTGCCGGAGGACCGGGCCCTGCTGCTCCTCGTGTGCGCGGCCCAACTCGTGGCCGCCCTGGGCACCAGCGCCACCGAGCGCTCCCAACTGCGGGCCGCCACCCGCGCCAAGGGCACCACCCCGGCCGCACGCATGGTGGGCACCTCGGCGGCGATGCAACGCCTGCAGGTGTTCCTCGAGCGCGTGGCCCAGCACCAGGCCACGGTCCTTTTGTTCGGCGAGAGCGGCACCGGCAAGGAACTGGCGGCGAACCTCGTCCACGCCCTCTCCCCCCGGGCGAACGGGCCGTTCGTGGCGATCAACTGCGCCGCAATTCCAGAGAACCTCCTGGAGAGCGAACTGTTCGGCCACGAGCGCGGGGCCTTCACCGGGGCCGTCGCCCAGCACGACGGCGTGTTCGCGCGCGCCCACGGCGGCACCCTGTTCCTCGACGAGATCGGGGAGATGAGCCTGTCCACCCAGGCGAGCATGCTGCGCGTGCTGGAGACGCGCCGGTTCTGCCGTGTGGGTGGGACCCAGGAGATCGAGGTGGACGTGCGCGTCGTGGCCGCCACCCACCGCGACCTGCGCAAGATGGTGGCCGAGGGGACCTTCCGAGAGGACCTGTTCTATCGCCTCAGCGTCATCCAGACGCGCCTGCCGCCGCTTCGAGAGCGCGTCGAGGACATCCCCGACCTGGTGCGCTACTTCGCCGAGCAACTCGGGGAGGCCATGGGGCGCCGGATCCTGTCCATCGCCCCCGAGGCCCTGGAGATCCTCCAGCGCTACCGCTGGCCCGGCAACATCCGCGAGCTGCGAAACGTCGTCGAGCGCGCCCTGGTGCTCGGCGACGGGCCCACCCTCGAAGCCGACGACCTGCCCCCCGAACTCGCCGCCGCGGCCCCCGCCGGCGCCCGCGCGACCGTGCAAGACCGTGCCCTGCTCGTGCGCCCCCTCGCCGAGATCGAGCGCGACGCGATCCTCGCCGCCCTCGAGGCCACGGGCGGCAACAAGGCCCGGGCGGCAGCGCTGCTGGGGATCGACCGAACCACCTTGTACCGCAAGCTCAAGGACATGGGATCGTAAACGGGCCTACGGCGCCGGGAACATGACGACGTCGTAGACCAGCTTGCCCTTCCCGTTCGCCTGGATGTTGTCCGCCCCCATGCAGGTGGCGGAATCCGTCGCCAGGCAGTAGTCGAACGTAAGGTGCAGCAGCCAGATCCGGTCCTCGAAGGCCGCGGGCACCGGCGGGCCGCCGATCGAAAGCTCGTGCTGCATCCCGATCATGCCGCCGTTGTTGTCGGTCAGCACGGTCACGGGGGAAAGATCGAGGGTGCTTTCGTCGAACGGCGAGGCCGCGATCCCGTACAGGTAGGCGTAGTAGCAACTGCTGCCCGCGCAGCCGCCCTCGACGCGGAAGACCGGGTCCTGCGCCGTCGCCCCGTAGGCGATGGGCTGGCCCGGGGCGAAGGTGCCGCGGCCGGGCACGAGCGGGGCGCTCACAAGGCCGTCGTGATCCACGTCCATCGTGTAGGAGCCCGGCTCGGGCGTGGCGTTCGTCACGCACTGGGGCACCCAGGCGACGGCCCCCTGCTGCTCGACCCGCGTCATCCACACGAAGGTGCCGTAGCGCGGGTCGGTCAAGGTGCCTTCGATGGCGCAGGTGTCCGCCGCCACACTCACTCCGGCCGGCGGCGCACCGTTGCCCGCGCCGCCGGGCGTCGAACACGTGACCGGGGCGCCCGTGCCCCCGGTCAGGTACGACAGCACGTCGTCGTCCGGGCCGAGACACGGTGCGGGCAGGCCCGAAAGGTCCACGGCGAGCCCCGGCCCCACCTCGAGGGTGCACGTGGCGCTGCCCATCGCCGGCGTGGCGCCACCGGTCTGGGCGGACACCTCCACGTCGAAGGAGCCCTCGGTCTGCGGCTTGCCCGTCACCGCACCGGTCACCGGGTTGATCACCAGGCCGGGCGGCAGCCCCGTGGCGGAGAAAGACGGCGAGCCCACCCCGCCGGACGCCAGGAACGTGTGCTCGTAGTCGGCACCGACGGCCCCCGGTGGGGGCATGTTGCAGTCCACGTCCAGCACCGGCGGTGCGCCCGTGGTCGAGCCGGACGACCCGCCGGCGGTGCCGAGCGTGGCGACGCCGGTCGAAGCCGTGGTGGTCGTGCCGGTGGTCGCGCCGGTGGTCGTGGCCGGGTAAGAGCCGGAAACCCCCGGCGCTCCGCCGTCGCCGCTGCAGCCGGCGAACAGCCACAGGCCCCCGGCCAGGAGCCTGCGTCGGCAGTACCGGCCGCCCCGTCCCTTCGCGGCGACCGCGTGATACGTCGATCCATGCGAGCAAGCCATGGTTCGTGATCATACCCCACGCGGGCAGCCGACCGGAGTGCTACCTTTCCCCACCATGGACGAACTGTCCCGTGCACGGCGCCGCGTGGCGCGAGCGCTGGCCCTGTGGTCCGCCGCCGGCCCTCTCGGTGCCTGCGGGGCCCCGGCCGGCGTCGCACCGCAGGCCGATGCGGCCGTCGGCGAGGCGACGAAGCGCGCAAACGCTCCCGCCCCGCCGCCGGCTCGCCCGAGCACGCCGCCGCCGGCGCCCGCCGAGCCCGCCTACGACCGAACGGCCCCGATCCCCGGGGACCCGCCCTGGGTGGACGGCTACAACCCCGAGGAGGCCACGTGTCCGTCGGGCAACTGGTGCGCCCCGCGGGCCGCCGTCGAGCCCCTGGTCGTCGGCCAGGAGGCGCCCGTCCTCGGGTGCCCGCCGCGCCTTGCCGGCACGGGGTTTCGCAACGTGCCGAAGCCCGACGCGCCGGTCTACCACGGGATCTCCCACGAGGGCGCGATGATGGCCGCCTTCAACGAGAACCGCACGCGCCTGTACCGCAAGCGCAAGAAGACCGAGGACCTGTGTTGCTACCACTGGTTCGAGTACTGCAGCGGCCGCCCGATCCTGGGGGCGGACGGACACCCGCGGCTGCCCACCCTGGCGACCGTGGACGCGAGGGCGGCGGATGAAGCGGCCCGGGCGGCGGGGCTCGCCTTCGCCGCCGACGCCCGAGCGGAGTGGGCGGCGGTGTGGGCGTTTCGGCGGGCGCTCGCGGAGATCGAGCCGTGGGACCCACCGGCGGCGCTGCGGGCGGCCCTGCGGCGCGCGGCCCGGGACGAGGTGGTCCACACGCGCCTGTGCCTCGGTCTCGCGCACCGGCTCGGGGTCCGCGCCCGCCTCGCGCTTCGCTCCGTGCCGGCCCCGCCGCGGGCGCTCGACGCCGTGGGCCTGGCGCTGGCGGTGTTCGACGAGGGGTGCGTGGCCGAGACGGTCGCGGCCCTCGTGGCGGCGAAGGCCGCGGCCGGCGCCGAGGATCCGGTGATCCGGAAGACCCTCGCCCGGATCGCCCGCGACGAAGCCGACCACGCCGCCGGCGCCCAGGCCACGTGCGCGTGGCTGGCCCGTACCGACGCCCGGGTGCGCCCGGCCCTGGCGGCTCGCCTTCGCCGCTGGCGCCGCCTCGCCCGGCGCCCGCCCGCCTCGCCGCCGAACGACCCGGCGGCCGTGCACCTGCCGCACCTCGGGCGGCTCGGCCCGCACGAACGCCACGCGGCCCTCGGCGCCGTCGTCTCCGACCTGCTCCCCGCCGTCCTCGGCGACCTGCCGCGGGCCTAGCCCGCCGCACGCCGGCGGCGCAGGCCAAGCGGCAGCCACAGCGCGACGAACCCCGCGCCCGCGGGCCCGCCCGCCCCGGTCCGGCAGGTGCAGGCGAACAGCGGTTCGCGGCCCCCCTCCTCCCAGCAGATCGTGCGCCGTTTCGTGAGCGCCCCGACGGTGGCCGAGACGGCGGCGCAGCGCTCGCGCCCCAGGATCCGATGGCGCGGTGCCACGGTGAAACGCGCCAGGCCGTCGTCGGTCGGGTCGTCGTCCTCCTCCGAGGGGGTGACGCCCGTCCCTTCGGCGGAAAAGGTCACCGGCGCCTCGACGAGCGCCGCGCCCGCGGCATCGCGTGCGATCGCCAGCGCATACAGCGTTCCCTCCGTGGCCCGATCGTTGTCCGGGACGTAGGCGAGCGAAAGGTCCAGGTCGGCCACATCGGAGAGCGGAACCGTCTCGACGACGGCGTTTCCCAGCGGTCGCGTCGTCTCGGTAAAATCGATCCGAGCCGCCGCCCCCTCGGGGAACCGGGCGCTGGCGCTCGACGACACCGGTACGAAGGACGGTGCGCCGGACCACGTTCCGCCGAAGTCCGGCTCCCCCGCCAGCACCGTCCAGCGGTACCTTCCGTGGCCGTACAGGACCGGCGCCCCGACCGGATCGCGCAGCAGCACCTGGAGCGACACCCGCGCGCCGGCCACGACGCGCAGCACGCTCCCGGGCGGGGCGGGAGGCGGGATCGCCTGTGCCGACGGTTCCTCCAGCGTCACGACGCGGGACTGCCAAAGATCGAGGATCCACCACCAGGCCGCGCGCGTGCTCGGCACCCACGTCACCGACACGTCCTCGGGGGCCACGCCATGCACCGTGGCGCTGTCGTCCGAAAAGCGGTCCCGGGCATCGCACGAGACCACGCGCACGTCGAGCGTCACTTCACCGGGAGGCACCACCAAGCCGCGCGCCTCCGTGTCGGGGTCGTAGAAGCGGTGCGCATCGGGAATCTCGAGCACGAAGCAGCCCGCCAGGTCCGGGGCCTCCTCGATGTTGCGACAGCCCTCCCCCGACCCCCGGGGACAGACCGAGTCCAGATCCAGGGAGATGAAGGACCCTTCGAGGAACCCGGGCTCCGGCCCGCGCTCCAGCGAGAAGTACGGCGCCGCCGGTACGCCCGCGGCCACCTCGAAGCGCCCCTCGTCCGTCGCGAAGGTCACGAAGGTGTCACAGGCGGTTGCGGGAAGCACCGCGAGGAGAAGGAGCCATCGAAGGGCGCGGGGCGGCCGGGGCGGGCGCGGGGCGGGCGCTGTCACATCTCGACAGTCGCACGACGGGTGCCGTGGGATCCAAGACCGTACGCGGTAGGGTTTGCACCACCTTGGCGGTCGCCCCACCGGACCCCGCCGTGCACGCGACGTGCTGCACGCGCAGGTCGCCGGTCACCCGGTGCCGGACGGCGGCGCGCAGGCGAACGGCCCGCCGGCGGCCGGTGGGGCCCCGCAGCGACACCACGGCGCCCGCCGCCTCGGGCGGAAAGGCCAGGCACTCCCCGGCGAGTACCCGGTGGCGGTGCGTGTCCCCCGCGCGGTCCGTGAAGACGACGCCGATCGAGACGGGCGCAGCAGCGCGCGGCACGCAAAGGCGCGGGCCGGCGGTCGCCGGGCACGGGCCCGGGGTCTCGAGGCGCACGCGGGTCCCGGCGGCGGGGACGCGGCAACCGGCCGATGGCCCCACGAGGGCCCCCCACCCGAGCCACAGGGCGGCGAGGACGCGCGGGTCGAGGGGCGGAGGGCGGCGGCGCATGGGTCAGGCGCGACGGGATCGGGCCGGGGGGCGGGACAGGCCGGCGCGCAGGTCGGCGACCGCCTCGGCGACGGCCTCGGCGCCGTCCTCGCCGGCGGCGAAGGCGGCCGCGGCGCGCTGGACCAGGTGGCTGCCCACCACGACGCCGTCGGCGATCGCCGCGACGGCCGCGGCGTCCTCGCGCCGGCGTACGCCGAAGCCCACGGCCACCGGTCGCGGCCCCGCCGCCCGCAGCACGGCCACCCGGTGCGCCAGGTCACCGTCGCGCCCACCCCCCGCGCCGGTCACGCCCGTGCGGGCGATCTGGTAGACGAACCCTCTGGCCCGCCGGGCGATCGCCCGGGCGCGCGCGTCGGGGGTGCGTGGGCCGCACAGCCCGACCCAGGCCAGGTCGGCCGCCGCCCGCGCGCCGAAGACGGCGGGGACGTCGAAGACCGACACGTCGAGGGCGAGCACGGCATCGATCCCCGCATCCGCCAGCCGCGGCGCCAGGGCCTCGCCGAGCCGCAGCAGCGGGTTGGCGTACGAGAACAGCACGCAGGGGACGGACGTGTGGGCCCGCAGGCGGGCCACCAGGTCGAGGACGCGGGGCAACGTGGCCCCCGCCGCCCGCGCGCGGGCCATCGCCGCCTGGATCGCCGGGCCGTCGGCCGTCGGGTCGGAAAACGGCACCCCGACCTCGAGCACGTCGGCGCCGGCCTCCGCCGCCGCCCGCAGCAGCGCGAGGCTGCGATCCGCGTCCGGGTCGAAGGCGGTGAGGTAGGCCACGAAGGTGGCGCGCCCCTCCTCCTCCGCCGCCGCGAAGGCCTGCTCCACGCGGGTCACGAACCGCCGCCCTCCCCTTCGCGGGCCATGACCTGGGGCATGTCCTTGTCCCCCCGACCCGACACGTTGAGCAGGACGATCCCGCCGGGGCCCACCACCCGCGCCACGTCCCGCAGCCGCGCGGCCGCATGGGCCGTCTCGAGGGCGAGCACGATCCCTTCGAGGGACGCCACCTCGTGCAGCGCCGCGAGGGCCTCGTCGTCGGTGGCGTGCAGGTACTCGGCTCGGCCCGTCGAGGCGAGGTAGGCGTGCTCGGGCCCCACCCCGGGATAGTCCAGTCCGGCCGAGATCGAATGGGCCTCCTGGATCTGGCCGTCGTCGTCCTGCAGCACCAGGCTGCGCATGCCGTGAAAGATCCCCACGCGCCCGCGGGCCATGGTGGCGGCGTGGCGCCCCCCGTCGAGCCCCGTGCCGGCCGCCTCGACCCCGTACAGGCGCACGGCCGGATCGTCGAGGAAGCCGGAGAAGATCCCCATGGCATTGCTCCCCCCGCCGACGCAGGCCACCACCGCGTCGGGCAGCCTGCCGGCCGTGGCGAGCACCTGGGCCCGCGCCTCGCGGCCGATGACCTCGTGCAGCGTGCGCACGATCCTCGGGTACGGGTCCGGGCCCATCACGCTGCCGAGGACGTAGTGGGTGTCGTCCACATTCGTCACCCAGTCGCGCAGGGCCTCGTTGATCGCGTCCTTGAGGGTGCCCGTGCCGCTTTCGACGGGCACGACCGTCGCCCCCAGCATCCGCATGCGAAAGACGTTGAGCCGCTGGCGTTCGACGTCCACCGCCCCCATGTAGACCGTGCACGAAAGCCCCAATCGGGCGCACACGGTGGCGGTGGCGACGCCGTGCTGCCCCGCGCCGGTCTCGGCGATGATCCGCCGCTTGCCCATGCGCCGGGCCAAAAGGGCCTGCCCCACGCAGTTGTTGATCTTGTGGGAGCCGGTGTGGGCCAGGTCCTCGCGTTTTAGCAAGACGGTGGCCCCGACGGCGTCCGAAAGGCGCGGGGCCGTCGAAAGGGGCGTGGGGCGACCCACGTAGGTTTCGAGCAGGTCGCGGTAGGCGGCCTGGAAGGCGGGATCGGCCCAGGCGTCGTCGAAGGCCTCGGCGAGGGCCTCCACCGCCGGGACGAGGGTCTCGGCCACGAACCGGCCGCCGAAGGGGCCCGTGCGAAAGGCCGCAGGCGGCGGGGTCGCGGGGCCGGTCACGGCTTCGTTCCTGCCACGTTCCGGTGGGATTTGCACGCGCGCACGAGCGCGGCCACGCGGCGCGGATCCTTGCGCCCGGGCGGCGCCCCCGGCGCTTCGGCGCCCGACGCCACGTCGAGGCCGGCGGGGCGCACGGCGGAAAGGGCCGCCGCGGCGTTGTCGGGCGTGATCCCGCCGGCGAGGAGCACCGGCACCGGGGCCACCCGCTCGACGAGGCGGCGGGCGGCGCGCCAGTCCGCGAGGACGCCCGCGCCCCCGTATCCGGCGACGCGGCTGTCGAACAGGATCCACGCGGGCGGCGGGTCTGGCAGGCCCTCGGCGAGCGGGTCGAGGCGGCCGCGCAGGACCCACACGTACGGGCCCTCGTCCGGCGCATAGGGCGGCAGGCGGTCCTGGTGGTACTGCACCAGGTCGAGGCCGAGCGCCCGCCGCGCCTCCTGCACGAGCCGGCGGGCGGGCTCGACGAACACCCCCACCCTTCGCGTTTCGCCCAGGTCGCCCGCCCGTTCCAGGAGGCGGGCGTGGTGGGCGACGCTGCGGCCCCGGGGGCTTTGCGGCCACAGGTTCAGGCCGACGGCGTCCACCCCGAGGGCCGCGCAGGCGCGCAGGTCGTCGGCGTGGACGATGCCGCAGATCTTGAGCAGCGCGCCCCGGGCCGCGGTCTCCATCACGGCCCGACCCGGCGCAGCGCCTCGAGTGCGGCCTGGGGGTCGTCGGCCCGCATCAGGGCCGTCCCGACGAGCACGGCGTCCACGCGGGCGCGCCGCAGGGCCCGCACGTCGTCGCGCCCGGCCACGCCGCTTTCGGCCACGTACACGAAGTCCGCCGGCACCCGCTCGCGCAGGCGCAGCGGCAGCTCGGGATCCACCTCGAAGGTCCGAAGGTCGCGGGCGTTGACCCCGACGATCCGGGCTCCGGCCGCCATGGCGCGGTCGATCTCGTGGGCGTCGTGGGCCTCGCACAGGGCCGCGATGCCGACCTCGGCCGCAAACTCGAGCAGGGTGCGCAGCTTCGGGGGGGGCAGGGCCGCCACGACGAGCAGCACCGCGTCGGCCCCCGCGGTGCGGGCCTCCAGGATCTGGCTGCGCTCGAGGATGAAGTCCTTGCGCAGGACCGGCAGGCTCACCGCGCTGCGCACCCGGCGGAGGTCTTCGAGGGTCCCGTCGAAGCGGCGGTCGGTCAGGACGCTGACGGCCGCGGCGCCGCCCATGGCGTAGGCCGTGGCCATACGCGCCGGGTCGGCGTCCGGGCGGATCGGGCCCGCCGACGGCGACGCCCGCTTGAACTCGGCGACCACGGCGATGTCCCGCGGGTCGCGCAGGGCGCCCTCGAAGTCCCGCGGCGGCGGCATGCGGGCGACCATCGCCTCCACCTCGCGCGGGCGGGGCAGCGGCGCGCGGCGGGCGAGCTCGGCGCGCTTGGACTCGAGGATCTTCCCGAGCAGCGTGCCCACGAGCGCGTCGTCGCGGTCCGTCATGACGCACCGTTCCTAGCACGACCGGGGGCGACGCGGTCAACGGTCGCATGGGAAGCGCCGGCCCCGGTCTCGGACTCGGAGAACGGGGACGAACGACGGGGACGTGGAACCTGCCTCGGGCGCGGCCCCGGACGCGGCCCCGCGGGCAGGCGACGGCGGGGGGTGCCCGGCGCCGTGGGCCTACGGACTTGGGGGCCGGTCCTGGCAGCAGCAGTGGGCGCGCCACTGCGGTTCCCAGCCCGCGTGGGGGCCGTCCGTCATGGGGGGCGGGGTCGGCGGCAGCCCGCCCATGACAAGGGCCTCGTCGATGGGCACGTCGCACCCCACGTCCTGGTACTGCGTAAGCTCCGGGTATTCGAACGTGCACGCCGTGCTCGGCGGCGGGTCGCACTCGAATTGGCCGCACGAAAAGCAATCGGCCGCACAGGGATCGCTCATGTCGGTGTACGCCGCCTCCCACAGGATCGTGGCCCCGAAGCCCCCCCCGGGACGCACTCGTCGGCTGTAGACGCACAGATCTGCGAGCAAGTAGAACTGCTGATGGAAGGCGAATCGCATCCTTGAATGCGGGGTTCGCAAACGCCGTCCAGACACTGCCCGGGTTCCAAACCGGACTGCGGGCTTCTCACTTTGCATTCCCACCCACACTTGCCGCAGTGCTCCGGGTCCGTCCGTGGGTCCACGCACCGGCCGTCGCACACGATCCTGGGGGGTGCGCATGCACCCCCGCCCTCCGACGCCGACCCGCCTCCCCCCCCCGAAGCGGCCCCGTCCCCCGACGCCGCCCTCGGCCCGCACCCCTCCCCCAAGAGCCCCACCGCCAGCAGCCCGGCCACCGTCTTCACGAAAAGACTCACGACAGCCATCTTCATGGCGTACCTCCCCCCCCGATCACGGTCGTAAAGTTCGTCGGGCAGTCGTCCCGCGGCGTCTGCGGGTCCTCCTGGCACGGCCAGAACTCCTCCAGCGCATCGAAGAAGTCGTCGTCGAACAGCGTCAACGGGCTTTCCTCCCCCCAGTTTCCCACCCACGCAAACGTGATGTCGTACGCCGTCACGTCCACCCGCGGCACGTCGAGCCCCTGGCCCCCGTCCGAAAACGACAGCGACCACGGCTCCGCCGGTCCATCCGCCGTCACCTGGGCCTGCCACACCCCCGTATGCAGGGCGAAGAACCCCAGCTTCTCGATCCCCGGGGCCTGGCAGACCGCCGCCGTCGCGTCCGTCACCGGCCGCGCCTGCCCCCAGTCCCCTGTGCCGCCCATGATGCGGAACGATGGTCGCCCCAACCCACGCCGGCCGTCAAGGGGCCGGGGCGGAAAAACCTGCGGCGGGACGTGAGTGGATGTGGGTATGTATCCCCCCTCCGACGAAACCGAGGCGCCGAAGCCGACTGCGAACGGCGTTCCTCCCCGTGCCGGCCCGCGGCGCGCCCGATGCCCCCACCTGGGACGCACCTCTGAACCGGCCCGTGGAACGGCGTGTAAAACGGGATACGGGGGGCGGGAACCGCGGACAGGGACGGGACGGGAGCACCCCGGGGGGCTCGGAGGAAGGCGGCTCGGGCATCGCGTGGCGCCCGTGGGGCGAGACGAGATGCCCACGCGACCTTCCCCATCGGCCCCCTACCATCGTCCCACCACCAGACCCGGCGGCCCCCTGGCCCCTGCGCTGGCCCGAGCCGCCGCCTCGGAACTGCTCAGCGTCCTGCGGACGTCACCGCGCGCCCTCGGCGACCTGGCCGACCGGGCGCGGTCCTGGAGCCGGTCATGGTCGCGGTCCCGGATCCGGTCAGAGGCCCAGGCACAGGCCGAGGTTGTCGAAGACCGGGGAAAGGTCGAAGCCGTCCTCGAACACCGGCTTGCAGGCCGTCCCCGCCGGGCAGTCGGGGGCCATGAGGTCGCACCAGGCCGTGCAGCAGGCGTCCGCGTCCGGGTCGTTGCAGGGCACGAGGCTCGACGGCACGCAGGTATACCCGTGGTAGCAATAGGCGCCGGCCTCGCACGTCACTCCCTGGGTGACGTCGGGGTAGCTCGCGTCGGGAAGACACCCCAACCCCCACTCCATCGGCGACACCGGAAACTCCCAAACCAACTCCGAGCCATAGAATCGAAGATGGCACGCCATCCCCGGCGGACCGCAGGCCACGTCGCCTTCTTCCCACGGAGGAAAGGGCCACGGCGTGCACCAGGGGCTACACACCATGGGAACGCCCCCGCTCAAGACCACGCACGAATGCTGCCGTGGACACGCGGGCGCGTCGGCGGTTCCCCGACACAGGCCGATGCAGGTGCCTTCGAGTGTCTCCGGGTCCACGTTCCAGCACATCGCCCGTTTCTCGCAGTCGTCGACCCCGGACGTGCCGCTTCCGACCGCTGTGCACGGCTTTCCCACCCCCTTGGGCGCGGGGGCAAGGGGTACGCACCGCGCGGCATCCCAAATCGGACCGCCGTCGCTCGACCACGGAGCACACTTTTGCCCCTCCGGGCAATCCTGGCACCAGGGGTCGCAGTCGCCGTACCGCTCGGGGTGACAGTTCCCCGGCAGGTCGGGGAAAGGGCCGGCGGTCTGGCTCCCCCCGCTCGTGGGGTCGCCGGCCGAGCCGCCGCCCGTACCGGTGGCCTCCGCCGGCACGGTCCGGCTCATGCACGTGCAGCCCGCGGCAAGGCTGAGCCCAAGCGCGGCCGCGAACCCAAGCCGCTTCACGGCATCACCTCCGCGCCGAAGGTGGCGAGCGACCAGGTGCCTCCCTGGCAGGGGGTGCAGGCCGGGTCGGCCGTGGGGACCGGCTGGGCCCACGACGCAAGCAGCGTCCCCGGCCGCGAGAAGCCCGCCGCCCGCACGTAGTGGCCCAGGCTCCCCGTGTGTGGGTCCTCGATGGTAGGGAACGGACCGGCAAGGGGCACCTCGGAAAAACCCACGTCGTCCGGCCCCCGCACCCGGGCCAGGTACCGCGTGGTGCAGGGGTCGCCGTCCTCCTGCCGGTAGAAGAACACCCCCACCCCCCCGGTGAACCCGTCCACCGCCACGGTACCCAGGAAGTCCCGGTGCGCCTGCCCCGGGCCGTGGCTGTCCACCCGCTCGACGAGGGCGTCGGCGCCCGACAGGCTCTCGTCCGTGACGTCCAGCACGGAAAGCCGCACGAAGGCCTCGTCCCCCGAGACCACGTCGTAGGCGGCGTAGAGCAGGCATCGGTCGTCCTCGGGGTCGTAGCGCGCAGCCAGGTGCACCCGGCGATTGATCTGGAGACAGGGGAAGAAGTCGCCGCAGTCAGGGGTGCCGGTGTTGCAGCGAGGGATCCCCCGTTTGCCGGCGCATGGGCCGTTGCTGGCTACCGGCAACGCGTCCAGCTTTTTTTCTCCGAACGGGAACCCGCCACTCGTGTCGATGAAAAGATAGATCGCTCGGTATTCATCGTTTGCAACTCGCGCCACGGCGGCAATCGCGTGATGGGTGCACGGATTGACCGCCACAGAAACGTGACCCGCCGCTGCCGGGAGGGGGGAAAACATCTCCACCGGCTCGGGCCAGGCCTCGGGGCACCCGGGGCCGCCCAGGTCTGCGGCTTCGCAGGGGGCGTAGCGGCGAAGGAGGGATCTCGGTGGACCCCCGGGGTTCGGAAAGGCCGGAAACGCCTGGTACGCAAGGTAGATTGCCGGGGCGCCCAGGTCGGGGACCAGGGAGGGACCGTCGGCCAATCCAGAAACCAGGATTCTCGGGGGCATGGTGGGTGGGCCCTGCTGTGCAAGCTGCGCGGGCGTGGTTCCCCAGGCAAGGAGCAGAGAGTTTCCTGACGGTCCCTGAAAGACGAAGTACTCCGTCCCCGTTCCTCCGTGGGTGGCGCTCCAGGGGTCGGTGGCTCCATCTCCCATGGGAGCATCCGGCGAGAGGTGGAGCGGTGTCGTCCAGTCGCCGGACGGCAGCCGCCAGTTGTAGTAGGCATCCACGGCACCTGCGTCCGCTGAAAACAGCAGGTAGGCCACCGCCGCGTCCGGCTCCCCGGGGGCCGCGTTGACGCTCACCTCGGGGACCGCTTCGGTGGCCCAGCTGCAGGCCGCCTGCGGGTCGCCGCCGCTGAGCCTGCGGATCACGGGCGAGCCGGACGGCAGGAGCCCACCGCACGTCCCCAGGACGCACGAAAGGCCCGGCCGGCAGGCGGTGTTGCAAGTGCCGCAGTGCGTGGCGTCGCTTGCCAGGTCCACGCAGTCGGAGCCGCACAGCGTACGGCCCGGCAGGCAGGCGCAGGAGTCCCCGTCGAAGGTGGCCCAGCCAGGGCCGTGCTCGACCTCGCAGGGGTCCTGGGGCGGCAGGTCGGCCGCGGCGGTGGTGGCCGTGACCGCCGTGGTACCAGTGGCCGTCGCCGTCGCCGTGCCGGTGGCGGTGCTCGTGCCGCCTCCGGTCCCGCCCCCCCCGCCGTTACAGCCCATCTGGCACAAGAAAAGCCCCCCCGTCAGAAGACACACTGCCGCCGCTGTGCCGCTGTGCCGCTGTGCCGCTGTGCCGCTGTGCCGCTGTGCCGCTCATGATACCAAACGATGGTCGCCCCAACCCACGCCGGCCGTCAAGGGGCCGGGGCGGAAAAACCTGCGGCGGGACGTGAGTGGATGTGGGTACGTGTGGAACATCCGTGGCTGCGCAGGGCCGCGCACCAAGCTCGCCGCGTCGTCAAGCCGCACCACTACGAGGCCCGGACCAGACATGCGGGCTGCCGTCGATGCAACCGATCGGTGGGGTTAGCCCGGTGGTCCCTCGGCGGCCTGGACCACGTTCTCCATCAGGCAGGCGATCGTCATGGGGCCGACCCCCCCCGGGACCGGGGTGATCCAGGCGGCGCGCTCGGCCGCCGCGGCAAACTCCACGTCTCCGGTCAGCCGGCCCTCCACACGGTTGATCCCCACGTCGAGGACCACCGCCCCCTCCCGGATCCACGCGCCGCGCACGAGACCCGGGCGTCCGGCCGCGGCGACGACGACGTCGGCCTCCCCGACGACCCGCGGAAGGTCCCGCGTGCGCGAGTGGGCGATCGTCACCGTGGCGTCCGCCTGCAGCAACAGATGCGCCATGGGCTTGCCGACGATGTTCGAGCGGCCGACCACCACGGCGCGCTTGCCGCAAAGATCGATCCCGGTGTGCGCGAGCAGGCGCATGCAGCCGGCCGGGGTGCACGGCACGAGGCGCGGATCGCCGATCACCAGGCGGCCGAGGTTCTCCGGGTGGAAGCCGTCCACGTCCTTGTCCGGGGGGATCGCCTCGAGGACCCGCCGCGCGTCGATCCCCGGCGGCAGGGGCAGCTGCACCAGGATCCCGTGGACGGCCGGGTCCCGCGCCAGGGCGTCCACCCGGGCCAACAGGTCCGACTCCGAGGTGGAGGCGGGCAGGCGCAGGTCACGCGTCTCGATCCCCACCTCGGCCGCCCGCCGGCCCTTGTTGCGCACGTAGATCGCGGAGGCGGGGTCGTCCCCCACGAGCACGACGGCCAGGCACGGCACCACGCCGCGCGCGCGCAGGCGCTCGGCCCGCACCCCGACCTCCGCGAGCACCTCGGCCGCGACCGCCCGGCCGTCGAGGATCCGCGCGCTCACCCGCTGGCAGCCTTCGAGCCGGCGTCCCCGGACGACGACGAGGAGGATTCGCCCTTCGCCCCCTTCGACCCGCCCTTTTCGGACGGTTTGCTCGACGCGTAGAGATCCTTGTACCAACCACCGCCGACCAGCTTGAACGTCGTGCCCGTGATTCGCTTGACGAGCTTGCCCCCGCAGGCGCTGCAGGTCTCCACGGGAGGATCGCTCACCTTCTGGAGGTGCTCCTCTTCGGCACCGCACTCGGTGCATCGGTAGCTGTAGATCGGCATGGGGTCTCCTCGCAAGGAACGTGGGGCGAAACCCGCGCCCCGTCAAGACCCGTCGCGAACCCGCGACCCCCGGGCCGCTACAGGAGAAACAGGGCCGCCGCCACGATCCCTCCGATCACCACCACGCCGATCGCCACGAAGAGCCCCACGTTCGGCCCCTTCTTGGCGAGGACCACCTCCTCCGGGCCCGCGAGGCTCTCGTCCTCGTCGTCCTCCGCCTCGGAAACCCCCAAAGCCGCCTCCGCGTCGGCCGCCGTCCGCCCCATTGCGGCCGAGCTGCGCTCGACGGCGACCTCCGCAGCCGGGGCCGCCACGCCCGGCTCGGCGACGGGCCGAGCGGGGGGAACCTCCCCCACGTGCTCGACGGCGTTGTCGGGCTTGGCGAAGTACATCGTGCTCGGATCCGCGGAGGGTTGCCCTGCCGGCGAGGCCCCGGGGAGTCCTCCCTGCGCGATGACGGTCTTGCCGCCCGTCGGAGGCGGTGGCTCGGCTGGCGTGGGGGCCGCCTCGCTCGTACGCTCCCCGGAGACCTGTGCCGGGCGGTCCCCGCTCCCTTGCGGGGGTTGCGAACCGTCCATGAAGACCGTCCACCCCTTCGTGTCCGAGGGGGCCTCCTTGGGCGTCGGTTGCGGCTCGGGAGCAGAAGCCGGCGCCTGCGACGCGGGCGAGGAGGGTTGCGCTCCCGGCTTCGACGCCCCGGTGACCGGGGCCTCCATGAACATGGTCCAGCCCCGGGTGCTCGGCTTGCCGCCCGTGGCCGCCGCGGCGGACCCCGCCCCGGCGGGACCTGCGGTGGCCGATGGCTGCGCAGGGCCGGACGCTGGCGCCGCGCCGGACGGCTGCGACGGAGCCTGCGAGGCGGCGGGCTGCGACGGAGCCTGCGAGGCGGCGGGCTGCGACGGAGCCTGCGAGGCGGCGGGCTGCGATGGCCCCGGTGCCGCCGGCTTGCCCGGCTCCATGAACATGGTCCAGCCCCGGGTGCTCGGCGCCTTGTCGGGCTGTGCGGTCCCCCCACCCGGAGATCGTTGCGCGGCGTCCGCCGAGGCGGACCCAGTCGCCGGTTGGGCGGGCGCCGCAGGCGTGGAAGGCTGCGGGGCGGGGGATGGCTCCGCCGGGGCCGTCCCGGCGTCCGCCGCGTCCATGAACATGGTCCAGCCCCGCGTGGTCGGCTTGTCTCCCCCCGCCGCCGGGGCGGCCGGTTGCGCGGGCTGAGCCGGTTGCGCGGGCTGAGCCGGTTGCGCGGGCTGGGTCGGCTGCGCGGGCTGGGCCGGGGCCGTCCCGGCGTCCGCCGCGTCCATGAACATGGTCCAGCCCCGCGTGCTCGGCTTGTCTCCCCCCGCCGCCGGGGCGGCCGGTTGCGCGGGCTGGGCCGGCTGCGCG
>Ga0256839_1002691_pt1 | contig 19454 bp, 15 predicted proteins | sample 354166metaG_FD_185968 | JGI IMG/M metagenome (GOLD analysis project Ga0256839, IMG submission 185968) | Hydrothermal vent microbial communities from Mid Atlantic Ridge, Atlantic Ocean - 354-166 | ecosystem: Environmental > Aquatic > Marine > Hydrothermal vents | place: Atlantic Ocean: Mid... | reverse complement strand
CGAGGGCGGGAGCTCCTCCTTCGTGCCGCCATGACCGTACGCTTCCACGTCCTCGGTCGCCGCCTTCCCCCCGGCGGGGGCCGGGCGCTGCGCGCCTTCCGTCACGGCCTCGACGGTGGCGGCGGCGAGCCGCTCGGGCGGCGCACCGGCTGCCGCCGGCCCGTCGCCGGCAGCCTCCCTTGTCTCCGGGCGGCCCTCGGGGACCCGGGCCGCGCCTGTCTCCCCCTCCCCGGGCTCCTTTCGGGAGGAGGCCCGCGGTGGCGGTGGCGGAGCGGCCGGGCCCGGCGCCCCGGTCGCCGCGGCTTCGTGGGCGCGGCCGGGCTCGTCGGGCAGGGGAAGCGCCTGCTCCAGCGGCCGGGGCGCCCCGCCCCCGAGGCCCAGCAGGCGCCAGAGGCCGGCGCCGACGGCGAGCGTGGCCAGCGCCGCCACGGCCGCGACCACCCAGCCCCGCCGCGGTCGCGCCGGTGCGCCGCCGGCCGGGGCGGCTCCGGCCTCCGCCGCCTCGTCGCGGCGTCCGACGGTGGCGGAGGCCTCCAGATAGGCCATGAGGCGCCCCGGCAGGCCCTTGCATGCGGCCCAGGCGCGGCGCAGCTCGGCGTCGTCGGCGGGCGCGTCGCGGTGGGTGCGGACCAGACGCTCGCGCAGGAAGCGGACCGCCTCGACCTCGGTGAAGGCGGGAAGCGGCATGTGCTGGCGCTGGAGCCCGGCCAGCGGCCCCGCGGCCAGCGACTCGGCGAGCTCGGGCGGGCCGGCGAGCACCAGCCGCGCGCCCGCCCCGGCCAGCCCCGCCAGCAGCGTGAGCGCCCTCTCGTCGAGCTCGTCGGCGTCGTCCACCGCCACCACCACGCGCTGGCCGCTGCGCGTGAGCCCCTCCACGACCGGCCGCAGCGCATGCGCGTCGGCCTCGGCCCCCAGGCAGGCGGCCAGCGCCGCCGTCACCTCCGGCTCGCCGGCCGCCTCGTGGCCCCGCACCAGGCAGCCGCGCCAGTGGTCCGGGGCCTCCGCCAGGAGACGCGCGAGGAAGGCGCTGCGCCCGCCGCCGGGCGGCGCCGTCACCACCACCGCTGCGGGGCTGTTCTCGACGAGGTGGGCCGTGAGCTGGAGGCGCTGGCGCAGCGCCTCGGTCTCGAACCAGGCGGTCTCGTCCCGGGTCCCGGTCACGGCCCCATCCCCTCCCCCTCGGCGAAGACCACGCGGTAGCCGCGGCCGAGCTGCGCGTCACGCACGCGCATGAAGGCCGCCTCCGCTGCCTCGCGGTCCTCGAAGTGCTCGCGCCGCACGCGCCCCGGCCGGCCCTGCTGCCCCCACTCGCGCACCAGGCTCCATCCGCCGAAGAGGTCCGGCTCCAGGATCAGATGGTAGTAGCGGGGTGTGGCGTCGGCCACGGGCGGGGTCTGCATGTAGATCCGCATGCGCAGAGCGTAGCAGGTTCCTTTCGCCGCGGGCCACGCTCCCCACGCGGGCGCACCGCCCGCCTCAGGTGAGGCGGGCCGGGTCGAAGAGCCGTGCGTGCTCGGCGATGGCGTAGCGGTCGGTCATGCCGGCGATGTAGTCGGCCACGGCGCGGGCGCGGCCGCCCTCGCCCTGCTCGGCCTCGAGCCTGCGCGCGTGCCCGGCCGCCTCCGGGGGCAGCAGCCCCGGCTCCTCCATGAAGGCCTCGTAGAGGGCACGCACCACACGCCGCGCCTTGGCCGTCATGCGGCGGACGCGGTAGTGGCGGTAGAGGTGGTCGCGCAGATGGCGCTTGAGGGCCACGTGGCGCGCGCCCATCGGATCGCTGAAGCCGATGAGGGGCTCGCGCAGGGCACGCACGGCCTCGATGTCGCCCGGCGCGGCCTCGGCGATGCGCGCGCGGCTCGTCTCGACCAGGTCGCGCACCTGGGCGTCGATGAGCCGGCGCACGGTCTCGTGCACGCGCCGGCGCCCGGCGATCCCCGGATGGGCGCGCCCGGCGGCCTCCCAGGCCTCGCGGAAGAGCTCGACCTCGCACAGCCCCTCCACCGTGAGGAGCCCCGCGCGCAGGCCGTCGTCGACGTCGTGGCTGTTGTAGGCGATCTCGTCGGCGAGGTTCACGAGCTGCGCCTCCAGACCCGGCTGCGTGCCCTCGCGGAAGCGGCGCCCGAGCTCGCCCAGGTCTTCGGCCTTCATGGGCGAGCAGTGCTTGAGGATGCCCTCGCGGGTCTCGAAGGTGAGGTTGAGCCCCCGGAAGCGCGCGTAGCGATGCTCGAGCTCGTCCACCACGCGCAGCGACTGCAGGTTGTGCTCGAAGCCGCCGTAGGGCCGCATGCATGCATCGAGCGCGTCCTGGCCGGCATGGCCGAAGGGGGTGTGGCCCAGGTCGTGGGCGAGGGCGATGGCCTCGGTGAGGTCCTCGTTGAGGCCGAGGGCGCGCGCGGCGGTGCGCGCGATCTGGGCAACCTCCATGGAGTGCGTCAGGCGCGTGCGGAACATGTCGCCCTCGTGGTTGACGAAGACCTGCGTCTTGTACATGAGACGGCGGAAGGCGGCCGAATGGATGATGCGGTCGCGGTCGCGCTGGTATTCGGTGCGCAGGGCCGGCGGCGGCTCCGGATGTCGCCGCCCGCGCGAGCGCTCGGGGTGGGCGGCGTAGGGGGCGAGGAAGCGGTCGGGCGCGGAGGTGGGGGAGGCCATGCCCCTCAGGCCGCCGCGGCGCCGGCGGCCAGCTCGGCGCGCAGGGCTGCCGGGTCGAAGTCGGCGGTGACCACCGCCGCGCCGATGGCCCTGAGCAGCACCAGCCGCAGGCGGCCACGCTGGACCTTCTTGTCCACCGCCATGAGCTCGAGCAGGCGCTCCGGGCCCAGCTCAGGGGGCGGGGCAGTGGGCAGGCCCGCGCGCTCTACCAGAGACTCGATGCGGACGCGTTCGGCGGCGGGCAGCCACCCCAGGCGCTCCGAGAGGCGCGCGGCCATGCACATGCCGGCGGCCACGGCCTCGCCGTGCAGCCACACGCCGTAGCCGAGGCCGGTCTCGATGGCGTGGCCGAATGTATGCCCCAGGTTGAGCAGCGCGCGCTGGCCGGCCTCGCGCTCGTCGGCGGCCACCACCTCGGCCTTGTTGCGGCAGGAGCGCTCCACGGCCTCGGCCGTGGCCTCGCGCTCGCGCGCGAGCAGGTCGTCCATACGCGCCTCGAGCCATGCGAAGAACTCCGCGTCGCGGATGAGGCCGTACTTGACGACCTCGGCGATGCCGGCCCGCAGCTCCCGGTCCGGGAGGGTGTCGAGGGTGGCGATGTCGGCGATGACCGCGCGCGGCTGGTGGAAGGCGCCGATCATGTTCTTGCCGAGGGGATGGTTGACGCCGGTCTTGCCGCCCACAGAGGAGTCCACCTGCGCGAGCAGGGTGGTGGGCACCTGCACGAAGTCCACCCCGCGCTGGTAGATGGCGGCGGCGAAGCCGGTGATGTCGCCCACCACACCCCCGCCCAGGGCGACGAGGGCGCAGTCGCGGGCGAAGCGCGCGGCCATGAGCCGGTCGACGATGCCGGCGACGGTGTCCAGCGTCTTGGTGGCCTCGCCGTCCGGCAGCACCACCGTCTCGACCTGGAGCCCCTGCAGCGCGGGCCGCAGGCGGTCGAGGCAGAGCGGGCCCACCACCTCGTTGGTCACCACCATCACCTGGCGCCCGCGCAGGCGCGGGCGCCACAGCTCGCCCCGCTCCAGGAGCCCGGCCCCGATGTGGATGGGATAGCTGCGCTCGCCCAGCTCGACGGTGAGGGTCCGCATCATCTTTTCAGGAAACTCCGATCGATCCGCTGCGCGGATTGATCAGCGCGATAGAGCTTCGCGGCCATTCGGATTTTCATTGGGTCGTCATGACCTTCCCTGTGCATGGGCCCTCCCGCGGCCTCGCTTGCCGCGGGGAAGGGCTGAAAAATCACGATCTTTCAGCCCTTCCTTCACTATATCATTCCGCCCCGGACGCCCCCTCCATGCCCCCGCCGGCTGGCGCAGGCCCGGCATCCGCCCCGCCTGGCTTGGGGGGCGGGAGCCGGCGCAGGATCTCGCCCACCACGCTGCGCACTGTGCGGCCGTCGGTCTCGACCACCAGGTCGGCCACCTCGCGGTAGAGAGGATCGCGCACGGCCATCAGCTCGGCGAGCCGCGCGCGGGGGTCGGGCACCTGGAGCAGGGGACGCCGGCGGTCGCCGCGCGTGCGCGCGAGCTGCTCGTCCACCGTGGCGTGGAGGTAGACCACGGTGCCACGGGCGGCGAGATCGCGGCGGTTGGCGGGATCGAGGATGGCGCCGCCGCCGGTGGCGAGCACGATGCCGGGCCGGAGCGTGAGCTCGGCGAGGAGGCGCCGCTCGCGGCGCCGGAAGCCCGCCTCCCCCTCCACCTCGAAGATGTAGGGGATGTCGACGCCGGTGCGGCGCTCGATCTCCTGGTCGGCATCCACGAACGCCAGGCCCAGGCGCCGGGCGAGCTGACGGCCCACGGAGGTCTTGCCCGCCCCCATGGGGCCGACGAGAAAGATCCGCCGCGCCGCCGCCCTCACCCCCCGGCGACCGGCAGGCGCCCTGTCGCAGGCGCGTGCGCTATCGCCCACGGGCTCAACGGGCCGAGACCTGCATCCCCTGCTTGACGATCTTGGGCGTGACGAAGATGAGCAGCTCCCGCTTCTCGTCCACCCGCTTCTTGTTGCGGAACAGCGCCCCGACCACCGGGAGCTCGCCGAAGAAGGGGATGCGCTGCACCTCGCTGGTGTTGGTCCGCTCGTAGATGCCCCCCAGGACGACGGTCTCGCCGTTGTTCACCAGCACCTGCGTGCTGATCTCGCGGGTGTCGATCGTGGGGATGAAGCCACCGGTGCCGGAGGGCACGTTGTCGCCCACCGTATCCTTGGTCACGCGCAGGTCGAGGATGATGCGGTCGTCGGGCGTGATCTGGGGCGTCACCGAGAGGCTCATCACCGCCTTCTTGAACGTGACCGCGGTGGCGCCGCTGGCGGCGGCCTGCTGGTAGGGGACCTCCACGCCTTCCTCGATCAGGGCCTCCTTCTGGTTGGCCGTGATCACGCGCGGGGCCGAGATCACCTCGCCGCGCCCCTCGGCCTCCAGCGCCGAGAGCTCGAGCTGCAGCAGGTGCGAGCCGAGCCGTCCCACTGCGAGCGTCAGCGCGCCGGGGGTGCCTTCGGCCGGCGCCGCCGGCAGATTCACCAGCAGGCCCTCGTTGCCGGAACCGGCGGGCACCTCGAAGGCCGTGACCACGGGGTTGCCGTTGACGTCCGCGAAACCGTAGACGCCCGGGGCACCGCCGCCCACGCCCGCGACGTGGGTGTCGCCCCGGCGGCGCCGCAGCGCGCTGTAGCCGAAGCGCACACCGAGATCGCGGGCGAAGTCCGACGTGGCGATCACGATGCGCGACTCGATCAGCACCTGGCGCACCGGCACGTCGAGCTTGGCCACCAGGCGGCGGATCTCCTCGAGCTTCTCGGCCGTGTCCTGCACCAGCAGGGTGTTGGTGCGCTCGTCCACGGTCACGCTGCCGCGCGGCGAGAGGATGGAGTTCTCCTTCCGCTTGAGCAGATCGGCGATGTCGGCGGCCTTGGCGTAGTTGATCTGGATGAACTCGGCGCGCAGGGGGGCCAGCTCCTCGATCTGCTTGCGCGCCTCGAGCTCGAGCTTCTCGCGCGCGGCGATCTCCTCGCTCGGGGCGATCAGGATCACGTTGCCCATCTTGCGCATGGCCAGGCCCTTGGTCTTGAGGATGATGTCGAGGGCCTGGTCCCACGGCACGTTCTTGAGGCGCAGCGTGATGCTGCCCTTGACGGTGTCGCTCACCACCACGTTGAGGCCGGTGAAGTCGGCGATGAGCTGCAGCACCGCCCGCACCTCGATGTCCTGGAAGTTGAGCGAGAGCCGCTCGCCCGTGTAGCCGAGCTTCTCCTTGCGGCGCCGCTCCCGCTCGGCCTTGGGCACGGGCTTGACCTCGAGGGTGTAGACGTCGTCGGACTGGTAGGCGACGTAGTCGTAGTCGCCCACGGCGGTGACCACCATGCGCACGTTGGCGCCATCGGCGTAGGTGTCGACGAGCTTGACGGGCGTGGCGAAATCCACCACGTCGAGGCGGCGGGCGAGGCGCTCGGGCAGGCTGGTGTCGAGGAACTCGGCCACGATCCTGCCGCCCTCGAGGCGCACGTCCACGGGCGTGCCGGGCCGGGAGAGCCTGACGATGATGCGCCCCTCGCCTTTCTCGCCGCGACGGAAATCCACGTCGGTGATGGCGCGGGCTGCGGCGGCCGGCGCGGGCGCGGCGGCCCCGGAGGCGGCGGCAGACGCCTGCGCCACGGCGGGCGCATCCACCAGCAGCACGATGCGGTTGCCCTCGACGCGCATCCGGTAGGGCACCATGCGCACCAGGCTCACCACCACGCGCGTGCGTCCGCGCGCCTCGGCGGCCGCCACCGAGCGCACCGCGCCCACGCCTACCGTGCGCACGCGCCGCTCGAGGCGAGCGGCCACACCGGGAAGGTCGAGGGCGATGCGCGCGGGATTGTCCACCGTGAAGGCGCGCGGCTGGGGCGCCGGACCACTCAGCTCGAGGGTGAGCTGCACGCGGTCGCCCGGCAGGGCCGCGAAGCGCAGGTCCTTGAGCTCGAGGGCTTCGGCGGCGGCCGCGGCGGCGAGCCAGGCGAGCAGCCCGGCGATCCAGGCCGGCGTCCGCCGGCTTCGGCTGCTTTGGATCTGCATGCCCCTCATGTGCTCATCCCCCTTGGCCCGTCGGCTGCGAGAGCGCCACCTGCGCCTTTCGCTCCATCCAGCCGCCGAGGCCGTCCGGTACGATCTCGATCAGGTCCACCTGCGTCTCGGCGATGCGCGTGATGCGCCCGTGGTTCTGCCCCATGTAGTTGCCCACGCGTACGCGATGGATGGTGTCGTCGGGTGCCCTGATGAGGGCCCAGCGCGTGCCCTTGAGCTCCAGGATGCCCACCATGCGCAGGCTGTCGAGGGGATATTCCTCGAGCGGCTCGCGCGGGCGGTTGAGGTTGGGCCGCACCTTGGAGCCGGTGCCGGCCAGCACCGGCAGCACCGCCTCCTCGGAGGGCGGCGTGAAGGGGTCGCGCAGCTCGTGGGCCGCGTAGGCGAAGGTCTCGTAGGGCCTGACCTCGGGCAGCGGCTCGACGCGCCCCTTCTGCCGCGCCCGCACCTCGCTTACCCACGCCTCGAGGTCCGACATGTCGCCGGCGCACCCGGCCAGCAGGAGCGCGCCCGCGGCCGCGGCCAGCCCGCGCAGCCAGGAGACGCTCCAGGTCCGCGCTCCGTGCACGGCGCTCATTTGCCCGCCTCCTCGCCTTCCTCCAGGTAGCGGTAGGTCTTGGCGGTGATGTTCATCACGAGCTCGGGCGGTTCGCCGGCGCGCTGCTGCGCCTTCTGCCCGCCCACCGGCCGCACCTGGAAATCATGCAGGGTGACGATGCGCGGCAGCGCCGCCACCCCGCTGACGAAGCTGCCGAACTCGTGGAAGGTGCCCCGCACCCGGATGCTGATGGGCAGCTCGGCGTAGAACTCCCTGGGCGCCTCGTCCTGCGGCTTGAAGAGCTCGAACTCGAGGCCGGCGGCGAGCCCGGTCTGGGAGATGTCCACCAGGAGCCCGGCGACCTCGGTCTTGCTGGGGAGCTGGCGCAGCATGGTGCCGAAGGTCTGCCGGATCTCCTCGAGCTGCTTCTTGTAGGCATCGAGGTTGGCCGCCTTCGCCGCCTTGCGCTCGAAGGCCCGCTTGAGTTCCGTCTCCTTCTGCCGCAGCCGCTCGAGCTGCTCGAGCTGGCCGCGCGTGTGGAACCAGTAGCCCAGAAAGAGCACGAGGGCGACTAACGCAATCACCACCACGGCGCGCGCGGCCACGGGCCAGCTGCCGATGTTCTGCAGGTCGAGGTCGCGCAGCTCCTGCAGGTTCATGCGCCGCCCTCCTGCTTCGCCGCGGCGTCCCCCCGAGCGGCCGGGCTCGCGGTCATGACCCGCAGGGTGAAGACCGCGTGGCGACGCCCCTTGCCCGCCTTGGACTCGATCACCTCCAGCCTGGGATCGCTGAACCAGTCGGAGGCGTCGAGCCGGCGCATGTAGTCGGAGACGCGGGCGTTGGACTGGGCCACCCCGCGCAGGGTGAGCACCGTGCCCCTCAGTTCGGCCGTGGTCAGATAGACGCCGTCCGGCACGGTGCGCACCAGCTCGTCGAAGACGTGCACGATCTGGGGGCGGCTGCGCTGAAGCGACTGGATCACGTTCATGCGCGCGATGAGCTTCTCCTTGGTGCGTTCCAGATCCTTGATCTCGCGGATCTGGCGGTCGAGCTCGGCGATGCGGTCCCTGAGGAAGCGGTTGCGCGACTCCTGGTGGTCCATGAGGCGCCCTATGTGCAGGTGGAGATAGACCACGATGAGGACGGCCAGCACCACCGCCGCCCCCGCCACGAAGGCGAACTGGCGCTGGCGCTCCTTGCGCAGCTGCTCCCGCCAGGGAAGGAGGTTGATCCGGGCCATCTCAGTCGAAGCTCCTCAGGGCCAGCCCGCAGGCGATCATGAGGGCGGGGGCGTCGTTCGCCAGGGCCTGGGCCTTGACGTTGGGCGCGAGCGACATGTTGGCGAAGGGATTGGCCACGGTCGTGGGCGTGCCCAGCTTGGCCTCGATGAGCTCGTCGGCCCCCTGGATGGAGGCGCTGCCGCCGGCCAGCACGATGTGGTCGACGGCGCTGTGCTGGCTGGAAGAGAAGAAGAACTGCAGCGAGCGGCTGACCTGCTGCGCCATGGCCTCCTTGAAGGGCTCGAGCACCTCCGGCACGTAGTTGTCGGGCAGCCCCCCCTGACGCTTGGCCATGCCGGCCTCCTCGTAGGAGAGGCCGTAGCGGCGCATGATCTCCTCGGTGAGCTGCTTGCCGCCGAAGACCTGGTCGCGCGTGTAGATGATCTTGAGATCCTGGAGCACGGTGAGGGTGGTCATGGTGGCGCCGATGTCCACCACGGCGATGGTGCGCCCCACCCCCCGGTCGGGCATCTGGTCGGCGATGAGGGCGAAGGCGTTCTCGAGCGCGTAGGCCTCGATGTCGACGATGCGGCAGGCAAGCCCCGCGTGCTCCACCGCCGCCACGCGCACGTCCACGTTCTCCGAGCGCGAGGCGGCGAGCAGCACGTCCACCGTCTCGGGGTTGTTCTCGGAAGGCCCCAGGACCTCGAAGTCGAGGTTGACCTCCTCCAGCGGATAGGGGATGTACTGGTCGGCCTCGATCTCGATCTGGGCCTCCATCTCATCCTCCGAGAGGGAGGCGGGCATGGTGATGACCTTGGTGATGACGGCCGAGCCGGCCACGGCCACCGCCGCATGGCGCGCGCGCGTGCCGGAACGGCGCACCGCCCGCCGGATGGTCTCGCCCACGGCCTCCACGTCGGCGATGTTCTTCTCCACCACGGCGTTGGGGGGGAGCGGCTCGACGGCGTAGGCCTCCACCCGGTAGCGCTCCCCGCTGCGGCTGAGCTCCAGGAGCTTGACGGCCGTGGAGCTGATGTCGAGCCCCACCAGGGGGGGCTTCTTCCGGCCGAACAGGAACACGATCCTTCCTTCTTTTTCCTTTCTTGTGCGGAACGTTGCGAGCGCGAGCTGCGCCGCAACCTCAATTTCCACCTCTAGCCATATAGCACGCTTTCACAAAAAAGGGAATAGCAATTCGTCCCCCGATGTGCGAAGTTTTATACCCGGTCACACTCCCGAAGCCGTGAGCCCCGTCACAGGCCCGAGCGGCGCCGCGAGACCCGATGAGCACCGTCCTGCGCCTGCTGCGCTGGCTGATCGCCGCCGGCACCGCCGCCTTCGCGGCCGGCGTGCTGGCGCTTGCCGCCGCCTACCTCTACATCGCGCCGCGCCTGCCCGACATCGAGGCCCTGCGCGAGGTGCGCCTGCAGGTGCCGCTGCGCGTGCTCGCCCGCGACGGCTCGCTCATCGCCGAGTTCGGCGAGAAGCGCCGCGTGCCGCTGGAGCTGGACCGCATCCCGCCGCGCCTGGTGCAGGCCTTCCTCGCGGCCGAGGACGACCGCTTCTACCGGCACCCGGGCGTGGACTGGCAGGGGCTGGTGCGCGCCGCCATCGCGCTGGTGCGCACGGGCGAGAAGCGCCAGGGCGGCAGCACCATCACCATGCAGGTGGCGCGCAACTTCTTCCTCAGCCGCGAGAAGACCTTCGCGCGCAAGCTGGCGGAGATCTTCCTCGCCCTCAAGATCGAGCGCAGCCTCTCCAAGGACCGCATCCTCGAGCTCTATCTCAACAAGATCTACCTCGGCCAGCGCGCCTACGGGGTGGGCGCCGCCGCGCGCGTCTACTACGGCAAGGACGTGGAGGCCCTCACCCTGCCCGAGATGGCCATGATCGCGGGCCTGCCCAAGGCCCCGTCGCGCGACAACCCCGTCGCCTCCCCCGAGCGCGCGCGCGCCCGCCGCGACTACGTGCTCGGGCGCATGCTGGCGCTGGGCATGATCTCGCGCGCGGAGTACGAGGACGCGGTGGCCGCGCCGGTGACGGCGCGCCTGCACGCGGCGCGCACCGAGGTGGAGGCACCCTACGCGGCCGAGATGGTGCGCGCGGAGCTCGTCGCCCGCTACGGCGAGGCGGTCTACACCGACGGCTACGTGGCGGTGACCACCCTCTCGCCGCGCCTGCAGCGGGCCGCCAACGCGGCCCTGCGCGCGAACCTCCTCGCCTACACCCGCCGCCATGGCTGGCGCGGCCCCGAGGCGCGCCTCGAGCTGCCCGCCGGGCTGGACGGCGCCGTCCCGGGCGAGGGACCCTGGCGCATCCTGGACCGGGCGCTCGCGGCGCGCGCGCCGGTGGGCGGCCTGCGCGCGGCGGTGGTGGTGGCGGTGGGCGAGCGCGAGGCGCGCGCCTACCTGGGTGAGGGCACGCTCGTGACCATCCCGTGGGAGGGCCTCGCCTGGGCCCGCCCCTTCCTCTCCACCGACCGCCGGGGGCCGGCGCCCCGGCGCGCCGCCGACGTGCTGGCGCCGGGCGACGTGGTGCGGCTCGAGCACCGGGCGGACGGGAGCTGGTGGCTCGCGCAGGTGCCGCAGGTGGCGGGCGCGCTGGTGGCGCTCGACCCCGCCGACGGGGCCATTCTCGCGCTCGTGGGCGGCTTCGACTTCAAGCGCAGCAAGTTCAACCGCGCGGTGCAGGCCCAGCGCCAGCCCGGCTCCAGCTTCAAGCCCTTCATCTACTCCGCGGCGCTGGAGCGGGGCTTCACCCCGGCGAGCCTCATCAACGACGCGCCGGTGGTCTTCGACGACCCGGCCCTGGAGGCCACCTGGCGGCCCGAGAACTACAGTGGCCGCTTCCACGGGCCCACGCGCCTGCGCGAGGCGCTGGTGCACTCGCGCAACCTGGTCTCCATCCGCCTGCTGCGCGAGATCGGCGTCGGCTACGCGGTGCGCTACGCCACCCGCTTCGGCTTCGATCCGGCCCGTCTCCCGCGGGACCTGTCGCTGGCCCTCGGCAGCGGCAGCGTCACCCCCCTGGCGATGGCGCGCGCCTACGCCGTCTTCGCCAACGGCGGCTACCGCGTGGACCCGTACCTGCTGCTGGAGGTGCGCGGCCCCGACGGCGAGCCGCTGGAGCGCGCCCGCCCGCGGCGCGTGTGCCCGGACTGCGAGGCCGGGGGACCGGCGGACGATGCGGGCGCCGCCACGGCCGACGGCGGCTGGGAACCCGCCCCGCGCGTGATCCCGGCGGCCAACGCCTGGCTCATGCGCTCGATGATGCAGGACGTGATCCGGCGCGGCACGGGGCGGGCGGCGCGCGTGCTGGGCCGGCCCGACATCGCCGGCAAGACCGGCACCACCAACGACCAGCGCGACGCCTGGTTCTGCGGCTTCGGCCCGGGGGTGGTGGCCGTGGCCTGGACCGGCTTCGACCGGCTCGCGCCGCTGGGCGAGCGCGAGACCGGCGCGCGCGCGGCGCTGCCGGCCTGGACAGGCTTCATGCGTGCGGCGCTCGCAGGCGTGCCCGTGGAGCGCCACCCCCTGCCCGAGGGCCTGGTGACCGTGCGCATCGACCCGGCCACGGGGCTGCTGGCCGCGCCCGGACAGGCGGACGCGGTGTTCGAGACCTTCCGCGTGGAGAACGTGCCCCGCGCCGGCCGCGCGGCGCAGGAGGCGGGCCCGGGCGGGGCGCCGGCGGAGATCATCTTTTAGAGACGGGCAGGGAGACCCAGGCATGGGCAGACGCGGCGGCGCGCGGCCCGGACGCGGGGCGGATCGCCTGCGCGAGCGCATCGCGCACGAGGCCGCGCGCATCATGCACGAGCAGGGCATCCGCGACTACGGGCTCGCCAAGCGCAAGGCCGCAGAGCGGCTCGGCGTCCCGGACGGCTGCGGGCTGCCGCGCAACGCCGAGATCGAGGCGGCGCTCGCGGCCTACCGGCGCCTGTTCGACGGCGAGCACGCCGCGCGCCTGCGGCGCCTGCGGCGCACGGCCCTCGAGGCCATGCGGCTGCTCAGCGCCTTCGAGCCGCGCCTGGTGGGCTCGGTGCTGAGCGGCACCGCCGGGGCCCATTCCGACATCAACCTGCACCTGTTCGCCGACACGCCCGAGGCGGTGGCGCTGTTCCTGGCCGCCCGCCACATCCCCTATGAGGAGTGCGAGCGCCGCCTGCGGCCGTCCGCCGGCCACGATCCCCGCGGCTATCCTGCCTTCCGCTTCGTCACGGGCGAGTTCACGGTGGAGCTGACGGTCTTCCCCGTGGACGGCCTGCGTCAGGCCCCGTGCAGCCCGGTGGACGGGCGCCCCATGCGGCGTGCCGCTCTCGCCGCGGTGGAGGCGCTGCTCGCGCAGCCGGATGGCGCGGAGGGGCTCCCGCCCCGCGCCTGAGGCGCGCGCCGGCCTTGCGCGCGCGCGGGCGCGGGGGATAATACGCGCTCGCCTCATCGACGCCCGCCGCCCGCATGAAGGACCGGCTCCAGCAGCTCCTCGACGAGGCCCTCGCGCGCCTGCGCGCCGAGGGCGTGCTGCCTGCCGACGCCCCGCCCGCCGCCGTCGAGCGCGCGCGCGATTCCGCCCATGGCGACTTCGCCACCAACGCCGCGCTCGTGCTGGCCAAGGCCGCGGGCCTGTCCCCGCGCACGCTCGCCGAGCGCATCGTGGCGGCCCTGCCGCAGGCGCCCCAGGTCGAGGCGGTGGAGATCGCCGGTCCCGGCTTCGTCAATTTCCGCCTGCGCCCCGATGCCTGGCTGGAGGCGGTGCGCGCGGCGCTGGCGCAGGGCGAGGCCTGGGGCCGGAGCGAGGCCGGCCGCGGCCGGCGCGTGCAGGTGGAGTTCGTCTCGGCCAACCCCACCGGCCCCCTCCACGTGGGCCACGGGCGCGGCGCGGCCTACGGCGACGCCGTCGCCAACCTGCTCGAGGCCACGGGCTGGGCGGTGGAGCGCGAGTACTACGTCAACGACGCCGGCCGCCAGATGGACATCCTCGCCGCCTCCGTCTGGCTGCGCTACCTGGAGCTGTGCGGTGAGCCGGTCGCCTTTCCCGCCAACGGCTACCAGGGCGACTACGTCTTCGACATCGCCGCCGACCTGCACCGCGCCGACGGCGAGGCCCACCGCAGGCCCTGGGGAGAGGTCGCGCGCGGCCTGCCGCCGGACGCCCCCGAGGGCGACCAGGAGCGCCACATGGACGCCCTCATCGCGCGCGCGCGCGAGCTGCTGGGCCCCGAATCCTGGCGGCGCGTGCACGGCATCGGCCTCGAGGTGATGCTGGAGAGCATCCGCCGTGACCTCGAGGCCTTCCGGGTGCGCTACGACCGCTGGTTCAGCGAGCGCAGCCTGGTGGAAGGCGGCGCGGTCGCGCGCGCGGTCGAGCGCCTGCGCGCGGCCGGCCAGGTCTACGAGCGCGACGGCGCGCTCTGGTTCCGCGCGAGCGCCTTCGGCGACGAGAAGGACCGCGTGCTGGTGCGCGAGAGCGGCCAGCCCACCTACTTCGCTTCCGACGTGGCCTACCACCTGGACAAGGCCGGGCGCGGCTTCGAGCGCATGATCGACGTGTGGGGGGCGGACCACCACGGCTACGTGCCGCGCCTGCGCGCGGCGCTCGCCGCCCTCGGCATCGACCCCGAGCGGCTCGAGGTGCGGCTGGTGCAGTTCGCGGTGCTCTACCGCGGCGGCCGGAAGGTGCAGATGTCCACGCGCTCGGGCGAGTTCGTGACCCTGCGCGAGCTGCGCGAGGAGGTGGGCACGGATGCGGCGCGCTTCTTCTACGTGCTGCGCTCGGCCGAGCAGCACCTGGACTTCGACCTGGATCTCGCCAAGTCGCAGACGGCCGACAACCCCGTCTACTACGTCCAGTATGCGCACGCGCGCATCTGCAGCGTCATGCGCCAGCTCGAGGCCAAGGGGCTCGCCCACGACCGCGCCCGCGGGCTGGCCGCCCTCGGGCGGCTCACCGAGGCGCACGAGCGCAGCCTCGTGCGCACGCTGGCACGCTGGCCCGAGGTGGTGGAGGCCGCGGCCGCGGCGCGCGCGCCGCACCAGGTGGCGCACTACCTGCGCGAGCTCGCCAACGACTTCCACGCCTGCTACAACGCCGTCCCCTTCCTGGTGGACGACGACGCCTTGCGGGACGCGCGGCTCGCGCTCATACTCGCCACGCGCCAGACCCTGGCGAACGGGCTGCGGCTGCTCGGGGTCTCGGCGCCCGAATCCATGTGATCGCGCAGGCACCGGGGAGCAGAGGGCTTGGCAGGCGGCAAGCGCGGCGCGAGCCGGGGGCGCAGCACCCAGACGGGCGGTGGCTGGGGCGGTTTCCTCGCGGGGCTCGCCCTGGGGCTGGCCGTGGCGGGCCTGGTGTGGCTCCAGCAGCGCCCGCCCGCGGAGCCGCGGCCGCCCGCGCGGGCGAAGCAGGACGCCCCGCAGGCCCCGCGGCCGCGCTTCGATTTCTACACCATCCTGCCCGAGCTCGAGGTGGTGATCCCGGACGAGGACCGCAGAAAGGCGGGCGCGGACCGCGCCGCGGCGCCAGCGGCCCGGGACCGGGGCGTCTACGTGCTCCAGGCCGGCTCCTTCCGCCGCTATGCCGACGCCGACCGCCTCAAGGCGCGGCTCGCCCTCATCGGCATCGAGGCCGACATCCAGAAGGTGAGCATCCAGCCGGGGGAGACCTGGCACCGGGTGCGCATCGGCCCCTTCCGCAGCCTGGCGGAGGTGGATGCCGTGCGCACGCGCCTGCACGAGCACAAGATCAACGCCATCCTCCTCAAGGTCCGCGGCTGACCCGGGCGGCAGCAGCCCCCTGACGGGGCCCGCGCCGCGTCCCGCCTCCCCGCCCTCGCTCTCCCCCGAACCGTGCTCGCCGGTGGCGCTGCCCGGACGAGGCTGTGCGTCTTGACCATGCGCCGCGCGCCGTCCACCGTAGCCCCATGGCCACGATCCCCCGCGAGGTGGTGGACGAGGCCCTCGCCGCCGGCAAGGCCCGGCGCGAGGAGATCCTGGATGTGGCCTACCTGCGCTTCCGCGACGACTGGCACCACATCCCCCGCGGCACGGTCATCGTCGAGGGCCGCATCGTGTGGGGCTACCCGCGCATCGGGCGCATCCTGCGGCTGGAGACCGGGCTCGCCGAGCAGTTCGGCGGGCCCTTCCAGGCCGAGGAGAAGATCGACGGCTACAACGTGCGCATCGTGCATGCGGCCGGGCGGGCGCTCGCCTTCACCCGCGGGGGCTTCCTGTGCCCCTTCACCACCGACCGCCTCTCCGACCTCATGGACACCTCCTTCCTCGAGGCCGAGCCGGAGCGGGTGGTGTGCGCCGAGGTGGCCGGCCCCGAGAACCCCTACCTGGTGGGGCACCCGCCCTTCATCGCCGAGGACGTGCGGCTGTTCGTCTTCGACCTCATGCCCCTCGACCGGCCCGGGTTCGAGCCGCCGGACCGCCGCGCGGCCCTGGTGGAGGCGGCGCGGCTGCCGGCCGCGCCCGTGCTCGGACGCTACACCCCCGCCGACCTCGAGGCCCTGCGCGCCCTGCTGCGCCGGCTGGACGCCGAGGGCCGCGAGGGCGTGGTGCTCAAGGCGCTGGCGCCGCCCTGGCGGCGCGCCAAGTATGTCACGGCCGCCTCGGCGGTGGCGGACGTGCGCGTCTCGGTGAGCGCCCTGCGCCAGCTCCCGCCCGAGTACTTCACCAACCGCATCCTGCGGCTGGTGCTGTTCCTGGACGAGGAGGGCATGGCCGCCGACCCCGAGCTGGAGCGCCGCCTGGGGGCGGCCTTCATCGAGGGGCTGCGGGAGGCCATCGCCCAGTTCCGCGCCCAGCGCCACGTCACCCACCGCTTCCGCTGCCGCTTCCGCCGCCGCGCCCACGCCGAGGCCCTGCTCGCCCTGCAGCAGCGGCTCGCCGGACACGGGCAGGTGCGGCTGCTGCGGCTCGAGCGCGAGGGCGAATGGGAGGTTCTGGAGTTCGAGAAGGTGGACCCCGAGATGACGGGGCTCCTCGGTCACGTGCTGCGCGGCGGCGTGGTCTACGACTGAGGCGCGGGGGCCGCCGGGGCGAAGAAGAGGACGGCGGGCAGGCGCGTCGGCGCTCAGGGCGCGGCGCGCGGCTGCATCCCCTGCAGGCTCGCCTTCGGCCGGCCGATGTAGTAGCCCTGCACGTAGTCCACACCCAGGCTGCGCACCATCGCCAGGATCTCGGCGTTTTCCACGTACTCGGCCGTGGTCTGGATCTGCATGCCCGCGGCCACGTCCACGATGGCCTTGACGAAGAGCTGGTCCTCGCGGTTGCGGTGGATCTCCCGGATGAAGCTGCCGTCGATCTTGATCCCGTCCACGCGCAGATTGCGCAGATAGGAGAAGGAGGAGAAGCCCACGCCGAAGTCGTCGAGCGAAACCTTGCAGCCGAGCTGGCGGATGCCGCGGATGAACTCCAGGGCGCCTGCCAGGTTCTCGCACGCGGCCGTCTCCGTGAGCTCGAAGATGACCCGGCGCTGGTCCACGCCGGCCGCGGCGATCTCGCTGCGGATGAAGTCGAGCATGGCGGCATCGCCCACCGATAGCCCCGACAGGTTGATGGAGAAGCTCACGTCCACGCCCGCGCGCTGCAGCTCGGCGAGCCGCGCGAGCGCCTTGGACACGATCACGCGGTCGACCTGGCGGATGAGGCCGAACTGCTCGGCAGTGGGGATGAAGGCGCCGGGCCCGTAGCGCTTCCCCCCGGGCCCGCGCATGCGCACCAGCACCTCGTAGCGGGCCGGAGGGCCGCCCGCCGCCGGCGCGATGGGCTGGTAGACGAGCTCGAGGAGGTCCTCCTCGAGCGCGCGCTGGATGCGCTCCTTCCAGGTGAGCTGCGAGTCCATGAGCTCGCGGGCATGGTCCTCCTCGGAATAGAGATGGGCGCGGTTGCGGCCGGCGTCCTTGGCCGCGTACATGGCGGTGTCGGCCTTGGCCAGCAGCTCGACCGGCTCGGTGCCGTGCTCGGGGAAGAGCACCACCCCGATGCTGGCCGAGATGCCCATCATGCGCCCGCCGAACATGGGCTTGAGGGAGGCGATGCGCTCCAGGATCTCGTGCGCCTTGTCCATCGCCTGCTCGGCGCCCATGCCCGCGAAGGCGAGCGCGAACTCGTCGCCCGACAGCCGCGCGAGCAGGTCCTCGCCGCGCGACAGCCGCCGCAGCACACCCGCCACCTGGACGATGACCTCGTCGCCGGCGGCATGGCCGGCGGTGTCGTTGATGAGCTTGATGTGGTCGAGGTCGAGGAGCATGAGCGCCCCGCCGCGCCCGGTGCGCTCGGCCCGTCTGAGCTCGTGGGCGAGGTCGCCCAGGAAGCGGCGGCGGTTGGCCAGGCCCGTGAGCGGGTCCTGGTTGGCCAGGGTCACGAGGCGGCTCTCGTCCTGCTTCGCCTTGGTGATGTCGCGCGCGGTGCCGCGGTAGCCCATGAAGGCCTCGCCGCGGCGCACGGGCACGCCGTTCATGCGCAGGCAGCGGCGGTGGCCGTCGGCGGAGGTGAGCCACACCTCCAGCTCCTTGAAGGGCTGGGGCACGCCGCGCGCCGGGCGCAGCACCGACATGACCTCGCCCACCTCGTCGCCGCGGAAGACCTGCTCGAGGGTATGTCCCACGAGGTCGGCGGCGCTGTAGCCGAGGCTCTCGCTCACGCTGGGCGAGACGTAGGTGAAGACCCCGTTGCGGTCGGTCTCCCACAGCCAGTCCGAGGAGGCGGCGGCGAAGTCGTGGAAGCGCTGGCGGCTCTCCTCCAGCTCGGCGCGCGAGCTGGCCAGGCTCGTGAGCATGCGGTTGAAGGCGCGCGCGAGCTCGCCGAGCTCGTCGCCGCGGCGCGCCTCGACCTCCACGGTGAGGTCGCCGGCGCCGATGGCGCGCACGGCCGCGGCCAGCTCGCGCAGGGGACGGGTGAGCGAGGCGCGGCTCACCCACAGGCCAATGCCGGCGGCGAGCAGGAGGATGACCAGCGCCGCGGCCGCCCCGCGCACGGCCAGCGCCCGGTAAGGGGCCCACTGCGCGTCCTCGGAGAGCGCGAGCAGCAGATGCGCGTCGCCCGTGGGCACCAGGGGCACGATGCGGCCCCGGTAGCGCTCGCCGGCGACCGTGAAGGCGCCGGATGCGTCCGCGCCGCCGTCCGCCATGGCCGCGAGCCGCTCCAGGGGCAGGGCCTCGGCCGGGAGCGTGCTCCCCACCACGACGTTGCCCACGAAGACCGCCGCCTCGGTGCGCGTGACCGCGGCCAGCGCGCGCACGCGCTCGGCCGTCAGGACCTCGCCCACCACCACCGCCCCGATCCGGCCCCCCGTGGGCCCGTGCAGCGGCACGGCCACCAGCCGCAGCACCTCGTTGAAGACGAGCGCGCTGGTCGCCGCCGGGCCGCCGCCCGGCCGGCCCAGCCCGCGCACGAGGCGCAGGAAGGGCTCGGAGGCGAGCACCTGGGGCGAGGCGTAGTGCGGGCGGCGGCCGACGCCGGCCTGACCGCTCTCGATGTAGACGGCGATGAGGTCCACGGCCGCGCGACCCAGCAGGTCGTCGAGCATGCTCGCCACCGTGGGCACGTCGTCGGTGAGCGCGGCCGCGAGCAGGGCGGGCTCGGCGGCGAGGCTGCGCCCGGCGGCCGTGAGCCGGGCGCGGGCACGACGCTCCTGCGCCTCGTGCACCTGCACCGCGAGCATGAGGTCGCGCTGCATCTGACGCTCGACGTGGTCGGCCACCAGCACGTAGCCGATGAGGGCGGCGCCACCCAGCACCAGCACCACCAGGCCGAGGACGAAGAGCGTGTTGCGCTGCTCGATGCTCACCGGCTCAGCCCCCGCCCCTCACCCGCAGCACGAGCCGGAGCGGCGGCGGGCTCGTGATGGCGTCGGCCTCCACCTCCAGGGTGTCGGCGCCCACCGCCGCGACCCGGAGCCGCCACCGGCCCGGCGCGAGGCCAGTCAGGCGGAAGCGGCCCCCGCCCTGCAGGACCGCCACGTAGGGCGTATC
>Ga0256839_1002690_pt1 | contig 19456 bp, 18 predicted proteins | sample 354166metaG_FD_185968 | JGI IMG/M metagenome (GOLD analysis project Ga0256839, IMG submission 185968) | Hydrothermal vent microbial communities from Mid Atlantic Ridge, Atlantic Ocean - 354-166 | ecosystem: Environmental > Aquatic > Marine > Hydrothermal vents | place: Atlantic Ocean: Mid... | reverse complement strand
TACCAACAATTACTAACGCCGGAAGAGCAGTTGATTCCAAAGAAACCGCAAGGCCTTGAATAACATTTGTGCCATGACCCGTAAGCGAAGCCTGAGCGATTGAATTAACTGGGCGCTTGCCAGTTGCTGTGTAATATTCAGTAATAACAATTATTAGCCCAGTAATAATAAGACCAATAACACCACACCAAAATAAAGCCATTGGGGTAAAGCCGCCAAGGTCTTTATCCATGCCACCAAACACAAATGAAATGGTTGGGTAAAGAGCAATCAAAGAAAGAATACCCGTTGCGATTATACCTTTATAAAGAGCACCCATGATTGAGCCTTTACCAAGCTTTACAAAGAATGAGCCTGCAATAGAGGTAAGCACACAAGCACCACCAATAGCTAAGGGCAACACCATGCCAGCTAATTTAAATTCTTCTGGCAAAATAAGTGAAGCTAACACCATTGTAGCAACGGCTGTTACCACATAGGTTTCAAACAAATCAGCCGCCATGCCAGCACAATCACCAACATTATCACCAACATTATCAGCAATCGTAGCCGGATTGCGTGGGTCATCTTCTGGAATACCAGCCTCAACCTTACCAACCATATCTCCACCAACGTCAGCACCCTTAGTAAAGATACCACCGCCAAGACGAGCAAAAATTGAAATAAGTGAAGCACCAAATGATAAAGCAACAAGCGCATCAATTACAGGACGAGACGTTGGCTCAAAGCCGGCAACTGCTGTCATATAAAAGAAATAGCCAGTTAGACCTAAAAGACCAAGGCCCGCAACGAGCAGGCCAGTTATTGCGCCAGATTTAAAAGCAAGATCAAGTCCTCGAGCAAGTGAAGTTGTTGCTGCTTGCGCCACACGAACATTAGCACGAACAGAAACATTCATTCCAATAAAGCCAGCGAGACCAGAAAGAATTGCACCAAGTGCAAAACCAATAGCTGAGTAAACACCCAGCAAATACCAAGCTATAGCAAATATTACTATGCCAACTATACTAATAGTAAAATACTGACGTTTAAGATATGCCTGTGCGCCTTCGCGAATAGCTGCAGAAATTTCTTGCATTTTTTCATTGCCGCTATCTGCGGCTAATAATGTGCGCGTGGTAACAATGCCATAGACTATTGATAACGCGCCGCAGACTAATATAAGCCATAGTGCTTCATTCATAAGTATAACCCTTTAATTTATTTTCATTTGTCTTGAGAAAGTGCTAAGTAGCTTTTATGGCTATATAATATAAATAAGCCAACCTCCTCCCCCAAGGATGTGCCTAAATATATGACAAATTGTAGAGCAAGAGGCAATTGTTTTCGCTAAATTTTGCTAAATAACAGGGGATTTTATATCGATTTTACTATTTGAAGTAACAAAACACCTGCGATATAAAGAAATATTTTTCCAAGCACAATATTTTGCTAATTATAATAATCTAGCTGCATAATATCTAATAACATATTCAACAAAATAAATACCTAAAAATAATACAATCGGTGACAAATCTAATCCACCCATGTTAGGCAAAAATCTGCGTATAGGTCTTAATAATGGCTCAGTAAGAGAGTTAACAATCCGCCAAATGGTATCAACAAACTGATTACCTGAATTGATAATATTAAAGCTTAATAACCAACTCATAATAATCATGGCAATAAGCACCCACTTATATAGAGCCAAAATCATCAAAATGATTTGAACCGCTGCAAATACAAAACCCATGTTAATTCTCCGATATTATTTTATTACACTTTAAGTATAAGATATTTATTTTTAATGAAACAAACTCGTAAACTTACGTTTTTGAAATTTGCTTAATCTCTTTACGCAATATGGTGCGCTCACGATTTGAAACACCTATTAACTCCGCAATCCGCCAAATCATATTATCTTCAAGTTCATGATTATAACCATCGGCATAAGCTACCTGCCAAAGAAGTCGAATAATTTCTATGCGCTTTTCACTCTTTAGCTTTGAAAGCGAAGAGGTAAATTGATAAAAATCAACCGCCTGTTTATCAACATCTGTAGCCTCTTCAATCAAATGTTTAACTTTGCCCTCATCAAGGTCAAAATATGTTTTCAAAAGGCTTTTAATCTTCATTTGCTCTTTTTTTGTAACCACCCCATCTACCGCTGCCAAATGCACCAACAATGCCGCCACCGCAATATTAACATCAGGTGTTTTAATTTCTTCTTTTGGGTTTTTAAATAATTTACTTATCGCTTCAAACATTAGGGTTTTCTTTTTGCTTTTCTTTTTTTTCTTGCGCTTTTGCTATGTTTTTTGGCTCTAATTCATCATCATCATCATCACGCAAAATTCGCAACGAAGCCCCCTCTAAATCATCATATTGACCAGAGTTTAGCGACCATAAAAAAGCCCCAAGACCAAGCGCTCCAAGAAATAGAGCTAAAGGGATTAAAAATAGCACTGTGCTCATTCAGCCAAAACCTTTGTAACAAGAGGTGGTGCATAAATATTGGGTTTTTGTTTCTTACCTATTATATTTTCACCGCCCAAACGCAACCTTAAAGCATTAAGAGTTACTAATATCGAAGATGTTGACATAACTAGGGCGGCAATAAGCGGTGTTACCTGCCCACTAACCGCAAGCGGCACGGCAATAAAATTATATATAATTGCCAGACCAAAATTTTGCTTAACTACATTAGCAGTGCGTCTTGCTATATGAAGCGCAAATGGAACAGCATCAAGATTATTGTGCGTGTAAATAAAATCAGCAGCATTGCGACCAATATCAGCAGCACTTGAGGGCGCCATTGACACATGAGCAACACGAAGCGCTGGAGCATCATTAAGACCATCGCCAACCATTAAAACCTTATCACCATCATCTGCATATTTTTGCAAAATTTCTAGTTTATCACTTGGTGTTAAACTATAATGAGCATCATCAATTCCTACCTCTTTTGCTAAAGCCAAAACAGGTTGTTTTTTATCACCTGACAAAAGAGATATTGCTATATTTTTATCCTTCAGCAATTTTATATTCTTTTTTGCCTCTTCTCTTGCGCTATCCTCAAACATAAAGCCCGCCACTGGCTTTCCATTCAAACTCAACCAAACACTTGAGCCATTTTTAGGACTTTTTATTTCTTTTGCATTGCAAAATTCTGCCCGCCCCAAACGCCAAATGCCATCTTTATTTTTTGCCTCAACACCAAACCCAGGAACTTCTTTTGCCCCCTTAACCGCCACTATATTATTAACAGATGCAGCCAAGGCCACTGAAAATGGGTGACGCGAAACCGCACCTAGACTTGCAGCTACTTCTAGCATTTTTTTGTCACCAAAAAACTGCCCCTTATATTCTGGCTTGCCTTGCGTTAATGTGCCGGTTTTATCAAAAGCTGCTCGATTTATTATTGCTAGTCTTTCAAGTGCCGCGCCGTCACGCATCATTATACCATTTTCAAACAACCGCCCACTGGCAACCACATGCGCAATCGGCACTGCTAACGCTAAAGCACATGGACAGGTAACGATTAAAACTGCAATGGCATTAACGGTTGCAATATGCCAGTCACCCGTTCCAAAACCCCAACCTAAAAATGTTCCAAGAGATAATATATGAACCGCTGGCGCATAAATTGCAGCCGCCCTATCGGCAATTTTTTTATAACCAGCCTTTGACCCTTCAGCCGCCTCCATTAGTGAAATCATGCGCGCAAGAAAACTATCTGCTGCTGGCTTTGACGCCTTCATGATCAAAACACCAGATAGATTTGCAGAGCCTGCTAATAACTCATATCCCTTGCTTACTTTTTGCGGCACAGATTCACCCGTCACTAACGATAGATCACAATCAGAAACACCTGATATAACCACACCATCAACTGGCACTCTTTCCCCTGCCCCAATTTCCAATACCATACCAGATTCAACTTCATTTATTGCAATCAACTCACGCCGCCCATCGTCAAAAATTCGCATCACATTTCGTGGTGCAAGGCGTGCCAAATTCCTTACTGCCGAGCGAGCCTTTTCACGCATTAAATGATCGAACGTGCGTCCAATTAACAAAAAGAATAACAGCATAACAGCGGCATCAAAATATGCCTCCTGCGCTGAATTGATAGTTTCATAAAGAGAAAGCAGTAAAGCTAGTATCACACCTAATGAAATAGGCACGTCCATATTTAAAGCACCATGTTTTAAGGCACGAAATGCAGAGCGAAAAAACGGTTGACCAGAATACGCAACCGTTGGAACTGCAATCATTGCTGAAATCCAGTGAAATAAATCTCGCGTGATTGCATCAGCGCCTGACCAAACAGAAATTGAAAAAAGCATAATATTACCAGCTGCAAAGCCAGCAACAGCTAAAGCACGAACTAAACTTGAAAGAGTTTTATCACCCTTATTGTCAAGTTCAGGATCAAGTAAAAATGTGCGATAGCCACGCTCCTTAATTGTCTTAGGAATATCAGAAGGCCGCCCCACACCAGGGGTAAAACTAACCCGCACACGTTTAGTTGAAAAATTCACCCGTGCATTTTCAACCATATCTAATTTATTTAAAGCACTCTCAATTGATTGAATACAAGCCGCACAAGTAACATCTGGCACCGCCAATTCAAGTTGGCGGTGGCCACTATCAAGCTCACGGGAAGCTAATAATAATGTCTCATCATCACTCTCAGGTGATGCGATTTGATCAACAGATTGCTCAACTCCTGGTGCGCAACAGCTCATTTATCACTTCTCTATTTTAATCTGATAATGATGTTCAAAAACATCTCCATCTACAACATCTGCTATAATATAAACATTCCAAACCCCATCAGCCAATGTAGCAGGAGAGGCATAATTACCTTGGGCATTTTTCTCTAAAATAAGATGCAGCTCACCCTCAACCCCAACAACACGATTGACCTGTAATTTTACCAATGTAGCATCAATAGGCGCACCATCTTTATCACGCAAAGAAAATACTAAATTACCATCGTCAAATTTAACATCAGAACTCCAGCCCAACTCATGTTGAGCGCGGCTAATTGCTAACTTTTTATTATATTCTTGTGATGCGACATAAGTATTTTTTACAACTAGACCAGTCCAACTTTTTTTTGCTGATATTGCCATAAACAAATTCATGCCAAATATAACCGCAAAAAAACTTACAGTAATGATCAACATGTGCCAACCAGTAAAAATAAATTGTTTTTTTTCTTTTTCTGCTTGCATTTTACTTCCTTAATTTATTTTTCTGGAGCTTCAAAAATTGCCTTAGCACTTGCAGCTTCATCATTTGCAATATTATTTACATTTAATATAAAGTCAGTCCTACCAGGTTTTACGTCTTCAGGGTCAACCTTAATATAAAGTCTAATAGGTAAGACTCTATCAGGTTCAAGCTCAAGAGCAAGTTTATCCGTTGCCTCCTCACTTGATCCACCAAGTATCATTTTAGCATCTGGCAAGCCTTCAACTGATAATTCAACATTTCTATATATTGGTGTCATGTTTAAAATTTTAACATCATAACCATTTCTAACCGAGCCATCAGAAAGCATCACGAAACGCGGGTTGCGATCACGCAACACATTCACATCAAGCGGGCTTCTAAATGTTAAACTAAGCAACATAGCTATACCAATTAAAGCCCAAACAGTTAAATATAATATTGTGCGCACACGAAATAACTCTCGCCAATTAGTATGCTTAAACTCAGGTTTTAGTTTACCAGTTTTACTATCTCTTACCTTTGAAATATCAATCGCTTCTATAGCTTCATGTGTTGGCGTGCCATCATGCGTATATGCGCCAGAGGTGGCAATATCCATATTTTCATTATAATAATTAAATGTAGTATAGGAAATTAACCCGCGCTCCTTACCAATTTTATCCATCACCCCATTACACGCATCAATACATAAACCACAAGTAATACATTCAAGTTGCATACCATCTCTTATATCAATACCAGTTGGACAAACTGCAACACAAAGATCGCAATCAATACAATCACCAACTATTTTTCCTTGAGCCGCTAATTTTTTTGAATTCTTACCCCGATTTTCTCCACGCCAATCATTATAAGTTACAGTAAGCGAATGCTCATCAAGCATCGCCCCTTGAATTCTAGGCCAAGGGCACATGTAGATACATAATTGCTCGCGCATAATTCCTGCAAAAGCATATGTTGTACCCGTAAGCACAGCAATAGTTGCATAAGCAACTGAGGGCGCTTGCAAAGTAATAATATCCACAAATAATTGTGGGGCGTCTGCAAAATATAAAGTAAATGTTATCCCTGTAAACACAGATATCAATATCCAGATAAAATGCTTTATTCCTCTTTTAAAAAGTTTATTAGCACTCCATGGAGCTTTATCTAATTTTATACGTGCATTTCTATCACCCTCAACAAACCGATCAACAAACATAAACAAGTCTGTCCACACTGTTTGTGGGCATGAATATCCGCACCAAGCACGACCTACAGCAGAAGTAGCTAAAAACAGGCCAACCCCAGCCATTAGCAATAAACCTGCCACATAATAAAATTCTTGTGGCCATATTTCAAGAAAAGCTAAATAAAAACGTCGATTTGCAATATCTAATAAAATAAATTGATCGGGTGCATACTCACCTCGATCCCAACGCAACCAAGGTGTAATAAAATAAATACTAAGAGTGAACATCAACATAAAAGTTTTAAAATTTCGAAACTTGCCCTTAGCCATTTTTGAAAATATTTTTTTATGCGCAACATAAAGAGGTGCATTTTTAGCACCCTTATTCACTGGCTCAACTTCAATTTTTTCTATTTTTGTATCAGGGGCTGGTTTTTTATTTTTAGACATTTTTTCAAAAATCCTTAGCGTTTTTAAATGCTGCTTCTTATAACAAGCCCTTTATTATGTCTGCCTATATAGCATTTATGTCAAATTAAATTTGCTTAATTTTTAAACAAAATAGAACTATTCCATTTTTAATATATAATATTCCCTCAATAACAAAAAGGCCGCCTGTATAGGCGGCCTTTTCTAATTTACTCATTCTGTTTAAACAGCCTATTCACCACCACCAAGTGAGTGAACATAAACTGCCAATTGCTTAACAGTTGCGTCAGATAACTTAGTGCGCCAAGCAGGCATAACGCCATGTTTTGGTGCATTTATCTGTGTGGTAATTGCTTCAATGCCACCCTGATAAAGCCAAATAGCATTATTAAGAGCAGGCCCACCAAGCTCTGCAACACCCTCTGCCTTTTCACCATGACAAGCAGCACAATTATCTAAAAAGATTTCAGCTCCATTACCAATAAGAGCCGCGTCTGCTTCACCGCCAGAGATTGACACTACATAATTAGCAACAGAGATGATTTCATCTTTTTCAAGCAATTCGTCTGCACCATAAGCAGGCATCTCACTAATATGAGTATCATCATCTGCATTGTCACGTGCACCATGAGCAATAGTTATATAAATCTCATCAATTGTGCCACCCCAAATCCATTCATCGTCATTTAGATTTGGATAGCCCGCAAAACCCTGCGCACCAGCACCATGACACTGAACACAATTTACTTTAAAGGCAGAAGAGCCGCCAGCACGCGCAAAGCGAGCCAACTCTTCATCTTTAACAATATCGCCAACTTCGGTTTCATCAATCTTAGTCAAAAACACCTGTTGAGCGTCTTTAGCTTTTTCAATGTCAGTAACAACATTTGCGCGAGAGGCATAACCAAGAACACCTTTTGTTGCACCGTTAATCAAAGGCCAAGCAGGCATAGCTATCATATAGCCAATAGCCCACACAATACAGGCATAAAATATCCATAGCCACCAACGTGGAAGCGGGGTGTTAAGTTCTTTAATGCCATCCCACTCATGGCCTGTCGTTTCCGTGCCAGTAATTTCGTCTATTTCTTTTTTACTCATTTGAAATTCCTTTCTCAGCTCTCATCTTTTAATGGGATGTTTGCTGCTTCTTTTGCTGCTTTGCTTGCGCCAGGGCGTAACACATAAACAACAACCCCAACAAAAACTACAAACAAGTAAATAAGACCCCAAGTACCAGCGAAGTTACGTACGAATTCATAAGTCATATTCATTCCCCCTAGCGATAATTGGCTTCAGGCACATAAGTAGAGAAATCCACCAATGTTCCAAGCATTTGTAAATATGCAACCAATGCGTCCATTTCAGTAATTTCATCAGGATTCCCGTCAAAATCACCAAGCGGAACACTAAACCTATCGTCATAAGTATAACGAGCTTGCAATCCTTCAATATCAGCATCAGTAGTTGCTTGCGCTATTACATCAGCCTTTGCATTTTCCAATTGCTCAACAGTATATGGAACACCCACCAACTGATTTGCTCTTAGATGTCTATCCATATTATCAAACTTAAGAGGAGTTTTAGTCAAAAAACCATATTTAGGCATGATTGATTCAGGCACTAATGAACGCGGATCGGTTAAATGTTGAACCTGCCAATCATTGGAATAACGCCCACCCACACGAGCCAAATCAGGCCCGGTACGCTTTGATCCCCACTGAAATGGATGGTCATACATAGACTCTGCAGCTAGCGAATATTGACCATAGCGCTCAACTTCATCGCGAAATGGTCTAATCATCTGAGAGTGACAAAGGTAACAGCCTTCGCGAATATAAATATTACGGCCAGCCAACTCAAGAGGGGTGTAGGGACGCATGCCCTCCACCTTCTCAATTGTATTTTGGAAGTAAAATAATGGTGCGATCTCAACAATACCACCAATTGACACCACCAAAAGTGAGCCAACCAGCAGCAATGTAGGGCTTTTCTCGATTATTTTGTGTTTTTCTAATAAAGACATTTTCGCCTCCTATTCTGCTGGCTTAGCGTTAGATGTTACTGCAACCATTGGCTTTTCATCTCGAACATCGCCTTTGATTGTTTTATAGATATTCCACGCCATTATGCAGCCACCAGTAAGATATAACAGGCCAGCAATAAAACGTAACACATAATATGGGTGTAGAGCTTGAACTGACTCTGCAAAGGAATAAACTAAGAAGCCCTGCGGATCATATTCTTTCCACATTAGACCCTGAGTGATTCCAGCAACCCACAAAGCTGAGGCATAAAGAACAATACCTAACGTAGCAAACCAGAAATGCCAGTTAACCATACGTAAAGAATATAATTCCTTACGACCCCACAATCTTGGCGCAAGAAAGTAAATTGCCCCAAAAGAAATCATACCAACCCAACCAAGAGCGCCAGAGTGAACGTGACCAATAGTCCAATCAGTATAATGACTAAGTGCGTTCACAGCCTTAATAGACATAACCGGCCCCTCAAAGGTGGACATGCCATAAAATGCAACAGCCATAACCATCATACGAATGATTGGATCGGTGCGGATTTTATCCCATGCGCCTGAAAGAGTCATCAAACCGTTAATCATACCACCCCAAGACGGCATCCATAACATAATTGAGAAAGCCATACCAAGTGTCTGCGTCCAATCAGGAAGCGCAGTATAATGAAGGTGGTGCGGGCCGGCCCAAATATATAGGAAAATCAACGCCCAAAAGTGAATGATTGAAAGACGATAAGAAAAAACTGGTCGCTCAGCTTGTTTTGGCATGAAATAATACATCATTCCCAAAAAGCCCGCTGTTAAGAAAAAGCCAACCGCATTATGACCATACCACCATTGCGTCATAGCATCTTGAACGCCTGAGAATAGTGAATAGCTTTTAACGCCTAAGAATGAGACAGGAACTGCCAGATTATTCACCACATGCAACATAGCAATCGTAACGATAAATGCTAAGTAAAACCAGTTTGCCACATAAATATGCGGTTCTTTACGTTTAAACAGCGTGCCAAGGAATAATAATAAATAAGCAACCCAAACAATTGTTAGCCATAAATCAACATACCATTCTGGTTCTGCATATTCACGACTTTGAGTAATACCCAGCAAATAACCAGTTGCTGCCATTAGGATAAATATTTGGTACCCCCAAAAAACGAACCAAGCAAGACCAGCTCCACCCCAAAGGCGAGCTTGGCATGTGCGCTGGACTACATATAGAGAAGTGGTAATCAACGCCGTTCCACCAAAAGCAAAAATAACTGCTGATGTGTGCAGTGGACGCATGCGTCCAAAATTAAACCATGGCTCAAGATTTGTCACTGGCCAAGCCAATTGCATAGCAATAAGCACACCTTGTGTGAAGCCAATCACGCCCCAAAAAACGGTTAATATAACGCCAATACGAATTGGGCCGTCCATATAACCTGACTTATCCTCTACTTCTCCCGAACCATCAACTTTAACCAAGCGAGCCATATAAATGGCAGCGGCGCCAAGATGAACTGCAAGAATTATTGCATGAATCCGGAAAAGATCATCGTAAGCGAAGGCAGCTGCAAACACTGTTAGCAGTGTGCCAAGCGCAAGTATGATTGTTGCGTTTAGATGTTTCATGTATCCCCCATGGCGTATTTCTTTCAACGCCTAAGTTAAATATATATCTTTATATTTCTTCAAAAAATATAAAAACTTATTCCAATGTTCCCACGTCAAGCCAAAAAAGACTTCACGTAATAGTGATAGATAACAATTATTCTATTACACAAGTTTGACATAGATCAAAGCAAGAAGAAAAAAATTATGTCGATTTGGTAAAAAAAATAGCTTTTTTTGTGCTTTTTTACAAAAAATGTGCTTTTTTGATCATAGTCATAACAAATGTGAGCGATAAAATGATCTCTTATGTACAAATTAGAGAATCAGACGACACAAAGGCCACTTATGAAGCGATACACGGTGAATTATTATCTCTTTGTGCTACTTTAGAAGAAATTGCCGATAGCCTGCCCTCAAAAATAGATAAACAAGCATGCCTTCACACAGCAAAAAATCTACCTAAAATAATTAACCGCGCACAAAAATTTGAAGAAGAAGATATATTTCCACTATTTGAAAGATTAAAAACTCCAACACTAAATTTTAATTCTACTCTGCACAGATTAAAACTTGAGCATGTGAAAGATAAATATTTTGCTGAAGAAATAGCCGAGGTTTTAATATCCTATAGCAAGGACAACCCAACTTTATCAGCTGAAGCTACCGGATATATGTTGCGTGGTTTTTTTGAAGCTCTAAGGCGGCATATTGCCTTTGAACACGAGTTATTTGCTAATATCTTTACAGAGACTCTCAAATAAACACAAATATTTTAACCACAGCACTTTTTTAAAATATTAAGGTCTGGAATTAAAATATGGCGCCTTGTCGTGATTTCAATTATTTTTTCTGTTCGCAATTTTGTAAACTGACGCGAAACTGTCTCAACGGTTAGGCCTAAGAAGTCTGCAATATCAGCACGAGTTAACGGCAAATCAAAAACAACATCTTTTTCTTGCTTTTTTTCTTCGTCAAAATAGGCAGGATCGAAATGAGTTGCAATTAAATATAAAAAACAAGCAACTTTTTCTAAAGCAGTTTTTCGGCCAAGCGTCACCATCCACTCACGCGCCTCATCTAATTCCTTTAAGGTCTGCTCTAATAATTTATGCTCAAGCTCTGAATTATCAGCAATTAAATTCTCTAAAATCTTTTTTGGCACACGACAAACTTGCACATCTGATGCAGTTTCAGCGCATAAGTTATTCTTTTGCGAAAACAAACGCCCAATAAAGTCGGGTGCGAATTGCAATCCAACCACTTGCTGGCGGCCATCTTCAAGTATTTTAGATAGTTTAATCACCCCTTGCATAATGGTGGCATAAGAAGTTATCGGCTCTCCATCAGAAACAAGCTCAACACCCGCTTCATGTTTTATTTGTCTTGTATGCTTAGAGATTTCGAGCAATTCAGTAGCACTTAATGCTCCACATATCCCCCTATGGCGCACCTCACAAGAGCGACATATTTTAGGTATATTGGAATTATGAATATCCAAACGCTCTTCCACAATATTTCCTAAAATCAGTAAAATGAACCACTACAATCTATTCTAATTAAATCATAGACTAAAAAAATGAAATTGGAAAACATATTCTGCTTTTCTAAACTTGATGCAAATCAAGGTAAAGCAAATCGAAAGTCTGCTAAAATCTCCTTTGAGAGCGAGATTTCATATTTGAGCAGATTATAATTCACAATGAAAGGAATGTTATTATGCTAAAAGATTTACTGGTTCACTTGGAGGGCAATAAAGAAGATGAAATTCGCCTTGCTTATGCTGAGTTGATTGCAAGCCAACATCAGGCCTTTCTGACAGGCTTATATTGCAATCTTGTGCCTGATAACACCTATATGTCTGGTGGTGTAATGGCAGCTACTGGTGCTATTGTAGCCATGCAAGAGGCAGCAATAAAAGAAGGTGATACAGCAGAAAAAAAATTAAAAAAGCAACTTGATAATCTGTCAATAAACACTGAGCTCCGCCGTCTTGACCTCACTCAATCACAAGCTGGTCAGGTTATGACTGCTGAAGCTAGAACTTGTGATCTCATGATAGCAACACGCCCCTATAATCATCATTCAGCTTCACCAGAGTTATTAGAAGCTGTTTTATTTAACTCTGGGCGTGGCTGTTTATTTGTGCCACCTGCAATTAAACCCCCAAAAAAGATTGATAATATCTTACTTGCATGGCGCAATAGGCGCGAAACTGCAAGAGCAGTAGCCGAAGCAATGCCCCTTATGCGAGCTGCTGGCAAAGTCACTATTGCAATGGTATCAGAGGGTGATGGATCAAACCTCCAAGACAAAATGCCTGGCGCTGATATTGCCAGACACCTTGATCGCCATGGCGTTAATGCAGAGATAAGACATATTAAAAAATGGAAAAAAATTGGTGATGCTTTACTCAATGAAGCCGAAAGAACTAACTCTAAAATGTTAGTAATGGGTGGTTATGGTCATTCCCGTTTTCGTGAATGGGTAATGGGTGGGGCAACTCGGGATATTTTGAGCAATGCCCAAATTCCTATTTTAATTTCTCATTAAAAATATTCTATTTGTTGAAATAATCTTAAACCAACTCTAGAGGAGCATCTTCATGCATGACTTGCCAAAATCTTTTGTCCATATCAGGCTAGAATTAGCACGAGAGCCAGGCCACCCAATAGGAGATAGTGAGCATGGCTACGATATATTAGCTCCTCTTTTAGCTGACGGTCATATTGATGGTGATTTAGCAACAAAAAACCGTGATAAATGTCGAGTGCGTCGCTTTCGCTCAGGTGAAGAAGATGCCATAGGGAAATTATTGCGTGGTCCTGGTGGGCGTTGGTATATTGATTATGACGATACTAGGTCTGATGATGACGAGGCAGGCTTTCGCTTTGCTCAAGAGAGATTTGTTGTAGGTGAATATGTCTCTATAAAAGAAAATGATGGCGAAATGCACACATTTCAAGTAATGAGAGTAGATGAGCTGTAATAAAACATTATTTGGGGCAGTATTTATAAATGAAAAATATTTTCGCTTTAGTTATTACTTTGCTTATGTTGTTATCATTAAGCGCTTGTGTTGGTGTTTTAAGCAAAAATTCATCGCTTGAAAATGAAACAGCTCTCGCTAGTAAATATAATATTTTAGTCGCAACCAGCAGAAAAAAAGAAAAAGATGGCTCTTTTGGCACTGATCGCTCATTAAATCTTAGCTATGGACAATATCAAGTAGCAGTGCCAAAATTGATTCGCCCTGGTAAATTCACCTATCCGCAAACAAATATTGATCCAAAAAATAGATATAAAATTATCTCCTCAAAAAATATTGATTCTGCCAAAAGCTTTAACCAGGCCATCATCAATGACGCATTAAATATTAGAAACACTCGTGAAGTTATAATATTTGTGCATGGTTTTAACTCCAATTTTGAAAAAACAATCTTTCGCGTGGCTAAGATAGATGCAGACTTTAATACTCCCGCTACAACAATTTTATATTCCTGGCCCTCAGCAATTGAGCTTGGTCTTTATCTACACGATATGGATAGTGCTGCTTTTGCACGTGATGGCCTAGAAAAGCTGCTATCTGATTTAGCCAACAGTCAAATTAACAAAATTACTCTGGTTGGTCACTCTATGGGCGCTTCAATCATTATGGAAACTTTGCGTCAGATCAGCTTTAAGAATAATAAAAAAATATTAAATAAAATTGGCGGAGTAGCTTTACTTTCGGCTGATATGGCCGTTGATTTATTTGCCGAACAAGCTAATGATATTAAAGACCTACCCCAGCCATTTGTTGTATATTCTTCAAAAGAAGACTGGGTATTGCAAAAATTTGCTGATATTTTTCATGATGGCAAACAGCGCTTAGGAAATATTACTGATTTCTTACCCCTTGCTGGCCTAAACATAATAGTGGTTGATAGCTCAAATATTCATGACACTTCAGATAGCTATCATATGGCAGCCGCAGCCTCCCCAACCATGATTAAGCTCATAAATTCAATTCCAAAGGTTGGTTTTGATAGTTTTGGGGCTTATGCAAAAAATGGGAAAATTGCTGGCACAAAAATAACTACCGATGGATCATTATATACAGTTGAACTTGGAGCTCTTTAAGCAAAATCTAAGACGAGTGAATTATAGCTTTTTCACCTTTTTGCTCTGGCTTATCTTCCCCTTGCTTCTTCTCTGTTTTAGCTATTTCAAGCACACCATCATTTATTATAGACTCATTGCTTGGCACAACTTTAAACTCAAACGCATCAAGCCTTCCATCAAGTGGAGAAATTGCCTCCCAATGATCAGAGGTTATTCCATCCGCAACCCAAGTAGGATCGCTTGGTGCATTAAGAGCACGAGAAAGCCACTCACGCGCCTTTCCCTGATTATCAGATTGCCCAGCCTCAATTTGTGCCATTAAAACACAAATTGCTTTTGAAGGATTTTTGCTAATGAATTTAGCCAAAATCTTACGCGCAACACTCCACTCAAAAGCATCAATAGCTGTTTGAGCCAAAACGATAGCAGCATTTTGCTCGCTTGGGTTTTCACCCATTAAGTCATAGGCACGTTTTAACTTATCAACAGCAGAAATTCCACTTTGAACATTGATATAAAGCCTAGCAATATCTGGGTGTTTATTAATATTATAAACTCGTCGCAATAAAGAAGAAGCTTTTCTAATCTGATTACGGTTTGATAATATACGTGCAGCAATAAGAGCCGCTGGAACAAAATCAGGTAATATTTTTAATGCCGCTTGCGCATTAAGCAGTGCAATATCAGGATTTTTAACTTCTTCTTGGCTAGCAATAGCACTATGAAGTATTGCCTTTTTACGTCTAATTTTTTGCTTCTCACTTTGCTCTTTAGCAGATTTTACTGAAATCATCATAAGCGCTTTTTCAAATTGAGAATTTTTAATTAAATCATCAAAAACAGCCTCACTTGCCCAACTGCTTGAGGGGGACAACTCAAAAGCTTTTTGCGCAAAACTAATCGCTACATCTTTTCGCCCTTGTGTTTTCGCCTGTTCAAAAAGACCGTGTAATGCTGCAAGTGATGTTTTATCATCAGAAATTAGCTGTTTAAAATTTTCACGCGCCTGCCCTAAGTCACCAAGGGCTAAGTCTGCATTTGCTTCAAGCAATTTAACCGCAGAATTTTGCGGCAAACGTGCTTTTGCCTCCTTAGCAAATTTACGAGCTTTTGTTGCCTCACCTGCCTGCAGAGCAATAAATCCATCACTCAAAGCCTGAACACCAGCATTTTTGCGTCTTTGCTCATTAAGCTTTGCTAGCTTTTTTGGGGCATTGATTATTCGTCTAATAATTGCCCATATAGCAATACAAACTATAACCAAAACTATCAAAGCCAAAGCGCTAGCACCAAGACTTGGCTGCATGCGATAGCCATTATAGTCAATTGTTATTGTGCCTTGAAGCGAAATAAGCCAAACCGCACCCAAACTAATGGCTAAGGAAAGCGCAATATAAAAAATAAGCCGTATCATTAGTTAAATCCCATTAGTTTAATGAAACATTATCAATATTATTAAATGCTTCATTTTTTATCTCTTGTATAAATTTTTGAGCATTAGCAAATTCAGCAATTTTCTTACCTACATTTCCTGCTGCTTCTTGCATTGGTTGGGGCAAAGATTTTATCAACTCATCTGCCACTATAAAATCTTGTTTTTGTAACGATGTTTCAATACGTGCAACTAATTGAGTTGGACTATCCCCCTCAACCTCCCCCGTAGGCCTTAACGCTAAAAGTGACAAAGCTTTATCAGAAAGCTTTTCTTGCCAGCTAGCCCCTTGAGCAATTGGCCTTGCACTTAAAATTGCAGGAACAAGAGCGCTAAATTCACTAATAATATTCTTAGGGTCATCAAAGCCTCTGACTGCTGATTGTTTAAGTTCATCAGGCACCACAAGCTCTGGCAAAACTTCACTTATGTCAGTCAATGCGACATCAAAGCTCTTACCGTTATAAATTGCACTTTCAAAAGAAGACAAAGCCAAAGGCAATTGAGCTTTAGCTGATTGTTTAGCCTTTTTTTCATCAGCCTCTTGTGCCTCTTGCATAGCAATTTCTTGAGTTTCAACTTTTTGAACTATTGTATCAAGATTGTTTTCAAGCGTAACAATCTGAGTGTTATGCAATGCAATATTTTCATTTATATATGCAATTGAATTAGATAAATCGCTAATATTAGTTTTTAAATCAGCAATTGAGTTAGCAAATTCCATCGCCTCCTCATTTGATGCACCCGCCGCCAAAGCGTTCAAGCGCTCATCAAATTGAGCAATCTGGTTTTCAACTATTCTCAAATCAATACTGGCTAACTGTCCTTCAAACTGAGTTATAATTTGGTCTTTTTGCGCCTCAATCTGGCGTTGCAGTTTCTCAATTTGTTGAGATAGCTGGGAATTAATTTCTTGTAATTTTAACGTAAAGTCATTCTCATCTTTTTTAAGTGTAGCAGAAATTGAACTAATATTAGATTGATTTGATTTGCTCAAACTCTCAAACTCACTCAATTGCTGTTGCAACTGTGAAATCAATGTCGAATTTTGCGCAGGCACTTCACTTACAGGGGCAATTGGGGCAGTATTTTGCGGCCACAAACCCACCAAAGCCAGTAAAAAACTAGCGGCAACACCCAAAACCGCTCCACCTAACACGCCAAAAACAATTGATAAAAACCATCCACTAGAAGTGGTTTTTGCTTTTTCCTTTGCCTTTAGATCAGGTTTTGCATCAGTTTTAGCTTTTTCAAACGGTTGCGCTGTAGATTTTTGCGCCCTTTGCTTTTGCTTGTCGGCAGTTTTACTTTTATTCGCCTCCAAATCAATGATTGGCGGTTTTACAGGGCCAGTTTTTTTGGCAACCATTGTTAAAATCCTTTATTAAAATCATTTTGCAAAAATTATATTGTTTTTCTTTCAGCTTAATTACAATTGATATATGGGTAAATTGATAAATTTGCAAAATAATAGCCATCTGATTTAAAAAAATATTTTAAACATTAAAATAGACTGTTTTATGAGTAAACAAACACGCACTAAAATAATAGTACAAGGACAAGGCATAGTCTTGGAACAAAGACAAAGCCTAGTCTTGGGAATAGAGACAAGTTGTGATGAAACCGCAGCGAGCATAATTGCACGATATGAGGACAAAAATGGCAATATAGAAGCAAAGATATTATCAAATATTGTGCGCTCACAAATAGATGAACATGCCCCCTTTGGTGGTGTAGTGCCAGAATTAGCAGCACGCGCCCATGTTGTGCATTTAGATATTATCATTGCAAAGGCATTAAAAGAGGCAAAACTAGATTTTAATGACATTGATGCAATTGGTGCTACAGCAGGTCCGGGTTTAATTGGCGGGGTGCTGGTTGGCCTCACAACCGCAAAAGCACTTTGCGCCGCCCTAGATAAACCACTTATCGCCATCAACCACCTTGAAGCTCATGCCTTAACCGCAAGGCTAACCGACAATGTGCAGTTCCCATATTTAATGTTGCTAGTCTCTGGCGGCCACACGCAATATATCGAGGTTAATAATATTGGCGATTATAAATTACTCGGCACAACAATTGATGATGCGCTTGGCGAGGCATTTGACAAAACAGCAAAAATGTTAGGCCTTGCATATCCAGGTGGGCCAGAAATAGAAAAATCTGCAAAAAAAGGTGATGCAAACAGGTTTAAATTTCCAAAACCATTATTACACGAAAAACGCTTAGATTTCTCATTTTCTGGCCTTAAAACCGCTGTTAGATTAGCAGCACAAAAAATTGCCCCACTAAGCGAACAAGACAAAAACGATATATGCGCCTCATTCCAAAAAACCGTGGTTGATATTCTTTGCGCAAGAACAAAAGATGCACTTGAGGCTTTCAAGCAAACCCATAATGACAAACCATTACAATTAGTCATTGCTGGCGGTGTTGCAGCAAATAAAGCAATTGCCTTGGGGCTAAAACAAGTTGCGGCAGATGCAAATGCCTCTCTTATAGTTCCACCCATTTCGCTATGCACCGACAATGGCGCAATGGTTGCATGGGCAGCGGCAGAGAGATATGCTTTAGGAGTGCAAAATGACTTTGATTTTGCCGCCCGTTCTCGCTGGCCACTTAATGATGAAAGCATGAAAATATAAAATGAGCAAAAAAATGCAAAATATTTCTATCATTGGAGCAGGAGCATGGGGAAGCGCCCTAGCACAAGCTTGCGCCCTAGCTGGCCGAAATGTCACCCTAATATGCCGCGAAAAAATAACCGCCAATGAAATAAACCAAACTCATAAAAATTCTCAATTTTTAGGCGAGCAGATATTGTCTAATAATATTATAGCTGCAAGTGATTATAACTCGCTAGAAAATGCTGATATTGTGCTTATGGTAGTGCCTGCACAAGCCAGCGCATCTGTTTTGCGCTCAATCAATATAGAATGCAATATAGAGTGGTTAAATGACAAACCAATAATTTTATGCGCCAAAGGGCTTGAGCAAAAAACCATGTTTCGCCAAAGTGAAATTTTAATAAATATCGCTCCAAAAGCAATTCCTATGGTACTTTCCGGACCTAGCTTTGCAATTGATGTAGCCAAAGGTCTGCCAACTGCTGTGACTTTGGCTGGAAAAGATGAAGCCCTAACTAAATCAGTAGCAAAATCACTGGCGGGCGCAAGTTTTCGCCCCTATGTGCGCTATGATATTATCGGGGTGGAGTTGGCGGGAAGCTTAAAAAATGTCTATGCTCTAGCTTGCGGCGCAGTAGATGGCGCTGGACTTGGACTTTCTGCCCGCGCCGCCTTAATTGCCCGCTCCTATGCTGAAATGGAGCGTTTAGTAATAAAAATGGGTGGCAAACACGCCACAATGAGCGGCTTAGCAGGGCTAGGTGATTTAACCCTTAGCTGCACCTCTCCCCAATCAAGAAATTATTGGTTCGGCCAACAATTAGGCATGGGCAAAACTG
>Ga0256839_1002689_pt1 | contig 19466 bp, 17 predicted proteins | sample 354166metaG_FD_185968 | JGI IMG/M metagenome (GOLD analysis project Ga0256839, IMG submission 185968) | Hydrothermal vent microbial communities from Mid Atlantic Ridge, Atlantic Ocean - 354-166 | ecosystem: Environmental > Aquatic > Marine > Hydrothermal vents | place: Atlantic Ocean: Mid... | reverse complement strand
TCAATGGGTTATTGCTATACACATTTTACCCGATCAGGAACCCCGATCCTCTCGTTTTGAACCCCTTTTTATCCGTATATCAATGCCTTGCGCTGACCGCTTGGGAAAATTGGGGAGACACTAGTTGTCAGAGTGCTTATCTCATAATTTCATGACGACAGCGTCTAAACTCTAGTTTCTGTATAAGATTCGCTTGAATCATCCCTCGAATCGTTTGGCATGGGGCAAGGGTCGGTGTATCTTAGGGGGAAAATTCATAACCGGGGTACACGAGATGACAGAAGAAAAAGTACGCAAATTCGAACAGGTTCGCGATGTTCTGGAGTACGGGAAATTCCTGCATTCGGAAATGAAGGCGCTGGCCGGCAGAATCGCAGATCAGGCTCAGAGCGCCCACCTGAAGTTGTTGCTGGATTATCTCAAGCGTCATGAAGAGGAATTGGCCTCCAGCCTGGAGAAGTTCGAGGAAGAAACCAGAAAAAGCATTCTCGATGTCTGGTTGCCTTATCCACCCGACCCGAGGATCGAGAAAAAGCTCCAGGCGATCGAGATTCGGCCCGGTATGACGCTGGAGGAGGTCACCAAAGTGGTGATGGAATTTGAGGATGCGTTGATCGAACTGTACAAGGAAGCACTCAACGAGATCGACGATCCCAAAGTTCAGGAAGTTCTGAAGAACCTGGTGGCCCTGGAAGATACGGAAAAGCGCCGCTTCGCCATGAATGTGGCCAGGATGCAGGGGATTTGACTGTCATTTCACCCGGGTGGGGGCTTCCGGTTCGTGCCCGGGTGAGATGAAATTCAACCTTGTTGCGGCCGGTCCGCGATCAGGTGCGCCACCACGCTCGGGTCGGCCAGGGTGGAGGTGTCACCCAGATCGTCCAGTTGGCCGGCCGCGATCTTTCTAAGAATACGTCGCATGATCTTGCCGGAACGGGTTTTGGGCAGATCTGCGGCGAACTGGATCACGTCGGGTTTGGCGATGGGGCCGATTTCCGCCGCAACCAGATCGATCAACGCTTTTCGTAGTGCTTCATCGGCTTTGACGTCCTGTTTCAGGATGACATAGGCGTAGATCCCTTGTCCCTTGATCTCGTGAGGATAGCCCACCACGGCGGCTTCGGCGACGGCGGGGTGTTCCACCAATGTGCTCTCGATCTCCGCGGTTCCAAGCCGGTGGCCGGAGACGTTCAAGACATCGTCCACCCGTCCGGTGATCCAGTAATCCCCCTCCTGATCCCGCCGGGCGCCGTCGCCGGTAAAGTAATAACCGGGATAGAGGGAAAAGTAGGTCTCGACGAAACGGGCGTGATTTCCGTAGAGGGTTCTGGCCTGCCCCGGCCAGGAGCGCTTCATGGCCAGCACCCCTTCGCCAGGTCCCTCGATTTCCCGTCCCTTTTCGTCCAGGATGGCAGGTTCAGTGCCGAAGAAGGGTTGGGTGGCCGAGCCCGGTTTCAGAGGGGTGGCGCCGGGAAGCGGGGTGATCAGGATGCCGCCGGTTTCCGTCTGCCACCAGGTGTCGACGATGGGGCAGCGTCCTTCTCCCACCACATGGTAATACCATTCCCACGCCTCCGGGTTGATGGGTTCCCCCACGCTGCCGAGAATCCGCAGCGACCGGCGCGAGGTTCTTTTGACGTACTCGTCTCCCAGCCGCATCAACGCCCGGATGGCGGTGGGGGCGGTGTAGAAGATGTTGACCCGGTGCTTGTCCACCACTTGCCAGAACCGGTCCGCTTCGGGCCAAGTGGGGACGCCCTCGAACATCAGCGTGATCGCGCCGTTGCACAGGGGGCCGTAGAGCAGGTAGGTGTGCCCGGTGATCCAGCCCACATCGGCGGTGCACCAATAAACGTCCCCATCGTGGTAATCGAAGATGTAATAGTGAGTCATGGCGGCATAGACCAGATAACCGCCGGTGGTATGGAGAACGCCCTTGGGCTTGCCGGTGGAGCCCGAGGTGTAAAGAATGAACAAGGGATCCTCGGCATCCATGATTTCGGGATCGCAGGCGGCCGGCGCCCGCTCCATGGCCTGGTGATACCAGACATCTCTGTCCGGATGCCAGTCGATTTCCGCCCCGGAATGCTTCACCACGATGGTGGTATGGACCTCGGGGCACGCTTGCAGGGCCTGGTCGGCGCTGGCTTTCAGGGGGATGCGTTTGTTGCCGCGGATGCCTTCGTCGGCGGTGATCAGCAACCGGCAGTCCGCATCGAGGATACGGTCTCGCAGCGCTTCGGCGGAGAAACCGCCGAAGACCACGGAATGCACCGCGCCGATCCGGGCGCAGGCGAGCATGGCGACGGCCGCCTCGGGAATCATCGGCAGATAGATGCAGACCCGGTCGCCCTTGCCGATTCCGTGAGTCTTGAGGACATTGGCAAAACGGCAGACCTGGTCGTGGAGCTGGCGATAGGTCAATTTTTCGCTGCGCGAAGGGTCGTCCCCTTCCCAGATGATCGCCGTCTGATCTCCACGGGCGTCGAGATGGCGGTCCAGACAGTTGAAACAGGCATTCAGTTTTCCGCCCTGAAACCACTGGATTCCGGCTTGCTGGAAATCCCACTCGGAAACCTTGTGCCAGCGCTGCTCCCAGCTGATGAACTTTTCAGCCTGCCTTGCCCAGAATGTATCGGGGTCGTTCAGGGATTCCCTGTACATTTGCCGATAGGTTGCCGCGTCGATATGGGCGTGGGCCGCGATTTCGGGAGGGACGGGATAGACCTTTGGATGCGTCATGCCGATATGACCCTTATGTCAGGAATGGATGAAGGCATTATAGCGATTCGGCGGCATTTGGGGATGCCTTCGATCCTCCAATGGGCAATGGCCCAGGAAAGAATCTCCTTTGGCGGGGCGTTCAGAAGTTCCCCGGGCGGGTTTTGGCCCAACAATCGGAGCAGGGCGTGGAGCAGCGGCCCCGGCCCCGGCTTGCAGTCGTCCACTGCCGGCGCGCCTGTCTGTTTGCTGAGCTTTTGGCCTTCGGGGTTGACCAGGACCGGGATATGACAGTAAGCGGGGGGCGGCAGTTGGAGCAGTCGCTGCAGATGAATCTGGCGCGGCGTGTTGTCCAGAAGATCGCAGCCCCTCAGGATTTCCGTTATCCCCGCCGCATGATCGTCGGCGACCACCGCCAATTGGTAGGCGTAGATTTTGTCGCGCCGGTAGACGATGAAATCTCCCGATGTGTCTGCCAGATTCTGGCTGAACCTGCCCTGGAGTCGGTCTTCAAAGACGATTGTTCCAGGATCGACCCTAACACGCAAAGCGTGGGGTTGGAGGCGGTCACGGGGGCGGCCGCGGCACCATCCCGGATAGGCCGATCCCGTTCCTTCCAGCTTTTTCCGGCTGCAGGTGCACGGATACAACCGGCCGTTTTCTTCCAGCTTGTCCAGGGCGGCGCGGTAGCGCTCGAGGTTGTCGCTTTGATAATCGACCGTCCCGTCCCAACAAAGTCCGAAGCGTTCCAGGGTTTTCAGAATGCGGGTGTCTGCTCCCGGCAGGCAGCGCGGGGTATCGATGTCGTCGATACGGACGAACCAGAGGCCCCCTTGGGAGCGGGCCTCGAGAAAACTTGCCAGGGCCGTATACAGGGAGCCCAGGTGGAGAGAGCCTGTGGGTGAGGGTGCGAAGCGGCCCCGGTAGGTGTTCGGGGCGTGGGTCATGGGTCTTCAGCCGCCGATTTTCTTCTCGCGCATTTCATCGAGGGTTTTGCAATCGATACACTGGGTGGCCGTGGGACGGGCTTCCAACCTCCTCAGGCCGATTTCCACGCCGCAGGAATCGCAGTAACCATAGGCGCCCGTTTCGATCCGTTCGAGCGCTTCATCGATCTTTTTGATCAATTTGCGCTCCCGGTCACGGGTGCGAAGTTCAAGGCTGAATTCGGATTCCTGGGTGGCCCGGTCGGTGGGATCGGGGAAATTGGCGGCATCGTCCTGCATGTGACTCAGCGTGCGGTCCACTTCCTCCATCAGCTGGGCCTTCCAGCCCAGCAGGATCTTGCGGAAGTGCTCGAGCTGGTCCGGGTTCATGTACTCTTCGTCCTTCTCGGGTTGGTATGGCTCGAAGCTGTAAGGTTTGATATTCGTTGTTTCCATGGACAAAACCGTCAAAATTTGAAAAGCGGCAATTGATAACAGATGTGGGGATTTCCTGCAATCCTTTTTTCGTTTGATGTTTATAATGGCAGGCTTTGAGAATGGAAGGGGGTGCCTTGGTGAGACTGGCGGCAAGGAACGAGCGAATCACGCCCTTTATGGTGATGGAGCTGTTGGCCCGGGCGCAGGCGCTGGAATCACAGGGCAGAAGCATCATCCACATGGAAATCGGCGAACCCGATTTTCCGACTCCCGGGCCGGTGGTGGAGGCCGGGGGGCGAGCCCTTGCCCGCGGCAAACTGGGTTACACGCCTGCCGCAGGCCTTCCTGCCCTGCGGCAGGCGATCGCCGATTACTATGACCGGCGTTACGGGGTTGCCGTGCCTTGGGAGCGTGTCTTTGTGACCCCCGGCGCTTCCGGTGCTTTCGTCCTTGCCCTGGCGCTCCTGGTGGAGGCCGGTGAGCGGGTGTTGATGACCGACCCGGGCTATCCGTGTAACCGCAATTTCGTTCATCTTTATGAGGGAGAGCCGGTTCTCGTTCCGGTTGGCGGGGACAGCAATTTCCATCTGACGCCGGAGCAGGTGGAAGCGTATTGGACGGAAGGCACCCGTGGTGTCTGGATCGCTTCCCCGGGTAACCCCACCGGTACGGTCATGGAGCCTGGGCAACTGGAGGCTGTCTGCGAGGTGGTGGGGCGAAAGGAAGGCTTTATTCTTTCCGATGAAATCTATCACGGGCTGGAATATGGTGGAATCACATGCGCCACGGCGTTGCAATTTGCTCCAGAGGCATTCGTGGTCAACAGTTTTTCCAAATATTTCGGCATGACGGGATGGCGCCTGGGCTGGTTGATCGTTCCGGAAGGGGCGGTGGAGGCCGCGATGCGTTTGATCCAGAATCTCTTCATCGCCGCCCCCACCCATTCCCAATACGCGGCCCTGGCCGCATTCTCGCCGGAAACCCGGGAATTGCTGGAACAGCGGCGGCGGGAGTTTGAACGCAGGGGGGAATATCTTTACCATGCGCTGATCGATGAGGGTTTCGGTATTTCCTCCAGGCCCGAGGGCGCGTTCTATCTGTATGTGGATTGCGCCCGCTTTGGTGCTGACTGTAATCGCCTTTGCCGGGATTTGCTGGAACGGGCGGGGGTCGCAATCACACCGGGTCTGGATTTTGGCCGGCGGCAGGCGAATACGCACTTGCGGTTTGCCTATACCACCAGCTTGGAAAATCTCAAGGAGGGAGTCATGAGAATTCACCGGTTCCTTCAACGCCGGCCGAAAAAATCATAGCCGAGGTGATGACTCTATGGTGGGAAGCGTTTGGGGTTGGAGGCTGTTTGTGCGTCTGTGGCGCGTTTCGAAATGGGGCGAGGGGCAAGTTTCCTGCTGATGTTCATGTTTCGTTCAGGTGGAAATGTTTGAATTGGGTGGTTTCTGCGTTGACAGTGCAGGGGGGCTGTTTGTCACCGCGCGCGGGATCTCGTCTTTTGTCACTGCCTGCAGGCATCTTTGATATTCTTTTGCTAATATCTTGAGTAGCAGACAACAAAATTGAAGTGTTGAGGAGTCAGTTCGTGGAGAGAAACAGCTCATCCCGTTATTTGTTCATCATCATGGCCGTCTTTATGGGCTTCCTCAATGCCTGCGCCAAATATCCACCGCTCAATCCACAAGCGGAACCTCCCGCCGATTACACTTATATCATCGGACCGGGAGATGAACTTGAAATGTTCGTGTGGGGAAATCCTGAAATTACCCGTTCTGTGACGGTTCGCCCTGATGGAAAAATCTCTGCCCCTTTGGTGGAGGAGCTTCCTGCAACGGGTAAAACCCCTTATCAGTTGGCGAGGGATATCGAAAAGGAGTTGTCGCGTTACATCCGAAGCCCGTTGGTTACGGTGATCGTCTCGGGGTTTGTGGGGCCATACAGCGAACAGATCAGGGTGGTTGGAGAGGCTGCCAATCCCCAGTCCGTTCCCTATAGGGAGCACATGACCCTTCTGGATCTGATGATCGCTGTGGGGGGCATGACTGAATTCGCCGCTGGCAACCGGGCCACCATCGTCAGAAGAATCAACGGTCAACAGCGTCAGTTCCTGGTCAGGATAGACGATCTTCTCAAGGACGGGGATATCACTGCCAACGTGGATATTCTTCCCGGCGATATTCTGATCATCCCCGAAGCATTTTTCTAAGCCACGGATACGTTCTATGTATGAATTGCTGCAACAAGTTCTGGGATATTTGAAGGTCGCCAGCCGCTATAAATGGTGGGGCCTCATGACCGCATGGCTGGTGTGTTTGTCGGGATGGATATTCGTCTCCCAGATGCCCGACCGGTTTACCGCCCAGGCGAAGGTGTATGTCGACACGCGCTCCGTCCTTCGCCCGCTTCTTCAGGGTTTGGCGATCCAGCCGGATGTGGATGCCAGGGTCAGGCTGATGACCCGGTTGCTGTTTACCCGCCCCAATCTGGAGAAGATTGCCCGTATGACCGATCTCGATCTTGCCGCCAAGGATGAGGCGGCGATGGAAGCGATCGTGAACCATCTGAAAGGTTCATTGGCGATATCCAGCGCCCGTAAGGAAAACATTTATTCCCTTGCCGCCGATGACCCCGACCCCAAGCTGGCGAAAAGGCTGGTCCAGGCGATGCTCACCGTTTTCGTCGAGCAGGCTTTGGGTGAGAGCAGGCGGGATTCGGACAGCGCACAGCGTTTTCTGACCCAGCAGATCAGGGAATATGAGCGCAGGCTTCAGGTTGCGGAGAAAAACATCGAGGAGTTCAAACGGAAACATTACGGCTTGTTGCCAGGGCAGGGCGGGGATCTTTATGATCAATTGCAAAAGACGTATGCCCAGCTCGAAGAAGCCAAGTTGGCGCTGGAAGAGGCGATCAACCGCCGGGATGAGATGGCGCGCCAACTGGAAGACGAAGAGCCCATGTTCATGGAGTTCGATGGCGGGACGGACAGCCCCCTGGATATGAGGATCCAGGCGCTTGAATCCCGACTGGATGAGATGCTGGTGAAATATACGGCCAGGCATCCGGAAGTGATCGCGCTCAAGCACAGCATTGCCCAACTGAAAAAGCAAAGGGATGCGCGGCCTGAAGGAGATGACGGATTCGGCGATGATGGCATGGGCGGGGGTGAGAGCAATCCGATCTTTCAGCAGATGAAAATCGCGCTCAGCGAGGCCGAAGCCAATGTGGCGTCCTTGAAGGCCCGGGTGAAGGCTTATGAGGACAAGATAAAAAAACTCAGCAGCCAAATGGATGAACGGCTGAAGGTGGAAACTGAACTGAAGAATCTGAACCGGGATTACGAAACCATCAAGGCGAATTACACCAAACTGCTGGATCGCCGCGAACAGGCCAGCCTTTCCGAGAGTGTCGAGCAGAATACCGATACGGTGAAATTCAGAGTGGTTGATCCACCTCAGGTGCCTTCCAAACCTTCCGCCCCCAACAGGATTCTGTTGTCATTGGCTGTCCTGGCCGGAGGTCTTGTAGTGGGTGTGGGGTTGACCCTGGTGCTGGCACTGCTGCGTCCCACCTTCATTTCTGTCCAGCAGCTGAGGGAAGTGACCCGGCTGCCGGTTCTGGGCGCGGTGTCTATGAATTGGGTGCCCGCGGTGCAGAAGAAGAAATGGCATGAATTCCTCAGGTTCTGCGGGGCAAGTGCGGGGCTTTTGGTCGTATTTGCAGTGTTGGTGCTGATGGAAATCAAGGGAATCAATCTTTACTCCATCAACGTTTGAATGGGAATGAGCAAGTGAGCACTATAGAAAAAGCCCTGGAGAAACAGGCGGGCGCGCCACAGGTTCCCTCCGATGAACCGAAAGGCGCCGAATCTGGAAATCTTGAATCATCCATCGAAACATTGCCGAAAGGCAAAAAGGTGGGGAACAGAATCCCGGCCACCCCTCATATCAGGATACCTGTCGATAAATTCAAAGAAAAAGGGATGTTGTCCATTGACGCCGCCCACGGGCAGTTGGCGGAGGAATACCGGGTAATCAAACGCCCCTTGTTGATGAATGCATTCGGGGAAGGCAAATCTGTCATTGAAAATGCTAATCTGATTCTGGTGACCAGCAGCCTTCCAGGGGAGGGGAAGACCTTCACAGCCGTCAATCTGGCATTGAGTATTGCCGCCGAGAAAGACAAGACCGTCTTGCTCGTGGACGCCGATGTCATTAAACCGGCGGCTTCGACCTTATTCGGTGTCAGTGACCGTCCTGGTTTGACTGATCTCCTCGAACACGAGAAAACCTTTCCGGACGTCTTGTTGCGAACGGACGTACCCAAGCTTTCCATAGTTCCGGCGGGCCGCAGGCATCCGCATGCGACGGAGCTTCTTGCCAGCGACGCCATGCAAAAACTCGCGAAAGACATGTCCAGGCGTTATCCCGAGCGGATCATCATTTTTGATTCCCCTCCCTTGTTGGCGACGACCCAGGCGGCAGTGCTGGCCGGCCATGTGGGGCAGGTGGTGCTGGTGGTCGAGTCTGAATCAACGCCCCAGTACATCGTGCAAGAGGCGGCCAGAATGCTTTCTGATTGCGATGTGGTCGGTTGTGTATTGAACAAGACCAAACAGGGATTCGGTCTCGGTTATTACGCTTATTACGGCTATAAGTATTATTCCTATCAACAAGAACCCGATAACGAATAACATGGCATGGGAAGCTTTAGATGGGCAGTAATCGTTCCCACCGTTTTTTTTCTCGTCGTGGACGCCTGGGGGGCTCAGTGGCATATCACGCCTAGTCTGGTATTGAGAGAAACCTTTACCGACAATATCAATCTGGAGCCAAACGGGGAAAGTGCCTGGGTAACGGAATTCAATCCGGGGATATATATAACGAATAGGCAGAGAAATTTGTCCGGCGGAGGCGGTTTCGGTGGAGGTGGCTTCGGCGGAGGCGGTTTCGGCGGAGGCGGTTTCGGTGGAGGTGGCTTCGGCGGAGGCGGTTTCGGTGGAGGTGGCTTCGGCGGAGGCGGCAGGCAGAAAGGGCGGATGTTGTTTGACCTCAACTACCGGATGCAGAATATTTTTTCCACCCAAAAGGGCCGTGGTTACGATTTGAGACACCAGCTTCAGGCGGCCATGAGCGCTGAGCTCTTTCGCAATTCAGTCTATCTGGATACCAGGGCAAGTGCGGGGCAGACGCTTGTCGATCCCAGCAGAACCCAGGCGATAGACAATCTCAGCAATACTGGCAATCGGACCGATTTTTATACTTTTTCCGTCAGCCCCTACTGGCGCCCGCATTTTGCCGGCTATGCGGATGGGGAAGTCCGGGTGAGTTACGGCTATATTCTTACCCCCGATGCGACGCCGAAATCCAGCCAGCGCCATGCTGAAACAATCCAGTTGGTCAGCGGTCACCGTTTCAGCATTTTCACATGGCGCGCGAGCTTCAGAAATGACGAGACATTGTATGCGGACAAGGGCAGCCGGGATGTTTTGTTGCGGAGTGGTGTGGGCGAGCTTCGTTACCGCTGGACGCACGACTTCAGCACTTTCGTGCGAGGGGGATTCAACGACAGCAGCTTTCAGTCCCGCACCAATACCAACCAGAATGGGTTTTTCTGGACGGTGGGAGGGCGTTGGCAGCCGACGAGGTTGTTCATGGTGGAGGCCGGATACGGCAACAACTATTTCGTCACCGTGCGGATCAATCCCAGCCGACGAACCTTGTTGGAAGGGACTTACATGCACAACAGGGTAGGAACGATTACAGGGAATGTGTGGCGTGCCCTCATCCGCCACCGCACCAAGAGGACGGTTTGGCAGGGGAGATATTTCGAGGATACGACCACCAGTCAATCCGTGTTGCTCGACCGCCAGGTTTTTGGGCTCGTGGATGCATTTGGCAATCCGGTCAACGATCCGGCCACCGGCCAGCAGCTCCAGGTGTTCATAGACAATCCTGTACTGGTCGATGAAGCGATTCAGAGAAAGCGGGGTGAGCTGATGTTTACCGGGCGAACGGTGAAAAATACCCTCAATGTACGTGTCTATGCGGAAAGAAGACAGTATCAAGTCAGTGATCGGGAAGACAAAATATATGGAATCAATGGGAATTGGTCCTGGCGCTGGGGACCGAAGACCTTCACATCCGTTTTTTCGACTTGGCAAAATTCGAAATTCAATTACGGACCGGGAGAAGCCCAGGAGGATTCCGCCCAGATATTCTGGACGGCTGCGTTTACCTTGGGTCGTCGGTTGGGGCAAAATGTATTCGCTTATCTGCAATACCGTCACCAGGCCCAGGTTTCCAAAAAAGGCGACAGCCGGGACTATAACGAAAACAGGGCCGTGGCGGCCATCAACATGCGGTTTTGATCAATGTATACAAAATACTATCGCCTGGAAAAGAAACCCTTTCAATTGACACCGGAACCCGAATTCTTTTTCAACAGCCCGGTTCATAAACGGGCGCTCTCCTACCTCCGTTACGGTCTCACGCAGGGGGAAGGTTTTATCGTGGTGACGGGGATGCCGGGTACTGGAAAGACGATGCTGGTGAAGGCCTTGTTGCAGTCGCTGCAGGATGAAAAAATCGTCGCGGGCCTGATGGTGACCTCGCAGGTGGGCGCCGAGGATACCCTGCGTATCATTTCGGCGACCTTCGGCCTTTCCTATGACGGCGATGACAAGGCGACGTTGCTGAGAAATCTCGAGGTGTTCTTCAAAGAAAAGGCCCGGGAAGGCAAAAGAGTGTTGTTGATGGTGGATGAGGCGCAAAACCTTCCCCTTCAATCCCTGGAAGAGCTGAGGATGTTGTCGAATTTCGAGATCAATGGCCGCTCTTTGTTCCAGGCATTTTTGTTGGGGCAGGATGAATTTCGCCTCGCGCTTCAAAGCGAGCACTTGTTACAGGTACGGCAGAGAGTGATCGCCACCTATCATTTGCGCCCCCTGACGGAAAGCGAAACCAAGGATTACATTCTGCATCGACTGAAATTGGCTGGTTGGCGGCAGGATCCCATGTTTTCCGAAGGCGCCTTTTTCAAGATACACGAGTTCACCGAAGGTGTGCCGAGAATAGTCAATACGCTGTGTGATCGGTTGTTGCTGTTTGCCTATCTGGAGGAACTTCATGCAATCGATGAAAAAGTGGTCGATACCGTCGTCGATGAGATCAAGGAAGAAGTCCCCACCCCTGTCCAATTGCAGGAAGGTATCGAACCCGGGGAAGCGGAAAGCCCTGTTTTCAGCGGCAATCCCCTTCCGCAAAGCGCCCAGGTCGTACCGGTTCAAATCCTTGAACGGCTCGAAAAGCTCGAAAGAACCATGGACGAACTCCGCCTTATGATGCAGAAGGAAAGGGTGTTATTGCGCAAGGCCATCTTGTTGCAGCTGGATATGAGCGAGGTGTATTCATTGGAGGAAACCGGGTTGTCCGGCGCTGAAAAGCTGAAAACCGGCGGAAAAACTCAGGCGAAATCCGGGAAAAAAGCCGTCGAGCTCGATCAGGCTGAGTCGGGATGACGGCGGCTGAAATCCTCTGCGTGGTGGGCGCCCGCCCCAACTTCATGAAGATCGCTCCCATCATCGACGCCATGCGCGGCCATGTGGCGTTGTCTCCGGTGCTGCTCCATACCGGCCAGCATTACGATGAAGCGATGAAGGACGCCTTTTTCCGCCAGTTGGGAATTCCCGAACCCGACGTGGATCTGGAGGTGGGTTCAGGCAGCCACGCCGTCCAGACCGCCCAGATCATGCAACGGTTCGAACCGGTGCTGGAGCGGGTCGGGCCCAGGGCGGTGCTGGTGGTGGGAGATGTCAATTCCACTATCGCCTGCGGGCTGGTGGCGAGCAAGAAGCAGGTGCCTTTGATTCATGTGGAGGCCGGGCTCCGCAGTTACGACAGAACCATGCCGGAGGAGATCAACCGCGTACTGACCGACCAGATCTCGGACTTGTTGTTCACCACCGAGCGCGGCGCCGAACGGAATTTGCTCAGGGAAGGGATCGACGCCGGGAGAATCCATTTCGTCGGCAATGTCATGATCGATGCGTTGCTCAAGCACGTGGAAAAAGCAGTGCCGGCGCCTTCGGTGCTCCAGCGTCACGGCCATGCGGCCGTGGAAGACTACGCCGTCCTGACCTTGCACAGGCCGGCCAACGTGGATGACCCGGGAGTGCTGGCCGGTTTGCTGAAAGCACTGGTGGAAGTCAGCCACAGGCTTCCTGTCGTTTTTCCCTGTCATCCGCGGACCGCGGCGATGATCGAGACCCATGGGCTGCGATCGGTGATTTCCGATGGCAGGATGACTTTACTGCCACCCCTCGGCTACCTGGAAATGGTTGGCCTTGTCTCCACCGCCCGCCTGGTGCTGACCGATTCCGGTGGCCTGCAGGAGGAAACTACGGCGCTGGGGGTTCCTTGCGTGACCCTGCGGGAAAACACCGAACGGCCCATCACCGTGACCGAGGGGACCAACACCGTGGTGGGGCGGGATGCGGACAGGATTCTGCAATGCGTGGAAGACATCCTGGAAACCGGCGGCAAGCGCGGGCGGGTTCCGGAACTGTGGGATGGCAAGGCGGCCACGAGAATCGTCGACGTTCTGGCCCGGCGACTGGCGGAAATCGCGGCATGACCCAGGTCAACGCCATGACCGTGGACGTGGAGGACTATTTCCAGGTCTCCGCGTTCGAGCCTTACATTCCCAGACAGCGATGGGACGAGTGGCCCCGGCGGGTGGAGGACAACACCCGGCGCATTCTCGAGCTGTTCGAACGCCAAGGCGTGCGGGCGACTTTCTTCACGCTGGGCTGGGTGGCGGAAAGATATCCGGGGCTGATACGGGATATCGTGGAAAGGGGGCATGAGCTCGCCTGCCACGGCATGGAACACGTGCGGGTGACGGAACAGACCCCGGAAGCCTTTCGCCGAGACGTGGCCCGGGCCAAGGCCGTTCTCGAAGACGCCGGCGGGACCGAAGTGCTCGGCTATCGCGCCGCCAGTTATTCCATCGGCCGGGACAACCTCTGGGCGCTGACGGTATTGCAGGAGCTGGGGTTTAAATACAGCTCCAGCATCTATCCGGTCAAGCACGATTTGTACGGAATGCCCGAGGCGCCGCGTTTCGCCTTTTATCCCGACCAGGCCCCGCGCTTGCTGGAAGTGCCCATCACCACGGTGAAAATGGGGGGGCGGAATCTGCCCTGTGGCGGCGGCGGTTTTTTCAGGCTCTATCCTTACTTCGTCTCCCGCTGGGCGCTGCGCAAGGTGAACGAGGCGGACGGTCAACCCGCTGTGTTTTACTTTCACCCCTGGGAGATCGACCCGGGCCAGCCCAGGCCCTCGGGACTGAGCTTCAAGACCAGACTGCGCCACTACCTGAATCTCGGACGGATGGAAGCCAGGCTGGAGTGGCTGTTGACGGATTTCAAATGGGATACCATGGCCGAGGTGTTTTTGACCGATGATGCAAATTAAGACCCTGACAGACCAGAGTGCCGGCCTGTGGGATGACTATGTCAACGCCCACCCGGAGGCGACGTTCTTTCACCTGTCCGCCTGGCGCCAGGTTCTGGAACAGGCCTACGGCCACCCCTGCCACTATCTGTATGCGGAGGCGGACGGGGAAATCAAGGGGGTGCTGCCGCTGGCCCATCTTCGCAGCAGATTGTTCGCCAACGCCCTTGTTTCGACCCCCTTCTGCGTCTATGGCGGCGTGCTTTCCGATGACGAGGAGGCGCGACTGTCCCTGGAAAAGGCCGCCGCCGGGCTGGCCGGGGAGCTGAAGGTCGATTATCTGGAGTACCGTTACCTGCGGCAGCCCGCCTCCGATCGCCCGGCCAAGGATCTCTATGTCACCTTCCGCAGGCAACTGGACCCCGACCCGGAAGCGAACCTCAAGGCGGTGCCGCGCAAGCAGCGGGCGATGATCCGCAAGGGGATCAAGGCAGGCCTCGAAAGCGTGATCGACCCGGGCGTGGACAGGTTCTACGAGTTGTATGCGGAAAGCGTGCGCAATCTGGGGACGCCGGTGTTTCCCAAACGCTATTTCGAGACCCTCAAACGGATTTTCGCCGATGCTTGCGAGATTCTGGTGGTGGAACACCAGGGCGTTCCCGTGGCCGGTGTCATGAATTTCTATTTCCGCGATCAGGTGCTGCCTTACTATGGCGGTGGCGTCGCGGCCGCCCGCAACCTCAAGGCCAATGATTTCATGTATTGGGAAGTGATGCGCCGGGCGGTGGAAAAAGGGGTGAAACTCTACGATTTCGGCCGCAGCAAGCGGGGAACCGGCTCCTACCGTTTCAAGACCCACTGGGGATTCGAGCCGCAACCGTTGCACTATCAATACGAGTTGATCGAGGCCGGCGAACTGCCCGATGTCAACCCGCTCAATCCGAAATATCAGCTGTTCATCAAGGCATGGCGCAAGCTCCCTTTGCCGGTCAGCAAAATCGTCGGGCCCTGGCTGGCCAGAAGTCTGGGTTGAATGGCGAACATACTCTATCTGGTCCACCGGATTCCCTATCCCCCCAACAAGGGTGACAAGATCCGTTCCTTCCATTGGCTGAAACACCTGACCGCCAGGCACCGGGTGTTTCTGGGCACTTTCGTGGACGACCCTGCCGACTGGGAACATGCGGAAAGGCTGGAATCCCTGTGCGCCGGAACCTGTCTCCTGCCTCTCGATCCCCGCCGGGCCAGGCTGCGCAGCCTCAAGGGGCTGCTCCGGGGAACGGCCCTGACCCTTCCCTATTACGCCGACAGGCGCATGAAGCGCTGGGTGGCGCGCACCGTGGAAGAACGGTCCATCGACGCGGTGCTGGTTTTTTCCTCGGCCATGGCCCAGTTCGTCGAACCTTCTTGGAAGATGAAAAAGATCATCGATTTCGTCGACGTGGATTCGGACAAATGGGCGCAGTATTCCCGCAGCAAACCGCCCTGGACGGCCTGGATCTACCGCAGGGAGGCGGAAAAACTGCTGGAATTCGACCGGACGGTGGCCGGAAGGTTCGATGTCGGCCTGTTCGTCTCGGAAGCCGAGGCCGGGTTGTTCAAGCGGCTCGCTCCCGAGGTCGCTGGCAGGATCGGTTATATCGAAAACGGCGTGGATCTGGAATATTTCCAGGGAGCGCGGGAATATCCCTGTCCCTACGCCCCGGGGGAACAGGCTTTCGTCTTCACCGGCGCGATGGATTACTGGGCCAATATCGACGCGGTCCGCTGGTTCGCCCATCAGGTCTTTCCGCAGATCCTGAAACATCACGTCGAGGCCCGTTTCTACGTCGTCGGTGCCAGGCCCGCGGAGGCGGTGAAGGCCTTGGCCCGCCAGGAAGGGGTCGTGGTCACCGGTTCCGTCCCCGACATTCGTCCCTATCTCGCCCATGCCCGGCTGGCGGTGGCGCCGCTCAGGATCGCCCGGGGCATTCAGAACAAGGTGCTGGAAGCCATGGCCATGGGCAAGCCGGTGATGGCGACGCCGATGGCCATGGATGGCCTGAAGGATACGGGGGAACTGGATGTGTTCGTCAGCGAGGATCCCGGCCGCCAGGCGGAATGTGGCCGCAGGGCGCTGCGGGAGCGGAAGTTCCTGCCCCGTTACAGTGACGGAAACCGCCGTTTCGTGGAGATGCGCTATAGTTGGGATAAGCATCTCGAACAGCTGGATGCGTTGTTGGCGCAATTGTGACAGGGCTTTTATGAGTAGCAGTACCATGTCGTTATCTGAAACAGGAGGGGTGGCCGCTTTCTGGAAAGCCTGGCAGGCCGCGCTGATCGGGCTTGGCGCAGGGCTGGCGGTGCTGTTTGCCGCCTATTGGCAGACGTTCTATTCCATGGCGCATATCTGGTGGCGCTCTGAGACCTTCGCACATGGTTTTCTGATCTTCCCCATCTCCCTGTTTTTGATCTGGCGCCGCCGGCGGCGGTTGTCTCGGCTGACCCCACGCCCCAATCTGCATGGACTGTGGATGCTGGGCGGGCTGGGGCTGGGCTGGCTGGCGGCCCAGGTAGTGGATGTGCAGGTGGTGCAGCAGATGATCTTCATCGCCATGGTTGTCGTGTTGACCTTCACTCTGCTCGGCTGGGAAGTGACCCGGGAAATCGCCTTTCCGCTGGCGTTTCTGTTCTTTGCGGTGCCCTTCGGGGAATTCCTCATTCCGCCATTGATGAATTTCACTGCCGACTTCACCGTGGCGATGATCGAGCTGACAGGCATCCCGGTTTACCGCGAAGGCACGTTTTTCAGCATTCCTTCCGGCGACTGGTCGGTGGTGGAGGGTTGCAGCGGCCTGCGGTATCTGATCGCCTCGATCACCGTGGGATGCCTTTATGCCTATCTGACCTACCGCTCCCTCTGGCGCCGGCTGGCGTTCATCGCCCTGTCGATGTGCTTCCCCGTGATCGCCAACGGCCTGCGGGCCTTCATGATCGTGATGATCGCCCATTACAGCGACATGAAGCTCGCCCTGGGCGTGGATCATTACATCTATGGCTGGGTGTTCTTCGGGCTGGTGATGATGTTGATGTTCTGGATCGGTTCGTTCTGGCGCGAGGATGAAGAAGACTTGGCGCAGGAAGAGATGCGATCCCCGGAGGCACCGGTCGTTTCCGGAAAAGAAAAGGCCGGTGTCAAAACGGTCATCCTGGCCACGGTGTCCGCCGTGGTCGTTCTGTCTGTCTGGCCGATCCGGGCCGCCCAGATCCGCGACAGGGAGGCGGCCAGAACAGCCCCCGTGATTCTCGAGCTTCCCGAACGGGCGGGCGCGTGGCACCGGGTGGAGGCGTTTCTGACCGACTGGCAACCCCGGTATCTCTATCCGGACGCCACCGCCGGCGCCGTTTACAGCGATGGCGACCGCCGGGTGCGGTTGACCGTGCTCTATTACCGGCTTCAGGAACAGGGCAAGGAACTGGTCAATTCCCAGAACGTTTTGGTGCGCCAGAAGCATCCGGTATGGAAGATGCCGTGGGAAAAGCCGGTGGCGCTTGAACTGGCGTCCGGCCCCCTGAAAGTACGCGAAGGGCTTTTGCAGTCCCCCCGCCAGCAATTGCTGGTGTGGCGGTGGAACTGGATATCCGGCCATTACCTTATCAACGACCATGCCGCCAAGTTGTTGGAGGCCAGGGACAAGTTGCTGGGCGCCCCCAGGGATGCGGCCGCCATCGTGGTCGCGACGGAGTTCGACGAGATGCCCGGGAAGGCCCGCGCCACCCTGCGTGATTTCACCGGTGCCATGCTGCCCCGGATCACGCAAACCCTGCAGCGGGCGGAGGGGGGAATTGAATGACGGCGCGCCATATCGTCCACATCATCCATCGGCTGGGCGTGGGAGGGCTGGAAAACGGTCTGGTGAATCTGATCAATCGTCTGCCGGAGGACAAGTACCGCCACAGCATCGTTTGTCTGACCGAGGCCGATGAATTCCGAAAGCGCCTGCGCAGAGATGACGTCGGCGTATACGAGATGCACAAACGCCCGGGGCAGGATTTTGGCCTGTATTGGCGCCTGTACCGCCTGCTGCGGACGCTCAAACCCGATATCGTCCACACCCGGAACCTGGCCACCCTGGAATGCCAGCTTCCCGCCTGGCTGGCCCGTGTCCCTTACAGGGTACATGGCGAGCATGGGTGGGACGTGTTCGATCCCGACGGCACGAACCGCAAGTATCAGCTGCTGCGGCGCGCCTTCCGTCCATTGATCCATGCCTATGTTCCCCTCTCGCGCCAGCTCGAGGATTACCTGCGTCTGCGGGTGGGGGTGCCCGGGAACAAGATCAGGCGCATCTGCAACGGCGTGGACACGGACAAATTCCACCCCCCGCCGGAAAATGTCCGATCCGCCATACCCGGTTGTCCCTTCCAGAACCCCGAGGCCGTTTTGATCGGCACTGTGGGGAGAATGCACGGCGTCAAGGATCAGGTCACCTTGGTCAAAGCCTTCATCCGCCTGATCGTCCGCCATCCCCGTTACCGGGAGACGGTCCGCCTGGTGTGCGTCGGCGAGGGGCCGTTGCGGCCCGAATGCGAGAATGTTCTGGAAAGGGCGGGTCTTCGGGATCTGGCCTGGCTTCCCGGCGCGCGCGACGATATCGATGTAGTGCTGCGGGGGCTGGACGTGTTCGTGCTTCCCTCCACGGCGGAGGGAATCTCCAATACCATTCTCGAGGCCATGGCCACGGGGCTGCCGGTGGTCGCCACAGCTGTGGGAGGAAATCGGCAATTGGTGGGTGATAAGGTAACAGGTTGCTTGGTTCCAGCTGGAGATGCAGAAGCTTTAGAGCAAAGTTTAGATAATTATCTACGCCAACCAATATTGCGTAGGTCTCATGGGAGTGAAGGGCGATGGTTGGCTGAACGTGAGTACAGCCTGGAACGAATGGTTGTTGACTATAGAGAATTGTATGAGAGTTTTTTTTGAAAAATAGTCCTTTTCAATGTTTCTATTTTTGAGAATCATTGTAAATTAATAAATTGCTTTGAATTATGCGGAAATGTTCTATAGAAATTGATCTGTCTGATAAAGGTAATAATCTATATGTATTCTTTGGAGGGATAGCTGCTGGTATTGCAATGCCACCATTTGAGTTCTATAACGCGTCAAAGATAATACATGAGCACAAGATATTTATAAGGGATTTTTCTCAAAGCTGGTATCAGAATGGGTTGCTTGGGTTAACAAATGACATCCATTCAACTGCACGTCTTATAAAAAATAGGATAGATGAAATTAGCCCAGATGATGTATTCTTTGTTGGTAATTCAATGGGTGGTTATGCTGCCATACTCTTCTCAACGATAATTGGTGTTGGCGAAGTAATTGCCTTTTCTCCTCAAACCTTTATTTCTCCAGTATTGCGTTTCAAGCATAAAGATGCGCGATGGAAAAAGAAAATTAACAATACATATATTAGAAGTATTTTTAAACCCAAGGTATGGGATTTAAGGAATTTATTGCTTCGCGCAGATAGTAACAGGAAAATTTCTATTCATGTTTCGAGGGATGACAGATTAGACTATATTCATGCTTTGCATATAGCAGATATTAAAGGTGTAAAGATATTTGAATATGATGGCGGGGGGCATAATGTGGTGAAGCTACTGAGAGACCAAGGTAGATTGCCAGAAATAATGTCTATTGGAAAATCTGGTTGTCGTGATTCCTGAGAATTCCTTGATTCTTTTTATTTTTGTCAAGGCCTCTGAGATTTTATATGATTTTTTTGAATAATTCAGGTGAGAAATAGATGTCAAGACCCGCGAGATTATTTACTGGTAACTTGAAGGAATCGGGTTTTTTCTCATACCAATTTTGTAGTGTTTGCATGGGCGTTTTGTGATTCAGGGCTCGTTGAGGGATGTGATAGAGGTAGAG
>Ga0256839_1002688_pt1 | contig 19470 bp, 18 predicted proteins | sample 354166metaG_FD_185968 | JGI IMG/M metagenome (GOLD analysis project Ga0256839, IMG submission 185968) | Hydrothermal vent microbial communities from Mid Atlantic Ridge, Atlantic Ocean - 354-166 | ecosystem: Environmental > Aquatic > Marine > Hydrothermal vents | place: Atlantic Ocean: Mid... | reverse complement strand
GTGCAATTTGGTAAGGCGCTGCAACTGACCAATATTTTGCGAGATATTGCCGAAGATTTGCAGATGGGGCGCTGCTATCTTCCGGAAGATCAATTAGCAGACCTTAACCTGTCTGTTAAAGGGCTGCTCGACCCCACTCACTCTGCTGCAATGCGACCACTGCATCATCAATGGATATCCCAAGCGTTGAGCCATTACACCGCGGCTGAGAAATATATTATCAATACACCCCGGCGCTGCGTACTGCTGCGCCTGGCGACACTGTGGCCGGTATTGATTGGGTTAAAAACACTGCGGCTTACGGCTTTAAATAGTGATTACCTTAACCCTGATATTCGGGTTAAGGTTGGGCGATTTGAAATTTACCGGTTGATTGCGGCTTCATTTTTTGTGGTGGGTTCAAATGTTGCGACCAAGTGGTGGTTGAAGCGACTGAGAAGTCGGGTCATAACGACTCCTTAACCCTTCCACCGCTCAAGATAATCGAGCACATCCAGTGGTGTCTCAATCATCCCATCTGCGCCCCATGTTTCCGGGCTCTCGGTTGTGTCGATATAGCCGAAGAGCGCGGTGAGTGTTTTCATTCCGGCGCGTCTACCTGCTTCTATGTCTCGCTGGTGATCCCCTATATAGATACACTCTGTTGGGTTATGCCCCGTTTTTTTACAGGCATAGAGCAGGGGTGCCGGGTGCGGTTTGGCCTGCTCAGCCGTGTCGCCACTGACAATGCAGGCCGCTCGTTGGCTCATGCCAAGTTCATCCATCAATGGATCAGTGAGCCAGGCGGGTTTGTTGGTAACCACACCCCAGGGAATATTTTGTGACTCCAAGTGGGCGAGCAGCTGCTCCATACCAGGAAACAGGGTGCTATGGGTCGTGAGGTTGTTTTTATAAATATCCAGAAACTGCTGCCGCAGCGGTGAAAAATCGGGATCCGCAGGTGTGATATTAAAGCCCAACGTGATCAGTGCATTGCCGCCGTGTGAGACGACCGGGCGAATGGCTGCAAAGGGGAGTTCAGTTTTACCCTGATGTGCCAGCACGCTATTGAGGGCAAATGCCAGATCGGGTGCTGTATCGAGCAGTGTGCCATCAAGATCAAACAGCACGCTATAGGGCGTTGGTTTAGAGTTCATTACGTTTGCAGTGCATTAAATAGTTCACATTAACATCACTACTGAGTGTGTACTCTTTGCTTAAAGGGTTATAGCTCATGCCGGTCATATCGATCGGTGTGAGACCCACTTGACGGCACCACTGGCTTAGCTCAGATGGTTTGATGAATTTTTGGTACTCATGGGTCCCTTTAGGCAGCATTTTCAACAGGTATTCGGCACCGATAATCGCTAGGGTAAAGGCTTTTGCATTGCGATTGATGGTTGAGAGAAAGAGATCGCCGCCCGGTTTGAGCATTTTAGCGCAGGCAGCAATAACGGAGGAGGGGTCGGGCACATGCTCGAGCATTTCCAGGCAGGTGATTACATCGTATTGATGCGCATGATTGACCGAAAAAGCCTCTGCAGTGCTCTGCTGGTAATCCACTTTTTGGCCCGACTCATAAAGGTGCAATCGAGCCACCGTGAGGGGCGCTTCCCCCATATCAATCCCGGTCACTTCAGCACCTCGACTAGCCATACCTTCAGAGAGCAAGCCGCCACCACAGCCCACATCAAGTACCTTTTTCCCCGCGAGACCGCCGCAGTGCTGCTCCACATAGTTGAGGCGCAGCGGGTTGATGTCATGTAGCGGTTTAAATTCGCTGTTTTCATCCCACCAGCGCGAGGCGAGGGCTTCAAACTTGGCAATTTCAGATGGATCAATATTTTCTACGGTTTCGCTCATGTGGCTTCTTCCTGCTAGGTAAGCTCATTTCAACGGCACATTAGACTACCATATTGCACCTTACAACTGGCTGCTTTTTGATCCGCTGAGAGAGGGTTATAGGTAGGTCAGCAAGCGGGCTTAATCCGGTCTCGCCACTGCTGTGCTTGGTTAATTAGCTCATGGCTGTTCAGAGTGGTGAGTTGACGCGCTTTGAGCAGCTGCTTGCCAGCGACCCAAACATCGGTCACCTGATGGCGGCTTGCAGTATAGACAATTTGTGAGATGGGGTGGTAGACCGGCTGGCTCTCAAGTTGACCGAGATCAATCGCGGTGACGTCTGCCGCTTTGCCGATGGTGAGTGTGCCCACTTTATCATCAATGCCTAATGCGCGAGCACCGCCCAGTGTGGCTATCTCCAGCGCTTTATATGCTGGAAGAGTGGATGCATCACCTGAAACGCTTTTCGCTAGCTGCGCCGCAGTACGCATCTCACTGAGCATATCCAGGTCATTGTTACTGGCAGCACCATCGGTACCGAGTGCCAGGTTGATGCCGGCATCTAACAATTTTCCAATGGGTGAAAAGCCACTGGCCAACTTAAGGTTGGATTCGGGGCAGTGGACAACACTCACCCCTGTTTTAGCGATTAATTCGATCTCATCATCATCTAGCTGGGTCATATGAACCGCTAGCAGGCGCGGGGAGAGCAGACCCAGTTTATGCAGCCGAGCCAGTGGGCGCTGGGCTGTTTTTTCTATCTCTGTGCTGATTTCATCGGCTGTTTCATGCAGGTGCATATGAATGGGGATATTAAGCTCCTCTGCATAGGTTAGCGCACGTTGCAGTGGCTCATCAGAGACGGTATACGGTGCGTGTGGTGCCAGTGCGGTGTTGATTAGCGGGTGATTTCGATATTCATCATGCAGCGCCAGCCCTTTTTCAAGGTACTCACTGCTGTTTTGTGCCCAGGCGGTTGGAAAATCGATTAGAATCATGCCAATGGTTGCGCGCATACCCGCCGCATTAGCGGCTCGGGCAGCCTGATCGGGGAAGAAGTACATATCGTTAAAGCAGGTGGTTCCACAACGCAACATTTCAGCCATAGCCAGCTGGGTACCTGTGTAGACAAACGCCTGATCAACAAACTTAGCTTCAGCGGGCCAGATATGATCTTGCAGCCAGCTCATCAAGGGCAGATCATCCGCCAGACCGCGCAGCAGGCTCATCGCCCCATGGGTATGTGTGTTGATAAATCCCGGTATAAGCGCGTGCTCGGTGAGCTGCTCATGTTGTTGCGAGCTATATTTATTTGCAACATTTTGGCTAGGTAGAATGTCAATAATGTGACCATTGTTGATAACCAGTGAGTGTTTTTCAAGTACCGTGTTGGCAGGTTCAATCGGGATAATCCACCCCGCATCAATAATTGTATCAACATGCTGCATTATGCTTCCTTCCATTATAAGATGTATCTCATCTGATTAGATTATATCAATAATTACAGTTAACCAGGATGGTTGCTCTTACCGAGCCAGTTGTGCTCACTGCAGGATCGTTATATTACAATATGATAAAGCCGAGCATTCAAACACTTATTGCTAAAAGCTTAATTACTTTCTTGTTGATACTGGCTCTGTTTACGGTCGTTATCTCCGGGGCTAATTTTCGTGAACTCTCCAAACAATCCATCGAAAATCAAGCATTGGCGCACGCAAAATTAGTGCGCGCCGGTTTAACCGCCCATATGAAGGGGGGGATTATGGATAAGCGCGGTTACTACCTGGATGAAATTCGGCAACTGGATAATATTAAAAGTTTAGAGATTGTTCGGGGAGCCTCTGTAATGGCTCAGTTCGGAGAGGGGTTGGTGTATGAAAAACCGGTGGATGAGATTACCGCACAGGTATTTGCATCTAAACAGCCACTTTTCATCATTGATGAGTTCACGCTCTCCCCAACTATTCGCGCCATTATCCCCTATATTGCAAGCAGTGACGGGCGCTTGAACTGCCTAGGTTGTCACCAGGTGGAGGAGGGCACGGTGTTGGGTGCTGTAGATATTGTGATGGATGTCTCGGAGTACCAACGCTGGGGTTTTATGGTGTTGGTCGGTATTTTTGCAACCATTATTATCTTTTTGAGTCTGATATTGATTAACACCATTCGAACCGTACATAAGCATGTACAACGCCCGCTGGAAGATTTAATTAAAAATGCTGACACCGCATTTCATAACCATCAACCCGTGCATGCGGATGAATTTGAAACCCGTGAGTTTGTGGATGTTGCAAACGAAATCAATCTCTTTAATAACGATATTATTGCCCATCAAGATATGCTCAAAAGAAAGAACCACGAGCTGGAACAACTGAACAGCGAGATCGAGAGTACCCTGCGTGACACGGTCTACACCATGGGTGTGATTGAAGAGCAACGCTCAAAAGAGACCAGCAATCACACCAAACGAGTGACCCTCTATAGCCAGTTGATTGCAGAAAAAATGGGGCTAACACCACGAGAAATTGAGTTGGTAACATTAGCCGCACCCCTGCATGATATTGGTAAAATCGGCATTCCAGACAATATTCTCTTGAAGCCAGGTAAACTGAATGATGCGGAATACGAGATTATGAAGACCCACTCTCGTATTGGTTACACCATGCTCAGTCACTCTGAGCGCGATATTCTGCAGGCCGCTAGCATCATTGCTCTACAGCATCATGAAAAATGGAATGGAACAGGCTACCCCCAAGGGCTTAAAGGGGAGGAGATTCATGTTTTTGGTCGTATTATCGCTTTGGCCGATGTGTTTGATGCACTTTACTCTCCCCGTGTTTATAAAAAGGCGTGGGATCTAGAGAATATCATTAAATTAGTAACGGAAGAGCGAGGCCAGCACTTTGATCCACAATTGGTTGATATATTCCTGCGGGATATCAATGAGTTTGTAGATGTCTGTAATCAATACCCCTCGGGCTTTCCAGAAGATGGGTACATGAAGTAGTCGTCAGAATTTCCCTAGCTGTATACATTGATCAAGACGCTGAAAGGCGCGGTTTATGCTCTGTTTTGAAGTGTAAAAATGCGGTGAAAAGCGGATGCCACCACCCCGTGCAGCACAGATTACTCCGACATTCATCAAGGATTGATAGAGGTGCTCTGAGTCAATTTTTTGATGACAAAAAGTCACGATTCCTGAGCGGCGTTGAGGCTCTGATGGTGTGATTAAAGTAAGCTGTGGACGTTGTTTGATAAGCTCAATTATCTGATTGACCCGCTCAGCAATTAACTTTTCCACCTTATCCATACCCAGCTCAAGGAGTAGAGAGAGGCTGGCATCCAGCGCATGTATCGCCAACATGTTCGGGCTGCCACACTCAAAGCGCCGTGCTGATTTGGCAGGCTGCCAGCTCTCCTGGTCATACTCACCCACGGCTTCGACCATATGCCAGCCATACTGGTTTAGCTTCAGGGTGTTAATGTGTTCTCTACGACAGTAGAAGAGCGCAAGTCCTTCGGGTCCAAGCATCCACTTGTGTCCATCAGCCATTACAAAATCGGCACTAACCCCTTGCACATCAAATGGGTGGGCACCTAGGCTTTGGATAGCATCAACACAGAAAAGAATCCCACGGGCACGGCAAAATTCGCCTATTTTTTTAAGGTTGAGTCTTATACCCGAGGCATATTGCACCGAGCTGATGGTCAAAAGCCGGGTTTTACTGTCGCACTGCTCAAACAACGCCTGCTCAGGTGAGTCGCTCTGCTCAAGGCTGGCTTTGCGTAACTCAACACCCTGACTTTTTTTCAGTGACTGCCAAACGATTCGATTGGATGGAAACTCTTGATCGCTGCTGACAATATTGTCCCCCTGCTGCCACGTTAGGCCATAAGCGATTACAGAGAGCGCTTCAGAGGTGTTTTTGAGCAGCGCAATTTCATCATGGCTTTCGGCATTGATCAATATTTTAAGTTGATCTCGCAGCCGCTTTTCCACTTTAAGCCATTCAAGATAGTCAGTTGCACCCCGTGTCAGGTTTTGCTCAGTAAAGCGGCCGATAGCCTCCGCACTACGCCGTGGCCAAGGGGCAACCGCCGCATGATTGAGGTAGTCGAGATGCTCTTCAATGGGGAATTCGTTGGTGATATTGTCAGGTGACAGCATGAAAGTAATCAGTGATGAAATGGGTTAAAAATGCCTCTGAGTTTAATTATGGCTCAGAGGCTTATATCGGAGATCTATACCGTCAGATCCATCGCCTGTAACTCTGCTAAATATTGGCGGGTAAGCACTTTGCTCTCTTCAACTGCGGGTTGATCGAAAGGATCAATACCGAGCAGCTCACCGACCACTACGGTCTCCATCTCCAACAATATGATCAGCTCACCTAATGCATAAGCATCACGGTCAAGCAGTGCAATGGTACGATTTGGGCGTTGTCGATTGGCGTGAGAGGTGCGTGTTGCTTTCATCTCAGACATAAACAACTCACCAATGGTATGCCCCGCCAGTGGCGCAATGGCTGGAATATCCTGAAAACGCATCGGCACTCGCTGGCCTTCATAGCGTTGTGATGGGTCGGTGAGAAAGGTAACCAGTTTATCATCCGGGCCATCAAGCAGCAGTTGCAGTACCGAGTGTTGGTCAGTGACACCGTGCGCTTCCATCGGCGTGAAGCCGACACACTTGCCATTGGGGTCAACTTTACCCAGTGACTCAGCCCACAGCTGGCGAAACCAGTTAACAATCAGGCGCATGTTGTCGGAGTAGGGCATCATCAAGGTAATTGAGCGCCCCTTTTGTGCGTGAAGATAGTGGGTCGCACCATTATAAAAAGCGGGGTTTTCAAGCATATTATTTTCAGTGCAGCGTTTGGCCATAGCGCGTGCACCTTCTAGTAGACCGTCAATATCTACGCCCGATATATAGGCAGGCAGCAGACCCACAACGGATAACACAGAAAAACGCCCGCCAACCGGTGGGTGTTCAACCACAGAAATGGAGAGACGCTGTGCTAATTCATACAGAGCACCCTCTTTGTTTTCGGTAATCACCAGTGTATGGTCGCGCACATTTCCTTCACCCAGCCAGCGCTCCATGCGAGGAAGCACAGCCAGGAACTGGCTTAATGTTTCTGCGGTATTGCCTGACTTTGAGATGATCAACAGCAGTGTTTCGCGCCAGTCGACCTCATTTAGTTCACGCAGTGTTGAGGGGTCTACGTTGTCGTAAAATTTCACTTTGTTTCGTGGGTTGTGGTGGCCAAGCGTTCGGATCAACATCTCCCCACCCAGTGATGAGCCACCAATACCAAATATCACCGTATGTTTGAAGTTGCGCGCAAACTCTTGCCCACGGAGTTTGATCTCTTCTAGTTGGGCGGTGCGCGGGAGGTTTAAAAAGTGGGGTGTAGATTGGTTGTACCACCCATCTATTTTGCTACGCAGATTATCAAGCCTGGGTGAGAGCGCCTCGATCTCTTGATTCGAGATGCCATTTTCACCAATTACATCACTTAGTAGATTGCTGTTGTCAATCGTCAGGCGTGAAATATCGTTCACAATATCCTCCTAAAATTATTTATTGAGACTTTTGCACGAATCCATTTCTCTTTGTGCAAAGGTCTTTCGTTGTTATTTTGTGCAGTGATGCCACAAAGCGGTATCGCTGTTCTTATCGGCATTTAAAGGGACGCTGAACAGCTCATTGTCACTTTTATTGATCGGACTTTCAGGTGTCCATTGCAAATAGTGCGGCTGCTCTCATTACAGCACATATTTGTGATGTGAGTAGGACCTAAACATATAAGGTTGTTGCAGAAACCATATATTCAGTGCCAGCGGCGTTAAAATAGTCACAAATGAGAGGTGTTATGCTGCTCATTGTCTACATAGAGAAGCGTATAAATCAATAATTATGTCTAAGTTTCTTGGCATTATCGAATGCTTGGATTATGCTTAAGTTACATACCGCTTTGACCGCATCTTACGTTGTTGTGGATGATGGACACTGTGGTAGTTTTGTATCGGCAAAATTTATTTTTTAATTTAAAGGTAACAGGCAATGGCAACAGGAACAGTAAAGTGGTTCAACGAAACTAAAGGTTTTGGTTTTATCTCTCAAGATGATGGCGGTGACGATGTGTTTGTACACTTCAGTGCAATTCAGACTGAAGGATTTAAGACATTACCTGAAGGCGCAAAAGTAAGCTATGACGTGCAAGACGGCCCTAAAGGTCCTCAAGCAAGCAATGTAGCTACGCTGTAAATTCTTTTACAAGCGTAAATAAGGGAAGCTCTGATCAAGTCATGACTGTTTTATGCTGGTTGAAATCGTCCTCATCTATTCCGAAAATTGCACCAATAGAACAACTATTACTGCGCATTTCGGAACAAATGAGAACAATTTCCTCTCAGCCTAAATTCACCCAGACTTAATCAGAGATTCCCTTGGGAAGCTCTGATCAAGTCATGACTGTTTTATGCTGGTTGAAATCGTCCTCATCTATTCCGAAAATTGCACCAATAGAACAACTATTACTGCGCATTTCGGAACAAATGAGAACAATTTCCTCTCAGCCTAAATTCGCCCAGACTTAATCAGAGATTCCCGAGAGGAAGTGCTGATTCAACCTGCTGGGTTGCTCAGACTCTTCCCAAAAAAGCCCCGTTTTCGGGGCTTTTTTTGCTCTTTATTCTGATTTTGTGACCGTGCGCACCAACGAATGAGCAATGCTGTCGTCTCCAAACCGCTCTTTGACGGGAGCGTAGCCAGGGAGGGATATGCAGACTTCGCGGTCGCGCCACACATTTGAGTCGAGATAGATGCCTACTTTTTTGGGGCTAGGAAAATAGCCATACTTATAGTCTGTCCCCAGAACCAATGGCTTGGTATCGCAGCTACCGACCATCACCTTGCCCTGCTTTAAAAGATTGCTGCCAAGGGGGATTCCATTGTTGTCAATAAACTGAATGTGGATAAGCTGCTTAGCCTGTATCACTTCCAGTGGAACGCCCATTATCAATCGATCACTGCCTGCCTGTACAAGTAGTGGCATGCCGATGAGTAGTGGTAAAAAATAGCGTGTAAGTTTCATGATGTGACCTCTTTTTTCAACCGTTTCCTCACCATACCGCGAGCCTGCCAGCAAGGGAAATTGCATTATTATATAATGCTCATAGGCTCTATTGATGAGCATGAATCGTCATAAATCAGGTAGCTATTCAATAATACAAAACAGACTAAAACTCACAAGCAACATCACTTCGAGTAGCTCAACCATCGCTCCCGCCGTATCACCCGTGGTGCCATTAAGGCGTGCCAACATCCACCAGCGAAGCACTATAAATCCCAGCAAGGCTGATAGCAGCAAGATTAAACCGGCTAATTGGAGTAGTAGTACGCATAAAATAGCAACGCCACAAACAACAAGCCAGGCTTGACGGCGGGGCAGGTGGGTTGCCAATGATTCCCCCAGCCCATTTTGACGGACATAGGGTGTGGTTAGAAATAGAACTAATATAAAGCTGCGGCTCAGCACCGGAATAACAATTAATGCTAAATATTGAGAGTATTCTGTAACGTGTTGTATTGCAGCATATTTAGTGATCAACACCAGTAAAATAGTAGCCACGGCAGCAGGGCCGCAATAGGGGTCTTTCATTATTTCAAGGGTACGCTTTCGATCACCGTAGCCACCAACCCAGGCATCTGCACTGTCACCTAAACCATCAAGATGAAGTCCACCAGTAATGATGACCCAAAGTATCAGCACCAGAGCGGCAGTCACCTCAATGGTTGCAGAAAACAGCAGCCAGTTGAGTGCCGCCAGCATTAAGCCGATAACCAGGCCAACCAGTGGGTAATAGAGCAGTGAGCGGCCAAGATTAAGTGGAGTGATCTCTTGCAGCTGGGGTGTTGGTAGGCGCGTGAGTAGCTGGAAAGCGATAATGAGAGGTGAAAATTTTGACTTTATCACATGATTCTCAATGGTCTGTTTTTAATATAAATAGCATTAAAAAGATGATTTAACTTATTAATATCAATCTATATTTTATCTGAAATTTCGGCTTCTTCGAAGGTGGCCATTTGACTGTGCAGATTACAGGCGAGTTTTAATAGCGGCAGTGCTACGGCAGCGCCGCTCCCTTCACCTAGTCGCATTTTCAAATCCAATAATGGCTCTACATTTAAAGCTGTCATCAATAGCGCGTGTCCAGACTCTTGGGAGCGGTGAGAGTAGATTAGCCAAGGCGCTATTTCTGGCTTTATGCGCACAGCGGCCAGTGCTGCCGCTGAGGTGATAAAACCATCAACCAAAACAGGTATTCCATGCTGTGCGCAGCTAATGTAGGCACCGACAATAGCGGCCATTTCGAATCCGGCAAAGTATTGCACAGCATCCAGTGCGGAGTGGATACTCTTTTGGTGGTAGGCCAATGCGTTATTAATGACCGTTATCTTATGTTTAATGCCCTCAGCATCAAGCCCAGTGCCTGGGCCGGTAAGGCTTTCAGCCGGTAGCGTAAGCAAGCAGCAGCTTAGTGCCGTGGCTGCACTGGTATTGGCGATGCCCATTTCACCGGCAATAAAGAGTTGCGCTTCACACTCACTGGCGTGAATAACAGCAGAGCGCCCAATTTGTAAGGCCTGCTCCAACTGCTCTCTACTCATTGCCGGGTGGTTGGAGAAATTAGCGGTGCCAGGCGCAATACGTGCATCCAGCACATCCTTGAGCGGCTCGATTTTGCTAACAGTTCCCACATTGACCACTTCAAGGTGGGCATGGTTCTCTCGCGCCAAGATTGAAATGGCCGCACCACCACGGGAAAAGTTACGCACCATTTCAGCAGTAACCGCTTGAGGGAAGGCTGATACGCCCTCCTCTGCAATTCCATGGTCAGCCGCAAACACGGTGATGTGCGAGCGCTCAAGAGTGGGACGCTTTACACCCTGCATCCCCGCAAGGCGGATAGCCAAGGTCTCGAGCTCTCCCAATGCACCGGGTGGTTTTGTGAGTTGCTGTTGATGATGTGCGGCGGCTTGTTCTGCTGCTCGGTCGATGGCAGTGCAGGGGATTTCTAGCCAGCTTGGATTCACAATGGATCTCCTTTCATAATGAGTGGAAGGCCTGCTACGGTAAAGACAACGCGGTCACACTGTCGTGCTAGGGATTGATGTAACCAGCCTGATTCATCAACAAATTGACGACTTAAACGACCCATAGGAGTGATACCAAGGCCCACCTCATTGCTAACAAAAATAATTTCACCCGGTAGCTCAGCAACAACACTAAGCAGTGACTCTCTGCTCAACTGAATATTTTCATCTCTACACAGCAGATTGCTCAACCACAAAGTGAGGCAATCAACCAAAATACAGCGCTGAGAAGTCGCCTGCTGCTGCAAGGTTTCAGCTAGCTCGTAAGGTGATTCAATGGTTATCCAGTGGGCAGGGCGTTGCTGCTGATGTTGATCAATTCGTTGCTGCATCTCTGCATCATCTGCAGTGGCAGTGGCAATATAGATAACCGGCAAGCCAGTGTCCGCCGCGAGCTTTTCAGCCAAGGCACTTTTTCCTGAACGTGCTCCCCCAAGAATCAGTTGTTTCATTACGACATCATACCTCTTTTTAGGGAAGCTCTGAACAGCACAGAGCGTAAAGAATGGAAAGTAACATGTTGATAAAATAGATGCGCAGCATAGTGCACATACCAGCAGGCTATTGCAAATGAGGGGGTAGGCAGGCTAAATATGAAAATGAGAATTAAATAATAGATTTAGGTCTGTATTGTTAGCCTGTTTCTCGTTCTAGGAAGTTGATATTACTCACTCTTTTTTGAATATAAAAATCATGTTTTTTGTTAAAAACGGTTGCCAATAAAAACTCTTTTCTGTACTATTCGGCTCCTCGTTGAGCCTTACCGCCAGCGGGAAAGAGTCGCAAATAAAGCTTGCATCACATACAACGAAATGTATAATGCACGCCAACACAATCGGGGCGTAGCGCAGTCTGGTAGCGCGCCTGCTTTGGGAGCAGGATGTCGGGAGTTCGAATCTCTCCGCCCCGACCAATTTTTCGAACAAGTCATGCGCCCGTAGCTCATCTGGATAGAGCATCGGCCTTCTAAGCCGAGGGTAGCAGGTTCGAGTCCTGCCGGGCGTACCATATTCCGGTAGTTATCATTATTATGGTGGGCGTAGCTCAGTTGGTAGAGTCCTGGATTGTGATTCCAGTTGTCGTGGGTTCGAGCCCCATCGTCCACCCCATCCATCTAGAAGGCTTGGCACTTACACGAGTGCCAGGCCTTTTTTATTGATCACAACCTGATATATCCTGATGGAGTCTGGTTTGATGTCCCTATATAAGTGCCCCGTCTGTGACGAAACGCTTGAGTTATTACAGCGCAGCTGGCGGTGTGTGAATAACCATCACTTTGATATCGCCCGTGAAGGGTATGTGAACCTGCTACTGGCACACCAAAAGAAGAGCAAGCAGGCCGGTGACAACAAGATGATGATTCAAAGTCGCCGTCAGTTCCTTAACCACCACTACTACGACACACTTCCTGAAAAACTATCTACACTGCTGAAGGTCTATTTTTCAACAGACACTTTTTCATTGCTCGATATCGGCTGTGGCGAAGGGTATTACAGCGACTTTATTCAAAAAAATCTGCCTGAGTGCCTGATGTGGGGGGTTGATATATCGAAACCTGCCATTATTGCAGCGGCCAAACGTTACCCCAATATTTCATTCTCTGTCGCCAGTAGCTACCGCTTGCCGGTAAATGATCAGGCGGTGGATGTGGTGACTAAAATTTATGCCCCTGCTGAGAGTAATGAGATTTTTCGTGTATTAAAGCCTAATGGGTTATATATTTCAGTAACACCGGGAAAATCACACCTGTTTGGCCTTAAAAAACTTATTTACGATACGCCAAAAGAGCATGATGAGGCAGAGAGTGTGCCGGTAGGTTTTGAGCGGCTGGATCAAGCTGTTTTATGCGATACGATTGAAATAGACAACAATCAGGATATTGCGAATCTTTTGGCGATGACACCTTATTTTTGGCAGCTAAGTGAGTCACGCCATCAAGAGATTGCCGCACTCACTGCGCTTAACACTGAGATCAGCTTTATAATCAACATATACAGAAAAACTTCAGGAGTATGAACCGTGCCATCATTCGATATTGTTTCAGAGGTGGATATGCATGAAATTACCAATGCGGTTGACCAAGCAACCCGTGAAGCCAGCACCCGTTTTGATTTTCGGGGTGTTGATGCACGGATAGAGTTGAAGGGAGAGGTGATCACCCTGTTTGCGGATGTGGAGTTTCAGCTCAAACAGCTACTCGATATTCTGTACAATAAGATGACCAAACGTAATGTTGATATTGGCTACCTGGATGCCGATAAAGTAGAGGGTGTTGGCAAGCAGGTGCGCCAACGCTTGAGCTTGAAGCAGGGCATTGATTCACTCACCGCCAAGAAGATCGTTAAAATGATCAAAGATAAAAAACTTAAAGTACAGGCTCAGATTCAAGGTGATCAAGTGCGCGTCACCGGTAAAAAACGAGATGACCTTCAAACTGTGATGAATTTCCTGCGTGGCGAGAGTTTAGATGTACCACTGCAATTCAACAACTTCCGCGATTAAGCAAAATAACGCCTAACATTCTACAGACGATGGACGTTATTGGGTGTACACCCTTATTGCGCTAGACGGTAACGATGGCAGACATAGACGAGTATAAATTCGAGCAAGCTCCTTCAGCCACCTCCCCCGGTGACTCTTCCGCTTTTGTAGAAAAGATGGAAGAGGCGCGCCTCTCACGGCCATGCCCTTCGTTTGTCGATATGCGAGGGAAAGTCGCCGGAATCTGTAAGCCATATCAATACGGTGAGCGTATATTTCACATGGACGCGGCCTCTCAAAGTATATTTGAGCGTCGTTTGAGTGAAAATGGTGGTGTTTTTACCCAGGGCGCTTATGAGGAGATTATTAACGGTGAGCACACCCTGCGCTATATTCGTCAAAAACGTGAACAGGCACAGAGAGCGCAGGATCAAAAGGGGGCGCTCGAGTCCGACATCGATATTATTGACTTTGGTTTTTACCGCAAGCGGGAACAAGAACGCTATGAATTAGTAACACATCTGGTGGTTTTTACGGATGAAAACAACTATTACGGCACCACCCGGGATATTTCCGACAATGGGCTTCTGGTGTTAATCCCACTCAATTACACGGTTAAAAATGGCGATGTCGTACATTTATCATTTTATGATGAGCGTGATGAATATATTACCGACGATGACCTGAAAAAAATGCATAAAATCCCTTACGAAGTGAGGCGCACCACCGAAAAGGGTGACCGCCTAGCGCTGGCTTTGCAGCGCAAAATCGATGAGGATGATGAGGCTAATCTAGCCTATCTAAGAAAAGCCGTTGAGGAGAGAAAAAACCGCCTGCGGACCGATACCAAAGGCATTGTCTCCAATCGAAGCACTGAGGTTTTTGAGCGCTACTACGCCGACAGTGCGGTTCCCATGTCACTTTTTTATGACTATGGTCGAGGCGAGTCCAAGCTGCTGGGAGTAGGGCGCTCTGCGGGTAATGAGCGGCTGCACAACTTTTTCAAAACAGATAAGACTCAATACGATTATTCGGCGCTTAATGACGCACGTTGGTTGCCACCACTCATTGCGCGCTGCCTTGAGCGTGATGCGGCAACCAGCTGTATCGTTACCCTTTTTCGCTTTAAAGAGCAAAAATCCAGATCACTACACGTCATTAGTAGTGATCAACTGCCCTCAATCAAGCTATTTACCCTGTTATGGGCGCACTTGGCTGATGCGGAACATCGAACTTTTCGCTTGACCCTCAATCCGGCCCAAGAGGTTCCCGATGAACAGATGCAAGAGATACTTCAGCCGATGCTGCAATATTTCCCCGAACAGGTGGATGCCATTGAGCACACCATCTCATCAGTAAAAGTTGTCGGCACGCTGCTTGATCTTACCGATAGCCTGATACTGGCGACAAAGCAGCGTGGCGCACACAATGTGAGTCCGCAGAGACTGCTTCAAGCAATTAATAGCCAATTTCCTGATGATCTTATCCATTCACTCCCTCGCCCAATAAAGCAGCCGAAACAGATACTATTCGGTTATCACCAGCAGCGAAATGAAGAGCGCTACCTCATAGAGCTAGAGCTGATGTTGATGCACTTTGATGAAACCTTTCATGCCACTTCGCTGGATCTGTCGATTCGGGGCTTACGTGTCCGCCTTAAAGACGACTCGGGAAGTTTTTACAAGGGGCAGGCGTTAAGTGTCTGCTTCACATCCTTATTAACTTCCGCGTCTGTAAACTTGAAAAAAGTGGTCTATAAAGTTGTTAAAGTATTTGATGATGCGAATGAACTGGCACTGGTAAGAGTCTCCCATAGTCGTGAAGATTTCTTGATTGATGATTTCTTCAACAGCCTCATCTTGCGTAATAAAGAGATTTTAGATATTGATGCGGGCGATATTAGTGATGAAATATTGAGCGCACTCTATGAAAATTTGATGGTGGCAGACCTGCAGTCTGTGCCTCTCTTCCTGGCGAGAAAAGAGGGGGAGCTGAGCGTTGCCCATGTGGCGATGACCCTACAGGGAAATAGCCTGCTGGATTACCTGAAAAACAGCAAAAAACAGCTTGAGCTCGAATTTATCAATAACCCAGAAGTATTGGGGCGGTTAATGCGACTACTTAAATCGAGCGATGATGGTCAGGCCGAGGTGATGATATTAAGCTATCGCTCTGCAATGAGTGGCGAGTTAATAACCATTCCTGATTATGAGATCGATAACAGGGAAGAGCGGGTTGAATTTATTCGGCAAATGGTACGCAATAAAAACTATCGCATACTGCAATTATCAATTAGTGGGCTACCACACTACACAGATGATGATGAGAGAAGAATTTTAGCTCCCGTCTACAGCCAGTCAATGTCTCACGCCAAACGCTTAAAGCTGAAGCTTGATCGCTTATGGGCCATCGGCGAAATCAATGATGTCACCCGTGAGTACCTATTGGCGCTGCGTAGTCCATCGATTGCAAAATAGAGATAGGGCGCAAGCTTTAAATCGCCCTAGGCAGGGTAATGGCTGACTCCTCAAGTTGCCCCTCAGCGTGTTGCCCACTCTCTTTATCATCAGAAATCCGCTGTACCAAATCATAATAGTTTCGAATATTACGAACATACATGACCGGCTCATGCCCTCGTGCATAACCATAACGGGTCTTTTTATACCACTTCTTCTGTCGCAGCAGCGGTAAGCTCTCCTTCACATGCATCCACTTGTCAGGATCTAGACCCCGTTGGGCGGTGATGATACGCGCATCCTCAAGATGACCAAATCCAACATTATATGCCGCAATGGCCATCCATATTCGATCCGGCTCACCTATTCGTTTCGGAATTCTTCTTATCAGTGACTTCAGATAACGAGCCCCCCCGTTAATGCTCTGCTTGGGGTCGATGCGGTTGCGGATTCCAAGCTCTCTCGCAGTGGTTAGTGTCAGCATCATCATGCCCCTTACCCCAGTTGGAGAGACCGCTTTCGGGTTCCAATGGGACTCTTGATAAGAGATGGCGGCCAGTAGTCGCCAATCAATATCATTCTCGATAGCCGCCGCTTCAAATAGCTCGCGATAGGTTTGCAACCGTTGGTAGTAGTGAGTTTTAAATTTTCGTGTTCCCACATAATCAAATGTTTTCGTATGACCGTAATAACGCTCCACCAGTTGAGCCAACTCACCCGAATCGACAAGTGATGCAAAAAAAATGACCGCCTCATCATATAAGCTGTCGTCATCACTCAAAGGGAAGGCCCAAGCCAGTGATTCAGGCTCGCCTAGATCGAATGCCACGCGGAGTTCAGGATAAAAGCGCTGACTAAGCGCAACCTCATTAGAGTCCGCAATGGTGTAGTCAATCATGTGCTCCCACACAAACGTGAGTAACTCCTCCGACTCCATTTCACTGTTTTCACGCCAACGCAGGGCAGGGTATTGCTGCTGTAGCGTGACAAGTTGTTCAGCGTGGCTACTGCCGCTCACCACCTCGATATCACCACCAAGAATATCGGCAATGCTTTTAGGTCTTGGATTGCCGTAGCGATATATTAACTGTTGGGTTATCTGCTGATAACCCGGGCCAAAGCGAACCACTTCTTGACGTGCTTCGGTAATAGAGAGGCCCGCAGCCGCAAAGTGAGCATCACCATCAGCAACCATAGGAATAATATCTGGGAAGAGGGGGGTTATTATTTTAAGTTGCACCCCCAATCTATCAGCAAAGCGCTTGGCAAGTTCATACTCAAGCCCGGCAGGTTGGTCATCAGGCCCTAGGTAATAGGTGGTTGAGCCGGGGCGCATAATAACCACAATCTCACCCTCTGATTTTATTTTGGCCAACACAGAAGTCTCAGGGAAAAAGTTACACCCCTGCAAAATCAGTCCCAACAAAATAATTTGTAAAATGAGTAACCAGCGCATGGGCAACCTAATCAAAAACCGTAACAACAATAGCGGCACATGGTTGCATATTGTTTAATAAAACAACAGGTTAATAAGTAAACATACCGTTTTAGATTAATATAAAGCAAGGCAGACTTAATTATTTATTTAACATTAGAATACCCGTGCAACTTACTGATATAAAGCGAATAATAAGTTATTACACCATCGAGTCGACATTGCTAAGGTAACGGGGTTGCTATCTTCACGGTTAAGTGGATAATGAAAAAAATCATATTGTTACAACGAAGTCATGACGATGAAAAAACTGCCTCTACAAATATCTCTACTCTTGGTGCTCATCTGTTCTGCGGGCACCTCGCTGGCCGAAACAAAAAAAGGCATTGAACGCATCACGCTAGAGAAAACCGACGTGATCGGTAGCCAAGAGCTACCACGCATACTCTCTATCATTTCATGGAAACAAACCACACCCATGGACCTTCCACTGCTACATAAGCAGCTTGAAATGGATTTTAATCCCATTGATGAAAAAGAGTTTTCACGTGAAATTGCCCTGCGTCAAAAGATGAAGGGGCAATAAAAGTCTATTTTTACCCGCACAATCTCTCAATACCCCACCGCTTCATTCTCCTTACTTACCAAGTCATAAATACTTTGTACTGGCTAATAATTGCTGCGCACTCCGAAAAAACGAGAACAACATAGCCCTCACTCTAAGCTCATCCAGGCTTAATCAGAACCTCCTTTCGCATAACTTTCCCGCGTTAAAACCACACCATGAGCGAAAGAGTGTGTGATTTACCCTGGTCGTTTTGATTTGCATGCCAATATAGAGCCCAAAGGTAAGTTCGTATAATGTATATTATGTTAAATTAGCAAGTATTATCAAAGTAACGTCTAGCGGGTATGTTAGCGCTTACCACTCAATTTAAGCTAGCGGGGGTTATGGCGGGATAATTTGGGTGCCGTGCTGCGGTGATAGCTGCGTATTCAGGAGCAAAGAGAGTATCCCGCTCAAAATAACCGTGGACACCCTGTGATAGCCACTGCCAGGTGATAGTTGTTAATCGTCGTATTGATGCTACACTAACGTCATATTGACTAATAAAGGCGTGTGCAATGGCGACGGTTAAAAGCGGATTTCTTCTATCACTCGGCATACCCGGTGACTCGCTCGCTAATCAGATTCAATTTATCCGACTGGTCAGAGAAGGTGTTTCGGGTGAAGTGGTTAAACGGGCAGTTCAGGTGTTTGATGCCCGTGAACTGTTTGTACGCATTCTCGGCACCACCTCGAGCAATCTCAGCCGTTTTTACCGCATTAAAAGGATGAGCCGCGAAAACAGCGAAGAGATGCTGGATACCATTCGTCTCTATGGCCAGGCTGAGGAGGTATTTGGTAATTTAGAAAAAGCGATTGAATGGATAAAATCACCCGTTCCCGCCCTATCTGGTGAAAAACCTGAAGCACTTTTCGATACCTTTGAGGGAAGACGCTGGGTATCCCAAGTATTACGAAAAATAGAGTACGGTGAATTCGTTTAATGAAGATTTATCGTATTGCTCCTAAGTGCTACCTCGATAATTATCAAGGGTTAGGGGCAAGTTATCGTGATGGCGCAAGGTGGAATAAACCGGGACAACCCGCGCTCTATTTTGCGCTATCAGCCGCAACCGCGTTACTGGAAATGGCAAACTACCTCCCCTCTCCCCACGCGATACCCACAAGCTACCACTTAGGAATCTATGAAATACCCGACACAACGCCACTCTTCACGCTAGCTGAAAGCGACCTGCCTATAGACTGGGCAGCTTTCCCGCACCCTATTTCAACACAAGCCATTGGTGGCAACTGGCTCGCTAGTGGCAATGAAATGGGCTTGCTAGTCCCCAGCTCAGCGGTTCCTGAGGGGCTGGAGAAAATCGCACTGATCAACCCCCAACACCGTGACTGCTTAACAATACAACTCATCAAATCCACCAAAGAGCTATTCAATAAACGTACATTTACCGGGATAGCGTAACCAGCGTGATGGCTCTTAGGTTCAAACTTTGACAGACCTCTCAGCCAGCTGTAGATTCCTGAGATGGAAATTACTCTTATCAGG
>Ga0256839_1002687_pt1 | contig 19471 bp, 21 predicted proteins | sample 354166metaG_FD_185968 | JGI IMG/M metagenome (GOLD analysis project Ga0256839, IMG submission 185968) | Hydrothermal vent microbial communities from Mid Atlantic Ridge, Atlantic Ocean - 354-166 | ecosystem: Environmental > Aquatic > Marine > Hydrothermal vents | place: Atlantic Ocean: Mid... | reverse complement strand
GTGCGTTTGATGCCGTGGCGTTGCATGTAATCCATCTGGCCGTGAAATCCAGCCGCCAGCCAGTCGTGGAAGCGCTGTTCGGCCGCCCCGAGATCGGTGTCGGCGATCCCCACGGCTTGAAAACCCAAATCCCGCCCCCAGGTTTTGATATTCAGGGCCAGGGCCGCCATGTCGATGGCGGAAGGCGAGGTTTGGTCGGCCCGGGAATTTGGAGGAAAATGACGATCCACGGGATCAACAGGGAGTGAATCTATGGTATTGGAAGAATCGATCGTAACCACGCGGTTGCCGGAACGATTGTACCGGGCCGATCAGGTTCGTGCCATGGACCGGTACGCCATCGACGATCTGGGAATTCCCGGCATCGTGCTGATGCAGCGGGCTGGGGCCGCCGCCTTTCGGGTGATGGCGCGCCAGTGGCCCGAGGCCCGTCGGATCGCGGTGTTGTGCGGCGGCGGCAATAACGGCGGTGACGGCTACGTGGTGGCCCGCCAAGCCCTGGATGCCCGACTCGAGGTGGCGGTTTTCGCCCTGTCCTCCCCGGACCGGCTTCAGGGGGACGCCCGCCTGGCCTGCGACGCCTATCTCGCCGCCGGCGGCCGGATCGCCGACGGTTTGCCCCCGGACCTGGACGGATTCGACGTGGTGGTGGACGCCCTGCTGGGAACCGGCCTGGACCGGGAAGTGACCGGGGCCTATGCCGAGGCGATCGCGGCGGTCAACGCCTGTGCCGGCAGGGTCCTGGCCGTCGACATCCCCTCGGGGTTGCACGCCGACAGTGGCGTGGTGATGGGATACGCCGTGGAGGCCGACGCGACGGTCAGTTTCATCGGCCTCAAGCGCGGCTTGTTCACCGGCGAGGGGCCGGCCTGTTGCGGCACGGTCTGGTACGCGGACCTGTCCGTTCCCGAGGCGGTGGTTACCTCTCAACCCCCGTCGGCCCGGCTGCTGAGCCGTTATCGGAATCGGTTGTCACCCCGGCGGGCGACCGCTCACAAGGGCAGTTTCGGTCATGTCCTCGTCGTCGGCGGTGACGCCGGGTTCACCGGGGCGGTGCGCATGGCGGCGGAAGCAGCGGCCCGCACGGGCGCTGGACTGGTCTCGGTGGCGACCCGCTCCTCCCATGCGGCCTATCTCAACGTCAATCGGCCGGAGATCATGTGTCATGGGGTCGAGACCACCACCGAACTGCAGGCGTTGCTGACCCGGGCGACGGTCATCGCCATCGGTCCCGGCCTGGGCCAGTCCGGCTGGGCCAGGGGGTTGTTGCAGGCCTGTTGCGAAAGCGGGTTGCCCATGGTGGTGGACGCCGACGCTCTCAACCTGCTGGCCCAGAATCCCAAACGGCGGGAGAACTGGATCCTGACCCCTCATCCCGGCGAGGCCGCCCGCTTGCTCGGTGGGACCTCGAAAGAAATCCAGACGGACCGGTTCGCCGCTCTGGAGGGATTGCTGGAGCGATACGGCGGCGTCTGCGTCCTCAAGGGGGCCGGCACCCTCATCGGTGCCGACGGCCACGTTCCCGCGATTTGTTCCCTGGGCAATCCCGGCATGGCTTCCGGCGGCATGGGGGATGTGCTCACCGGGGCCCTGGCGGGCCTGGTGGCCCAGGGGTTGAGTCTTTGGGACGCTGCCTGCATGGGGGTTTGCCTCCACAGCGCCGCCGCCGACGCGGCAGCGGGGGAAGGGCAGCGGGGCTTGCTGGCGTTGGATTTGATGCCGTGGATTCGTCGTCTGGTCAATCAGTGAGCCGCTTTCTGGCCTCCGAGGAAGAGACGGCCGCGTTCGCGGCCCGCCTGGCCCCGCTGCTGGAGCCGGGAACCATCGTCTATTTGCAAGGCCCCCTGGGGGCCGGCAAGACCACCTTGGTGCGGGCTCTGTTGCGGGCCCGGGGGGTTCGAGGGCGGGTGCGGAGCCCGACCTATACGCTGGTGGAAGACTATCCCGGGGTGGTCCATTTCGACCTCTACCGTCTGTCCGATCCCGAGGAACTGGAAGGGATCGGCCTGCGCGATTTTCTCGACGGCAGGACCATTTTCCTGATCGAATGGCCGGAACGGGGGGAGGGTGTGCTACCGCCGCCGGATCTGACGATCCGGCTCCATCCCGCTGGCTCGGGACGGGATCTGGCGGTCGAGGCCGGTTCCCCGCGCGGGGAACGGATCGTGAAGCGGCTCGCTCAAATCTGATAAAATTACTTGGTTTTCAACCTGAAGCAAAGAGGTGATCATGACCGTTCAGGAACGCATCGAAGAGCAGCTCAAGAGCCACCCGATCCTTCTGTACATGAAGGGCACGCCGGATTTCCCGCAATGCGGTTTTTCCGGCCGTGCCGTGGAGATTCTCAACGCCTGCGGCGTGGAGTACGCCTACGTCAACATCCTGGAAGACCCGGAATTGCGGGAAGCTCTGAAGCAGTACGCCAATTGGCCCACCTATCCCCAGCTCTACGTCAAGGGGGAGCTGGTCGGGGGCTGTGACATCATGATGCAGTTGTATCAGAGCGGCGAGCTGCAGAAGATGCTGCAGGCGGCGGAGTCGGAGAAGTCCTAATCGCTCTCGGCCCGGCGCTTCAGCGTTTCCCACAGGTTGACGATCCGGCAGAACAGTTCGGCGGTTTTCTCGGCATCGTAACGGGCGGAATGGGCCGCGTCGTTGTCCCATTCCAGTCCGGCCGCCTTCACCGCCTTCGCCAACACGGTCTGGCCGTAGGCCAGTCCCCCCAGGGTGGCGGTATCGAAGGTGCTGAAAGGGTGGAACGGATTACGTTTGAGACCGCAGCGTTCTGCGGCCGCCTTGATGAATTGCAGATCGAACGAAGGATTGTGTCCCACCAGGATCGCCCGGGTGCAGCCGTGCTTCTTGATCGCGGCGCGCACCGGATGAAAGATCTTCAGCAGCGCTTCCCTTTCTTCCACGGCGATGCGGAGCGGATGGTGGGGGTCGATACCGGTGAAGGCCAGCGCGGCCGGATCCAGTTCGGCGCCCTCGAACGGCTTGACGTGGGCCGCGTGGACCTCGTCGATCCGCAGCAGGCCGGATTCGTCCATGGTCGGAATCACGGCGGCGATTTCCAGGAGGGCGTGTTTCCGGGGATCGAAACCGGCCGTCTCGACATCGACGACGACCGGCAGGTAGCCGCGGAAACGGCGCGCGAACGGGGATTTCTGTTGCGTCATGGTCGTTGCGGATTCGGCTAGGGGAGACAGTATAGCGCGAACTCGCTACCCCGAGCGGAATATGCTAATGTTTTAGCCACCTCGATTGTGACGATACGATGACAAGAAGATGAAAAACAAGGCGATTCTTTTCAACGGGAAGCGCTCTTTCGGGGCGCTGGTTCTTGTGGGGTTGCTGACCGGTTGTGCCAGCACCGGCGATCCCAGGGATCCCCTGGAACCCTTCAATCGCAAGATGCAGACCTTCAACGACACCATGGACGAATACGTGATGAAGCCCGTCGCCCGGGGCTATCAGTGGGTGACGCCGGAATTCGTCGATCAGGGGGTTTCCAACTTCTTCAGCAATCTGAAGGACATTTCCGTGACGGTCAACGACCTGCTCCAGTTCAAAGTGAAGCAGGGGGGGCAGGATGCAGCCCGTTTCCTCGTCAACACCACCGTCGGGGTCGGCGGCCTGGTGGACGTGGCTTCCCGCCTCGGTCTGGAGAAGCACGAGGAGGATTTCGGCCAAACTCTGGCGGTGTGGGGTCTGCCTCCGGGGCCTTATCTGGTGTTGCCTTTTCTCGGTCCCAGTTCGCCGCGCGATGCCGCCGGCAGTGTCGCCGACGGGTTTCTGAACCCGATTTCCTACACCTCTCCGCCGGCATGGTTCGCTTTGTACGGCGTCAGGACCATCGATTTCCGGGCCGCCAATCTGGCGGCCACCGAAGTCCTCGACGAGGCGGCGCTGGACCGCTACGCCTTCATCCGCAACGCCTACTTTCAGCGGCGGGAGTACCTGATCAACGACGGTGAGATTCCGCTGGACGAGGACTTCGAGGAATTCGAAAAGGAACTCGAAGAACTGGACGACCTGGAGCAGGAAAGCTGATTCAGGGGCGCAGGCGCCAAGTGATGGTTTCTCCGGCGCGCAACGGCACCAGCTCGAATTCCCCACCGACGGTTTCCGGCACCTGCCAGGGGGTCCGTTCCAGCGTCACGGTAGCGCGGTTGCGGGGAAGGCCGTAGAAATCGGCGCCGTGACGACTGGCGAAGGCTTCCAGGCGGTCGAGGGCTCCGGCGCGTTCGAACGCTTCCGCGTAGAGTTCCAGCGCCAGGGGGGCGGAAAAACACCCAGCGCAGCCGCAGGCGCTTTCCTTCGCCGCACGGGGATGGGGGGCGCTGTCGGTGCCGAGGAAAAATTTGGGGCTGCCCGAGGTGGCGGCCTGTAACAGGGCCTGGCGGTGCGTTTCCCGTTTCAACACCGGCAGGCAGTAGTGGTGTGGCCGAATCCCGCCGGCGAGCAGGGTGTTACGATTGTAAAGCAGGTGTTGGGGCGTCAGGGTGGCGGCGACGGTGGCCGGAGCCTCGCGGACGAACTGGACACCCTCGCGGGTGGTGACGTGTTCCAGGACGAGGCGCAGCGCTGGAAAACGCCGGCAGAGGGGGATCAGTTCCCGCTCGATGAACACCTTTTCCCGGTCGAAGATGTCGATCTCCGGATCGGTGACCTCGCCGTGGACCTGGAGCACCACGCCGTGGCGTTCCAGGGCTTCGACGATAGGATAGATACGCGCCAGCGTGCGGACGCCGGCTTCCGAATGGGTGGTGGCGCCGGCGGGATAGAGCTTGAATCCCAGGACGTGGGGACAGGCGGCGGCCCGTGCCACTTCCGACACCGGGGTGGATTCGGTGAGATAGAGGCTCAGGAAAGGATCGAAGTCGGAGTCGGGCGGAAGTGCGTCGAGGATGCGGCGGCGGTAGGCGAGGGCCTGGTCGATGGTGGTCACCGGCGGGGAGAGGTTTGGCATGACCAGGGCGCGGGCGAACTGACGGGCGCTGGCGGGAGCCACCTGTCTCAGCAGCCTGCCGTCGCGTAGATGAAGATGCCAGTCGTCGGGACGGGTGATGGTGAGACGCTGCATGATCGGATTGCCGAAGTGTATAATATTTCGATTTTGACCGTGCATGATGCCGCAAACCCAGGAACTTGAAAAGACCTGGGCCGGTCTCCAATGATGGAAGAGCGGAAATTCCAGAAGCTACCTGTAGGAGGTGACGGAATGCCCATTTACGAATACCGCTGTCAGGATTGTGGTCACGAACTGGAAGCGTTGCAGAAGATCAGTGATCCGCCCCTGAAGGAATGTCCCGCGTGTCATCGGGAAAGCCTGCAGAAACAGGTGTCGGCGGCCGGTTTCCGTCTCAAGGGAAGCGGTTGGTACGAAACCGATTTCAAGGGCAAGGGCGAGAAGAAACGCAATCTGGCCGACAGCGATCAGGGCAAATCGGAAAGCGGGAAATCCGGCGATAAGGCCGATTCGACGGCCAAGGCGGCAGCCGGCGGGTGAGCCGGAGCCGATTCGATCACAAATTTGAGGGAATTCGACCAGTCATGATGCGTACCCATCGGTGTGGAGAACTGAACGAGAATCATGTCGGCCAGGCGGTGACTCTGTGCGGTTGGGTTCACCGCCGCCGGGATCACGGCGGCGTCATTTTCATCGACCTGAGGGACCGCGAGGGTCTGGTACAGGTGGTGGTGGACCCTTCCAATCCCGAGGCGTTCTCCCGCGCCGAGACGGTACGCAGCGAATACGTGATCCAGGTGCGCGGCAAGGTCCGGCGTCGTCCCGAGGGAACGGAAAACCCCAATCTGCCGACCGGCCGAGTCGAGGTGCTGGCCTCGGACCTGGTCGTCCTCAACCGGGCCGAGACCCCGCCGTTTCCCTTGGAAAGCGACATCCCCGTCAGCGAGGAAGTGCGGTTGCGCTATCGCTATCTGGACCTGCGCCGCCCCCCGATGCAGGAAAAGCTCCGTACCCGGCACCGGGTGATGCAAGTGCTGAGGCGTTTTCTGGACCAGCACGGTTTCCTGGAGATCGAAACCCCTTTCCTGACCAAGGCGACACCGGAAGGCGCCCGTGACTATCTGGTGCCCAGCCGCACCCATCCGCATGCCTTCTATGCGCTGCCCCAGTCGCCTCAGTTGTACAAGCAGCTGTTGATGATCGCCGGGTTCGACCGTTATTACCAGATCGTCCGCTGTTTTCGGGACGAGGACCTGCGGGCGGACCGTCAGCCGGAGTTCACTCAGTTGGACATCGAAACCTCGTTCATGGACGAACACGACATCATGGCGCTGATGGAGGAAATGATCCGCGACCTGTTCAAGCAGGTGCTCGACGTCGATCTGCCCAATCCCTTCCCGCGCCTGACCTACCGCGAGGCCATGCGCCGCTTCGGCAGCGACAAGCCCGACCTGCGCATTCCCCTGGAGTTGGTGGACGTGGGCGACCTGATGCGGGAAGTGGATTTCAAGGTCTTCGCCGGGCCCGCCGGGGACCCGCAGGGACGGGTCGCCGCCCTCCGTCTCCCCGGGGGGGCGGCCCTGAGCCGCAAGGAAATCGACGATCTGACCCGCTTCGTCGCCCAGTTCGGCGCCAAGGGTCTGGCCTACATCAAGGTAAACGATCCCGACAAAGGGCGAGAGGGGCTGCAGTCACCCATCCTCAAGTTCCTGCCGGATACGGTCGTCACCGAGATCTTGCGGCGCACCGAGGCCAAGGCAGGGGACATCATTTTCTTCGGCGCCGACAAGGCCCGGGTCGTCAACGATGCTTTGGGGGCGCTGCGGGTTCGGTTGGGCCAGGACCGCGGTCTGGTGGAGCCTGGTTGGCGTCCCCTGTGGATCGTGGAATTTCCCATGTTCGAATGGGACGAGGAAAGCGGGCGTTGGGTGGCCCTGCATCATCCCTTCACCGCTCCCGCCTGTAGCGTCGAGGATCTGAAGAAGGATCCCGCCGGTGCCTTGTCGCGCGCCTACGACATGGTGCTCAACGGCGTCGAGATCGGCGGCGGTTCCATCCGTATTCACACCCCGGAAATGCAGCAGGCGGTATTCGACCTGCTGGGGATCGGCGAAGCGGAGGCCCGCGAGAAGTTCGGTTTTCTCCTCGATGCCCTCAAATACGGCTGCCCGCCCCATGGCGGAATCGCCTTCGGACTCGACCGGTTGGTGATGCTGATGACGGGATCGAAGACCATCCGCGACGTGATGGCCTTCCCCAAGACCCAGACGGCCGCCTGCCCCATGGTGGACGCGCCGGCGCGTATCCACGAGGATCAGCTGCGGGAGCTGTATCTCCAGTTGCGGGAGCTGTCACAACGGGAACGGAAGAAGGTCGCCGCTTCGTGAACCGTATCAACGAAACAAAGGGGTATCGTCATGACGGCAGCACTGGCGATTGAGGACTACGCCTTCCTGGAGGACGACGCCTGTCAGGCGCGCATCGTCACCGCCCGGGAGAAACTGGGTGATCGGGTGGTGATCCTGGGTCACCATTACCAGCGGGACGAAGTGTTCCGCCACGCCGATTACACCGGTGACTCCCTGAAACTGTCCCGCCAGGCGGCCCGCTCCAAGGCGGAATACATCGTCTTTTGCGGGGTCCATTTTATGGCCGAGGTGGCGGATATCCTGTCACGTCCGGAGCAGCAGGCGATTCTGCCGGACCTGGCGGCCGGTTGCTCCATGGCCGACATGGCGGATCTGGCCCGGGTGCAGCAGTGTTGGCAGGAGCTGGGACAGGTGCTCGATGTGGAGCGGGCCGTCACGCCGGTCACCTACATCAACTCCACCGCCGACCTCAAAGCCTTCTGTGGCCGTCATGGCGGCATCGTCTGCACCTCGAGCAACGCGGCCGCGATCCTGGCGTGGGCCTTCGAGCGCCGGGAGAAGGTGCTGTTCTTTCCCGATCAGCATCTGGGGCGCAACACCGGTTACCGCATGGGGATCCCCCTGGAGGAAATGGTGGTCTGGCAGCCGGGGAAACCGCTCGGAGGGCTGAGCGAGGCGCAAATCCGCCGGGCCCGCATCATCCTGTGGCAGGGGCATTGCTCGGTCCACCAGATGTTCCGCCCGGAGCACATCGACCGGTTCCGGGAGAAATATCCCGACACCCGGGTGATCGCCCATCCGGAGTGCTGCTTCGAAGTCTGTCAGAAAAGCGACGTGGTCGGATCGACCGAGACGATCCTGAAGACCGTGCGTGCTTCGGAGCCGGGCAGCCGCTGGCTGGTGGGGACCGAGCTGAATCTGGTGAATCGCCTGCGCCAGGAGATGAAGCCCAAGGGGGTGGACGTGCACTTCATGTCCCCCATGGTGTGCATGTGCTCGACCATGTTCCGTATCGATCCCCAGCATTTGGCCTGGGTGCTGGAGAACCTGGTGGATGGGAACGTGGTCAACCGCATCCGGGTGCCGGAAGAGGAGGCCGGCGCCGCCAGGCTGGCGTTGGACCGGATGCTGGCTCTCGGTTGATGCGCTAGCGTTTCCCCAGACTGAGGAGATGGGCCATCTTCTCGGCCTTGGCCTTCAGGTAGCGCCAGTTTTCCCGGGTGTGTCCCACCTCGATGGGGATACGGTCGGTGACGCGGATGCCGTATTGCTCCAATGCCTCGATCTTTCGGGGGTTGTTGGTGATCAGTCGCACCGAACGCACTTCGAGATCTTTGAGGATCAGGGCGGCGATGCGATAGTCCCGCTCGTCGGCCTGGTGCCCCAGTTGCAGGTTGGCGTCCACCGTGTCCAGGCCCTGGTCCTGTAAATTGTAGGCTTGGAGTTTCTTGAACAGGCCGATCCCCCGTCCCTCCTGACGCAGATACAGTAGAACGCCGCATTCCGCCTCGCCCAGCAATCGCAGCGCTTCTTCCAGTTGCTCGCCGCAGTCGCAGCGCTTGGAGCCGAACACGTCACCGGTCAGGCATTCGGAGTGAAGACGCACGGGCACGTCGTCACGGCCGGTCACTTCGCCTTTGACCAGGGCCAGGTGTTCCTTGCCGTCGATGTTGTTTTCGTAGTAGCGGAGGGAAAATTGTCCGTAGTCCGTGGGAATCCGGGCGCAGACGGTGTTTTCAACGCGAGCGGACTTCATAGAAGGTTCTTTCTCCAGCACCGTAAACGTGAAAGTCATCCGGTTTGACCGTCCCTGTCGCCGATGGTTTTAGCCGGCGGGCAAACGGGACAGGGCCGGAACCCGGGGGAGCCATTCCGCCAGGATGCTTTCGTCGGCCTCCCTGGCGAGCGCAAGCAGGGTCAACGTCAGCGCGACGGTGATGATGGGGTCGAGGAAGGCGGCCTTGATCCAATAGGTGAGAATGGCGGCGAAGACGTATTTCCACGCCCCCAGATCGGTCGGCAGCGCTTCGTCGACCCAACCCACCGGTTTCAGCAGGAGCCAGAAGGAGACCAGGAGCAGGAGGTAGGAAAAGGTTTTGGCGAGCAGAATGTGCCGGAAGACGATCGGATGATTGCGGCAGAGAGCGGCCAGGGCCGGGCGCCAGGCGCTCCGTTCCTGGCGTTGCAGTATCACCGCCATGACGGCGTCGGCGACGAATCCGGTCAGTATCCGGAGCAATCCCTGCGCCAGACGCCGGGGAAGCGCCCCGAACCGGTCGCTCGGCGGGAGCTGCAAGGCCAGATCGACGATCGCCTCCTGCAGCCGGCTCCGTAACGAGAACGCCTCTTTGGCGTCGGTGAACAACGCCCGAACCCGGTTGCGAAGGAAATCCACCTGTTCTTTACCGGCCGGCAGGCTGTCCTCTTCGATCCGGTGCGCCGCCGCCGCCCACTGGAGCGCTTCCACGTGATAGAACAGGTGGGGTTCGGCGACGCGCAGGCCGTAGATCGCCGCCACCAGGCCGAAGACGGCGCCGATCTGTCCCCAGAAACCCGGGTCGTCACTCAGGGAGGCCAGTCCGAAGAAGGTGCCGGCGCCGGCGAGGACGGCGAACAGCAGTGCGATCGTGACGGCTCCGTAAATCAACAGGCGCCGGGAGGTGACCGGCATGGTGTGTTCCAGGATACGGGTCGCTGTCAGAAGCTGCAATCGATTCATGGCGTCGTTTGATTTTCCAGTTGTCGGCGGACGGCTTCGGCGGTTTCGATGGCTTCCAGATAGGCCTCCAGCGTACTGGCCAGATCCAGATCGCGCAAGGGTATTTTATGGCACAATCCCCGCTCCAGGCACAAGACGGTTTGCAGGACCGGGCCGATGGGACCGGCGCCGTACAACAGCGCCTCGGTGATTTCATCGGCCAGGTTGAGACGCTGGAGAATTTCCGTCATCGGCGCATCCATGATGGCATCGAGCAGGGAAAACAGGCCGGCGATGTAGCATTGTTCGGCGTCGCTGCGATGGGAAAGCTCGGCGATCCGTTCGCAGGTATGGGCCCGCACCAGCGCCGTGATCAGCAGTTCCCTGGGCTTGTAGTCGATGGCGTTCACCAGGATGACGATGGCCCAGTGTTTGATCCGCTCGAGTCCTAGAAGCACCACCGCCCGGCTGATGGAGTCGATCTTGCGGGGCAGACAATAGAAGGCGGAATTGATCAGACGCAGCACCTTGTAGCTCAGGGTGACGTCTTGGCGGATCAGGTTCTCAGCTTCCTCGATGGTGATATCGGGATCCTCGAGACGGGCGATCAGGTTCAGGACTGCCAGTCGGTTGGCCGGGATGTGGGTGCCGTGGATCAGTCGAGGGCATTCGAAATAGCGTCCCTGAAAATAATCGAAACCGGCGTCGAAGGCATTGTCGAATTGGGCTCGGGTTTCGACATGACGCAGCAACAACTGCAAGCCGCGGGCATGGATGTGCCGAATATGGGGGGTGATTTCCGCCACATCCGCCCTGGCTTCGAAGGCCAGCAGCTTGACGAATTCGGCTTGCTCGATGAGCTTTTGGTCGAACTTGTCGCAGTTGACGGCCAGCAGATACCCCTGATCGTGGAGACGTTGCAGTTCGTCTCGACTGATCTGGGAAAAGGCGGCCTGGGAGATATTGAGGATCAATCGATCCTGAGGGCCGGACGACTGGGGCAGATGACCCAGCAGCGACGGCGACAGGGGGATCAACCCTCGCCTGCCGCCGGTCAGTTTTTCCAGGCGATGACTCTGCCAGAATTCCTGGAGGAAGGTCTCCAGTTGGCTTTCCCCATCGGGCAGACTGCAGGGACGAAGTTCATAGGCGAACAGATTGAGCGCCCGATCGTAAACCGGCACCCGGCTCAAGAAACCTTGGATCATGGCGGACTCCGGAGATGTTGGTAAATTGATAAACTAGAACAATTGGTGGGTAGAATGCAGAATAGGCAAAGCCAAGGAAGGCGACAAGGAAGACGAAGCCATCTTGACAGCGATCGAAAAGAATAGAATAATCTCGGCTTTCTTTGCCACGGCTACGTAGCTCAGCTGGTTAGAGCACAGCACTCATAATGCTGGGGTCGGTGGTTCGAGTCCACCCGTAGCCACCACTTCCTGAGAAGTCCCGCCTTGTCATCGCTCACCTTTTCACCCCGAGGGTACAAATGGTAAAGTGCTGATGCTGATCTTCATTTGTAATGGGGGATTTGGCACAATACCGAATGTTCATAACGTACTAGAGTGGAGGAGCTATGCGATACGTAAGCCGTATTTTCTTGGCCTTGATCCTGGGGCTGGCGGTGGTTTCCGGTGCTTTCGCCGACGGCGGTGGCGGTGGTATGGGCGAATTCTGCCGGGTGCGCATCGGCAAGTTCACCCTGATGTTTTCCGCTTACCAGCCTCATCTGACCGGTGACGTGAAGTTTTGTACCAATATCCCCGGCCTGGGTAGGACCAATCTGGTGTTCGACTACGAATCCCAGGAAGGGACGACGGCCGTCGGCAAGAAGCGGGAGCTGGACAAGCTGATCAAGGAAATGAAACTGGGTGTCCGGGTGGTCCGGGAAGACGACGGCAAGGTCCTCGTCGACGAGCCGCCGAAAAAGATGCGCGGCAGCCTGTTGGAGACGGTGGCCGATTTCGACAAGCCGGGCAACTACGAAATCGACCTGGTTCTGGTGGATCCGGCCGGCAAGGAAATGAAGGAACATTTGGAGCTGACCGTCGGCATCGAAAGCGGCGCCCAGTTGCGGGCCATGATCATCGCAGCGGTCGTTCTGATCGCCGTGTTCTATTTGGCCTATCTGTCCATCGCCGGTTTTCGGGAAAAGGTGGACGCCGTGTTTGCAAAGCTCAAAAGCTTCTGAAGAAAAATACGACCGATGCAGCGACGAGGCAAAATATACGGTGCCGTAGGCATTCTGCTTTTTTGCGCGGTTTTGGATGTGGCGGCGGATATTCCGCCGCCATCCGTATCTGAGGTCGGGAAAAGCGCGAAGGAGCCCTTCTGTCCCCCGGAACGTCCCGCCGAGTGGCGCGATGCCCAGAAGATCGACGGGGTCGAGATTCAGGAGGAAAGGGTGTGTCTGCCGGACAATCCGTACGCGGTGGCCGCTTTCGTCAAGGGGACCAACAACGTTTCCATGCCGACCCTGATGAAGACCCGCTTGGCGGCCGATTCCATCATCAAGCGCAACGATCGTGACGGCGATGGAGATCCGGACGAAATCATCATCAAGCTGGAAGTCGCCGAGCTGAACGGCGCCTCGCCGGATACCACCGAGCCGGTACACACTTTCGCCATCGCTCCGGGGATCCGCCCGGCTTTCTGGGTGTTCGCTCCCAAGGTCCGCGGGATGGCCACCAAGGACGAACATTCGACCGAGGCCAATCCGTTGCTGCGCGTGCCCTCGCCGGTCATCCGGGTGGAGCAGGGGGACACGGTGCGGATCGTGTTGGAGAATACTCATTATTTTCCCCACACCATCCATCTCCACGGCGTCGACCATCCGTTCGTGGACGCCAAGGGGGAGGGCAACGACGGGGTGCCCCAGACCAGTGAAGGTTTCATCCTTCCGGGTGGGAAGCGGGTTTATGAGATCACCCCGCGCCAGCCCGGGACCATGATCTATCATTGCCATGTGCAGACCCATACCCATCTGGCGATGGGATTGATCGGGATGTTCGTGGTGGAGGAGAACCGTCCCGACAACTGGGTGCAGACGTTCAACGTGGGGGCGGGCAAGGTGAGGCATCCTTCCCGGGCCGTGCTGGAGCGGTACGACCAGGAGTACGATCTCCAGTATCAGGCGGTGGACAAGGAATTGCACGAGATCGTCCAGTCCTCCAACGATCCCCGCGTCATCGCCAGGCGCATGAACCGGGAATACGATCTTACTGACGCCACCGAGGATTACTTTCTGCTCAACGGCCGTTCCTTTCCCTATACCCTGCGGGAATCCCTGATCGTCGTCGAGCCGGACCAGAACGTCAAGCTCCGTATGCTCAACGCTCAAGGAGAGCTGCTGGCGGTGCACACCCATGGCCACAAGGCCACCATCACCCACTACGACGGTATCGAGGTCAATCCCGCCGCTCAGATCACCCGGGACATCTTCGACATGGCGCCGGCCCAGCGTCTCGACCTGAAGCTCACCACCACGAACGACGGTCTTCACAATTACGGTCCCGGCATCTGGGTGTTCCACGATCACGTGGAGCGGGGCATCACCACCGACGGCATGAATCCCGGCGGCAACATCAGCGCCATCGTTTACAAGTCCTATCTCGGCGCCGACGATGTCCCCAAGCTCCAGGGTATCGATCTGAGTCGATATTTCGATACCGCTTTCTATCGGCGCCAGATGCCGGTATGGCAGGACATCGACGAATGGGACAGTCTCGGCGATCCGGACGCTCGCCAGGCGGAGGCGGCCGAATCCGCGGATGGGGAGACGAGGAAACGGTCACCGTTGCGCCATTTGCTGCTCGGCCTGCTGCTGGGGTTCCTGGCGTACATCCTGTTCACCAACCGCGAGCGCGGCCGAGAGCTGTTCTGTCAGTACGTGCTGGGGAGGAAATAGGATGATGGCGACGCGTTGCCTCGTTTTCCTGGTGGGGTTGCTGGCGGGATTCCACCTCTGGGCCGCCCCCATGCCGATGATGGATCACGGCCGCATGCGCATGGACATGAGCGGCCGGATGGTCATGGGGCAGAACACTGATCGCTTGCCTCCCGGCTGTCGCCGGATTTCCGAGGAGGTTGAGATCACGGTCAAGGCGGGCCACAAGTACGCCCGCCCCTTTCCGGGGACCATGTTCGGTTACAGCGACCACGAATGGCGGGTCGAGCCCTGCGCCAAGGTGACGGTGACCCTGGTCAACGAGGATCAGGTGCGCCACCAGTGGATGTTGCACGATCTGCCGGAGGAAGTGTATCCCCGGGGGATGTTCCATCTCGAAGTCACCGGTCCAGGGGAAGTGACGGGCACCTTCATCGCTCCCGCGGAGGACAGGACCTATCTGGTCCACTGTGACATTCCCCAGCATACCGAGAAGGGCATGAAGGCCCAGTTGGTGGTGGGCAAGGGCAGCGGCGTGCTGCCCGGGATTCCCGGCATCTCCGAGCCGGCGGTCAAATATGACGCAGCGCGGCCGAAGGGAGCCGATCTCGTCGACGCGGCAGCCGGCTCCGAAACGGAGCGGGATCGAAATCCTTTCCTTTCCGGCATGCTGGTGCTCGGTATCGTCCTGGCGATCGTTGGTGCGCCGTATTTTCTCCGTTGGCTCGGGGAGCGTTTCTTCGGCATGACGGGGCGGGAGCTCAACGCCTATCTGTTCGAGCGGATCATGGCTTTGGCGTGCCAGGGAATCGCGGTGTTTCGTTCCCTGTGGCAACGGCTGCGCCCCGGATCGGCCTGATGGGACTTCGTCGCGCCGTTGGATGATTTCGCCCTGGGTTCTCTTTTCCTGAGCGCCTTCGTTTCCGCCACGGTGGCGCCCGGCGGTTCCGAGGCGTTGCTCGGCTGGCTGCTCGTTCAGACGAGCCTGCCCGCTTGGCAATTGTGGGTCAGCGCCACCGTGGGGAACACCTTGGGAGCGATGACCACATGGACCTTGGGAACGTTGTTGGCTTGGGGCTGGACGTGGCGGCGGCCGGCCGACCGGATTCCCGACGCGGCTTTGCGGTGGTTGCGCCAGTGGGGATTGCCGGCGTTGCTTTTTTCCTGGCTGCCGGTCGTCGGCGACGGATTGTGTCTGGCCGCCGGGTGGCTGCGCCTGCCGTGGTTGCCGGGGCTGACGTTGATCGCCGTCGGCAAGGGGCTGCGCTATGCAGCGGTGGTTTGGTGGCTGGGGTGAGGCCGTCCCTGGCCTCGCCGTTCACTGATAGAGCGCATAGGCGCCGAAGCGCATTTGATGGGGACGTCCCAGTTTCTCTTTTAGGAAGTCGATCGTAAACAGCGGGGACAGTTCCTTGCCGTCCCAGCGGTAGGCTTTTACGAACTGCTCGTTGTCCTTGCCTTTCTTGTCCCACTTGGACAACAGCGACGAGCTGAAATAGACCCGCTTGCCGTCCCAGCTCTGAGACACCATGTTCACCTGGCTGCCGATCTTCTTCTGATAGATCTGCTGCGGGTGGAAGGGATCGGTGATATCGAACAGGCGGGCCGTCCCGTCCATGAAGGTGGTGACCCAGAGGCGACGGTCGTCGCTTTCGATGGAGATGTCCACCGGCAGCGGGATCTTGGCGGGGTCGCCGATGTCGGCCACCGCCTTGGCGTGCCATTTCCCTTCATCGTCCAGATATACCAGCCAGATCTTGGCGGTCAGGGCGGTGCTGGTGAAGCAGTAATTGTGGTTGGGCGCCCAGGCGCAGCGGATTTCCAGAGGGGCGCCGGGCACGTCGAAGACCTGCTTGGGTCGGCGCTCGTGCAGATCCCACAGCACCATGGTCTTGCCGAATTGCTGCATCGCCTGCTCGTCCTGCATCAGTTCTCCCAGGTCCCGCATGTAGTTACGGTGACCGGTGAACGAGGAGGTCAGCATGATGTCGAGGCGGGGCAGGGCGCGGACGTCGTAACCGTAACCGTCGGCGTACTTGCCGGTCTTGACGGCGCCGCGCAGGTCGTCGTCGGTGGGCATCCAGTAGGTAGCCACGTATTCGCCGGCGTTGGTGTATTCCACCAGCGCGGTGCGGCCGCCGTAGTCCCTGGCGTTGGACAGGCCGCTGACGATCATCCGCCCTGGCAGGGCGTAGGTGGTGTGAGGTCCGACCACGCCGCCGCTCTTTTCCACGAAGTCGTCGATCACTTTCACCAGTTTCGGGTGGGCCGGATCGGTGTGGACGTCGAAGATGAAGATCTTGCTGTCGTCGAGACCACCGGCCCACAGATACTTCCGGTCGTCGGTGAAGCCGGAGTGATGGGCCTCGTGGCGGCCGCCGACCGAGACGGTGTGGATGACTTTGCCGAAGGTCTTGGACTTGGGGTTGGCGTCGATGGTGACCAGCTTGTCGGAACCGTCCCCGAGGCCCTCGATGCCCAGGGTCCAGACGTAAATGAAGTCCTCCTGGCCGACGATCTTCGGCATGTAGGGGGACAGGGGGGTTTCGTCGGCCTGGATCGGGGTGAAGGCGATGGCCGAAAGCCATACCAACGCAACACGCAGTGTACGGATCATGGCATACCTCTTCGGGAAAAGGGGGCGGGGATGTCCCCGCCCGGTTTTTTTAGGAATCGTCTTCGATGACAAGGGCGCCGGAGGGGCAGCGGGCGACCACCTCGCGGATCCGTGTCGGTTCCGCCCCGTTCGGGTCGATCTCGAACCGGCCGTCTTCGACGCGGAAGACTTCAGGCAGGTTTTCGACGCAGATGCCGGCATGGCAACATTTGTCCGCATCCCAGGTGATCTTCAACATCGTCAGCCCTCCGCCGTGGTGGGATCGATCGTGGTCTTGATCTGGCTGATGCGGTCGGCGGGGAAACCGCCCTTGGCGGCATGTTCCCGGATCGCTGCTTCATTGGGGGCGATGTAGACGCAATAGATCTTGTCCTGGGTGACGTAGCTCTCCACCCATTGGATCTGCGGCCCCATTTCCCGCAGGATGCCACAGGATTTCTGCGAGATGGCGGTCAGCTCCTCCGGGCTGAGATCGCCGGCGCCGGGAAGTTCGCGTTCGATGATGTACTTGGGCATGGTGTCCTCCTTCGTGGGTTGAAAAAAACCGACCGGTCGTCTTGTGGTCGGGTCAAAAATTATTGCAACGTGTGATGGAAAACCTGGTCCATGAAGCGCTCCAGCGGCGTGATGGAACGTTCGATCTTCATGCGCAGCAGGGCGCCCTGCCAGTAATCGACGATGAAGTCCGCCAGTTCTTCCGGTGGGCGACCACGGCCGACCAAGCCCTGTTCCTGGGCCCGGCGCAGGGCGGTGGCGATCTTGTCCCGGTAGCGGTGTAGCGCCCGGCGTAAAGCTTGCCGGCAGATGTCGCTGGTGTCGCCGATCTCCGCCATGAGATTGCCCAACAGGCAGCCGCCCTGGAAATCGTTGGCCTGCAGTTCGGCGATCAGACTGCGAAAATAACTTTCCAAGGCTCCGAGGGGATCGAGATCGGGCCGTTCGAGCCACGATTCCAATTGAACGATGAACGGTTCGATGTAGTGAGCGATGACGGCGGCCCCGAACGCCTCCTTGCTGGGGAAGTAGTGATAGAACGACCCCTTGGGAACCCCGGCTCGGCCGAGGATTTCCTGCAGGCCGGTGGCATGGTAGCCTTGGTGCAGCAGCAAGCGCACCCCCTCGTCCAGCAGGCGCCTGCGGTTTTCCGATTTGCGTCCCTGATGGTCCATAGCGCCATGATACGACCGGTCGTCTCGGATGGCAAGGCAGTGTCCTGCTGCGATTCCCGGCCTCGATTCGGTCCGGCATCAACGAGTGATCGGTGGTAAGGCCGGATATCGACCTCGGATGGCCACGGATCCGATCATGGTACACTGCTAGCGTTTTGGATTCCAAAAGTGATCGGTGATCATGTCGAAGTCTTTTGCAACCAGAGCTTTTCCCCGGCGCCAGCCCGGGCCCCGTTTCCAGGTCTATACCCTGGCCGATCTGGAGAAGGGGACGATTCCGCATCTGCAGGCATTTTCCGAAGAACGGCTTCTGCTCATGAGGGCGGTGGCGCACGTGCTGCCGTTCCGGGTCAACCGGTACGTGGTCGAGGAGTTGATCGACTGGGAGCGGGTGCCAGATGATCCCCTGTTCCAATTGACCTTCCCCCAGCCGGGCATGTTGGCGCCCGAAGACCTAGACGTGATGACGTCCCTGCTGCGGCGGGATGCGCCGGCTGCGGAGATCAAGGCCGCCGTCGCTGCGATCCGCACCCGTCTCAATCCCCACCCGGCCGGGCAGTTACACCTGAACCGTCCCCGTGCCGCCGACGGCACGCCCATCGATGGATTGCAGCACAAGTACCGCGAGACGGTGCTGTTCTTCCCCAGCCAGGGACAGACTTGCCACAGCTACTGCACTTTCTGTTTCCGCTGGGCCCAGTTCATCGGTGACAAGTCTCTGCGCATGGCCTCGCGCGAGGCCGCCGTGATGCACGATTATCTGCGCCGCCACCCCAAAGTGACCGATCTGCTGCTCACCGGCGGCGATCCCCTGGTGATGAAGACCCGTCATCTGGCCGACTACCTGGAACCGTTGCTGGGGCCGGACTTCGAGCACGTTCGGACGATCCGCATCGGCACCAAGTCGCTCAGCTTCTGGCCTTACCGTTATCTGGACGAGGACGCCGACGAGTTGTTGCGCCTGTTGGAAAAGCTGGTCGCCGGCGGTAAGCATGTGGCCCTGATGGCCCACTACAACCACTGGCGCGAGCTGGAAACCCCCGCGGCCCGTCGTGCCATCGCCCGAGTGCGCTCGACCGGGGCGGTGATCCGGGCGCAGGGGCCCCTCATCGCCCACGTCAATGACGATCCGGAAACCTGGGCGCGCCTGTGGCAGACCCAGGTGCAGCTGGGCATCGTCCCCTATTACATGTTCGTGGAGCGGGACACCGGCGCCCGCCGCTATTTCGAGGTGCCTTTGGTGCGCTGCTGGCAAATCTATCGGGAAGCGGTGCAGCGGGTGTCCGGCCTCGGTCGCACCGCCCGCGGTCCCAGCATGAGCGCGACCCCGGGCAAGGTGGAGGTCCAAGGGGTGGCGGAGATCGGCGGCGAGAAGGTCTTCGTCCTCCGTTTCCTTCAGGGGCGCAATCCCGACTGGGTGCAGCGGCCTTTCTTCGCCCGTTTCGATGCCGAGGCTACCTGGCTCGACCAGTTGAAGCCGGCCTTCGGCGACGACAAGTTCTTCTTCGAGGACGAACTGGCGGCGATGCTTCAGGCCGACCGCCGCGGCGGGTCGTCGTAGATCATGCGTTCCTGTCCGCAGTAGACCAGGAAGTGGTGGCCCCGGGCGCGGGCGATGAGGACCATCCCCGCCCGCCGGGCCATCGCCAGGCCCATCTCGGTGATGCCGGAGCGGGACAGGAGGACGGGGATGCCCATCTGCGCCGCCTTGATGCTCATCTCCGAGGTCAGGCGGCCGGTGGTGTAGAAGATCTTGTCGC
>Ga0256839_1002686_pt1 | contig 19477 bp, 16 predicted proteins | sample 354166metaG_FD_185968 | JGI IMG/M metagenome (GOLD analysis project Ga0256839, IMG submission 185968) | Hydrothermal vent microbial communities from Mid Atlantic Ridge, Atlantic Ocean - 354-166 | ecosystem: Environmental > Aquatic > Marine > Hydrothermal vents | place: Atlantic Ocean: Mid... | reverse complement strand
TCTAACATTAAATCATTAAATCATTCTAACATTAAATCATTGAAAAGCTAGTTTAATTATATTTTTTTGTTCTATTAAATATGCAGTTATATTATAACTTTTTAGGCGTCTTTACGTACAATACTGGCAGTCATAGTGCCTTCGCAAACTAAGTTTTTACCTACATAGGCTTTGCCGTACATTTTGGCAATGCCTCTTTTTATAGGAGCCATTAATTCGCATTTCATAATTAAGGTGTCGCCAGGGATTACCATTTTTCTAAAACGAACCCCATCAACTCCTAAAAAGTAAGTCCAATAATTTTCAGGGTCATCTACCGTGTTTAATACTAAAATGCCGCCAATTTGTGCCATAGCTTCTATTTGTAGCACACCGGGCATTACAGGATTGTTAGGGAAATGGCCTTGAAAAAAATTATCATTGATGGTTACATTCTTAATACCCGTTACCGTTTTTTCATCGATATGAATAATTCTATCAATGAGTAAAAAGGGGTATCGGTGAGGTAAAATATTTGTAATTTCATTAATATCATACACCGCTGGCATCGAAGGGTCGTATTTAGGGGCACTATTATTGCCCTTAATCATGGCCTTTTTTAATTTTTTGGCAAATTCAACATTCGCTGCGTGCCCGGGGCGTGCCGCTAATATTTGTGCTTTAATAGGTTTGCCTACCAGTGCCAGGTCGCCAACTACATCTAATAGTTTGTGCCTGGCAGGTTCGTTTTTATACCGAAGGTCAACATTATTTAAAATGCCTTCTTCTTTTACTTCAACCTTGGGTTTATTAAATAGTTCAGCCAAGTGGTCAAGCTCATCTTCTTTTACCACTCGGTCAACCACTACAATGGCATTATTTAAGTCGCCCCCTTTAATTAGGTTGTTTTCATGCAGCATTTCCAGCTCATGCAAAAAACAAAATGTTCTGCACGATGCTACTTTTTCTTCAAACTTACTAATGTCGTTTAACGAAGCATGTTGGCTGCCTAAAACGGGTGAATTATAATCAACCATTACCGTTAATCGATAGTCATCTAACGGCAGTGCGGCCATCTCCACACTGCGGTCATTATCATTATAAAAAATGCTTTCTGTAACTTCTAAAAAGTCACGTGCTGCACTTTGTTCTTCAAATCCGGCTGTTTTTAAAATATCAATAAACTGAATGGAACTTCCATCCATAATGGGTGGTTCTGGGCCATCTAGTTTAATTAAAATATTATCAATTTGAAGTCCAACAATAGCAGCTAATGTATGCTCTACGGTGTTTATACGAGCCCCATTTTGTTCAATACTTGTTCCTCTCGAAACATCCACCACATTATCAACATCGGCATCAACAATGGGCTGGCCTTCTAAATCAACCCGTTGAAATTTAATGCCGTGGTCGATAGGGGCAGGGGCAAATGTCATATGTGCATCTACGCCTGTATGAAGCCCAACCCCCGATAAGGTTACTTCTTTTTTTATGGTATGTTGCTTGAGGTACATCGACTGTTTAAATTAAGCCTGCAAATTTAGGCTTTTTTCTCGAGTTCTCTGAGCCTTTGATTCATATCTGGCAAAGATTTAAAAAGAGCATACGAGTTTAAGAATTTTTTAAGGTCGTAGGCAATGTAGCCAAAAAGTACTTGTCCCTCTTTTTTTATTGATTTAGGAATAGCAGATTTAGCTGCTAAAGTGGTTTTGTTGGCAATTTTTATATGGCCTACGGTAGCCGATTGCCCACCAAAAATGCAATTGTCGCCAATTTCGGTAGAGCCTGAGATGCCTGTTTGTGCAGCCATTACCGTGTCTTTACCAATGATAACATTATGTGCTATCTGTATTAAGTTATCTAATTTAGTACCCTTGCCAATGATGGTTGCATTGCCAGCAAAAGTTGCACAGTCAACCACTGTATTGGCTCCAATGCTAACGTTATCTTCTAAAATAACATGCCCCATTTGTGGTATGGCCTTATAAGTGCTGTCTTCCTGAGGCGCAAAACCAAACCCATCGCTGCCTAGCACTACGCCTGCGTGTATGGTGCATCCATTGCCTATAATAGTGCCTTCGTATAATTTTGCTCCGGCATAGATGAGCGTGTTATCGCCAATTTGGCAATTATTACCTATATAGGCATTGGGGTATATTTTTACGTTATTGCCAATAGTAACATTAGTACCAATATACGAAAATGCACCTCTGTATATTTGGTCGCCAACAGTTGTGCTTTCTCCTATAAAACTAGGTTCTTCCACGCCCGTTTTGCTAAAGGTTACTGCTTTGTGGTATTCTTCTAAAATAGCTGTAAAACTAGCATAAGGGTCTTCTACCCTAATTAGCGTGGTGGTAATAGAGCCTGTTGGTTCAAAATCTTTGGCAACCATTACGGCTCCGGCTTTGGTGGTGTAAATATGTGGCTCATATTTAGGGTTGGCTAAAAATGATAACTGATCCGGAGAGGCCTCTTCAATTTTACCTAACCCAGCTATCATTATTTCATCGTTTCCTTCAATAGTGCCGCCTAAAAGTGCTGCTATTTGGTTTACACTAAATTCCATTGGCTTATTATTCATTTAATAGAGGTTCCATTAAGGGCAAAGTTAATTCTTTCATCCAGCATAGGTAATACTTGGTTACAATTTTGCTCATTGCTTTAATATTGGGCAAATCGGCCGTTTTTTCAATATCGGCAACCGAACCATCTTTTTTGAGCAATTGAATTTTTTGGTTGTGCGCCATATAGGCTTCGTTTGAAATAGAACCCTCCATTATATAATACGATAAATCTTCTTGTTTTACTCCTCGTTCTAATAACTGCTTTTCCAAACTTAGTTTCAATGTTGTTTGAGGTTGATTGCTAAGCTTTATCTTATACAGTTTTCGATTGATAAATGCGACTGATAATGTTGATAGTATTTCATCATCTGAAGAACACCACCCTTTTATGGCGGCCCAAATATCGTAATCATCTAATTGAATAAAATTAAAAAGTGTGTCGGCATTGGAATTCAGTTGGTCGAAATCTACTTGGTTGGTTAAAAAATATTTTAAGGGTTCGGAAACCGATAGTTCTATTTTAGTTGAAATTAATGATTTGGCTCTTAGCAGTATGTTTTTAAGCATAGCATCGGCTGCAATGCCTGTTTTATGCAAATAAACCTGCCAATACATAAGCCTTCGGGCACTTAAAAAGTTTTCTACACTGTAGATGCCTTTTTCTTCTACTACAATTTTATCATCCACAATGTCAAAAAGCTTGATAATTCGATCAGAACCAATGCTTCCTTCTGATACTCCCGTAAAAAAACTATCTCTTTTTAGGTAATCCAACCTATCAATATCTAATTGACTCGAGACTAACTGATGAAAAAATGGCCGTTCATATTGATTGGAAAATATACGAATAGCCAACGTTAGCTTATCATTAAACTGTTTGTTAAGAGCTTGCATTACCAATAAAGAAATAGACTCATGGCTTACCTTATTAAGTAAAGTGTGCTCAAGGGTATGCGAAAATGGCCCATGGCCCGTATCGTGCAAAAGAATGGCAATGAGGGCTGCTTCATATTCCTTAATTGAAATGGAGTGGCCTTTTTCTCTAAGGTTGTCTAATGCTCGTCCCATTAAGTGCATAGCACCTAAAGCGTGGTGAAACCTTGTATGATTGGCACCTGGGTAAACAAAATCAGCTAAGCCTGTTTGCTTTATTCTTCGCAATCGTTGAAAATAAGGCGTTTCAATAATGTCGTAAATAAGGTCGCTTTGGATGTTTATAAACCCATAGATGGGGTCGTTAAATATTTTTTTCTTGTTCAAAAACAAAGTGGTTTAAATGGAAGAATAAAAATGGTTATAAAAATTGATTTGGAGTAATAAAAACAATATCTAATCGAATAGTTTAGCAAAGATTTCGTTAATCATGATAACTTTACCTTTATTCAATCATTATTGTATTGTCTCTTTCTATCATTATTAACAAAACAGCAAAATCTTAATTAATAAAACATGCAAAATTACAAAATACTCTGGGCTGATGATGAAATTGACTTGCTTCGACCGCATATTTTATTCCTCGAAAACAAGGGGTATGATGTAACACCGGTAAATAGTGGCTCAGATGCCGTTGAAATTTGTGAAAAGGAGTACTTTGATGTAGTTTTTTTAGACGAAAATATGCCTGGTATGACGGGCTTGGAGGCATTAAAAGAAATTAAGAAAAGGCTTCCTACCTTGCCAATTGTTATGATTACCAAAAGCGAGGAGGAGTCGATTATGGAAGAGGCCATTGGGGGTCAAATCTCAGATTACCTAATTAAACCGTTAAACCCTAATCAAATATTGATGTCGGTGAAAAAGATACTCGATAATAAACGATTGGTAACTGAGCACACCAATATGGGGTATCAGCAGGAGTTTAGAGACATCTCTATGGCACTAAACGATTACCTCGATTTTGATGAATGGGCAGATGTGTATAAAAAAATTACTAACTGGGAACTGGCGTTTGATAAACAGGCAGAGGCAGAGATGCAAGATGTGTTGGACACACAAAAGGTAGAAGCAAATAATTATTTTGCTCAGTATATAACAGAGAGTTACCAAGATTGGATTGAAAATCCTGAAGATGCCCCCATGTTATCTCATCAAATTATGCGCGAAAAAGTTTTTCCGCAAATAGGCAAAGGTAAACCTGTGTTTTTTTTAGTGATTGATAATTTGCGCTACGACCAATGGCTTATTTTAAAACCGCATATTCTGGAGTACTTTAATATGCAGGAAGAAACTTCGTATTATTCAATATTACCTACCACAACTGCCTATGCTCGTAATGCGATTTTTTCAGGATTGATGCCGCTTGAAATGGCTAATAAGCATGCTGATTTATGGGTAGGGGAAGACAAAGAAGGTGGAAAAAACAATAATGAAGATAAATTTATAGCCGCACAACTCAAGAGAGAAGGGCTTGACATAAAGTGGAATTATCAAAAGGTAATTCATGCCAATCAAGGTAAAAACTTGGCGGAATCTATCAATAGCTTAATGAATAACGACCTAAATGTAATTGTTTACAACTTTGTAGATATGCTTTCGCACGCCCGTACCGATATGGCTATGATAAAAGATTTGGCTCCAAACGAATCGGCCTATAGGTCTTTAACGAGTTCGTGGTTTAACCACTCGCCCTTATTAGATACGCTCAAACGAATTAGCAATAAAGAGGCTACACTTATTATTACCACCGACCACGGCACCATTAGAGTTAAGCGCCCGTTTAAAATTATAGGTGATAAAAATACCAATACCAATTTACGGTATAAGCAAGGCAAAAACCTGAGTTACGATAGCGATGATGTATTTGTAGCTCGAGATCCGGAAGAGCTTAAATTGCCAAAAACAAATGTATCGTCATCCTACGTATTTGCTTTAAAAGATCAATTTTTTGCCTACCCCAATAATTTTAATTATTACGTTAAATACTACCGCGATACCTTTCAGCATGGAGGGGTATCTTTAGAAGAAATGATTATTCCAATAATATCGTTAACTTCACGCAATGGACGATGATTTACTGGACACCATCGCATTATCTTGTGCGAAGGAGACAGAACTACCGCAAATAGCTAAAGAACTTATGGCATTTGCTAACCCACTAAAAGTGTGGCTTTTTGTAGGCGATTTAGGAGCAGGAAAAACTACTTTAATAAAGCAATTATGCAAGCATTTAGGTGTAAAAGAGGAAGTTGCAAGCCCAACCTTTTCCATTATAAATGAGTATTTGGCCAAAGGTAAACCTGTTTATCATTTTGATTTTTATCGGTTAAAAAATGAGGATGAAGCAATTAATATTGGAGTAATGGAGTATTTTGATTCTGAAAACTATTGTTTTATTGAATGGCCCCAACAGGTTGAAAAACTTTTACCCGAGAAGTTATTACTAATAAAAATAGAGGGGCAAGCAAATGGCAACCGGAATATTAAGGCAATAAAATATGAGTAAGCAATCAGGATTTGAGAAATTAGCAAGGGAAACAAGTTTATACCCACAAGAGCAACTGGCACGTGTGGCAGAGCAACCTAACGTACTGTTTATTGGCTTGCCCAAAGAGGTATCGTTGCAAGAAAATAGGATTAGTTTAACTCCTGATGCTGTGAGTGTAATTGTGGCCAATGGCCATAAAGTGTGGATTGAAGCAGGCGCAGGAATTAAAGCAAATTTTTCGGATCAAGAATACAGTGAAGCTGGAGCAGAGGTTGTACTAAGCAAAGAAGAGGTGTATCAAGCCAATATTATTCTTAAAGTAGAGCCACCTACATTGGATGAAATAAAACTGTTTAAACCCAACCAAATTATTTTTTCGGCATTGCAAATGGCCACAAGAAACAAAGAATATTTTAAGCAATTATCAGCAAAAAAAGTGATTGCCATTGGGTACGAAATGGTAGAGGATAAAGTAGGTGGCAGGCCCATTATACGGGCAATGAGTGAGATTGCAGGCAATACAGTTATGCAAATTGCCGCAGAATATTTAACCACCACCAATAATGGATTAGGAGTTATTTTGGGAGGAATTACAGGAGTGCCCCCCACTAAAGTGGTTATTCTTGGGGCAGGCACGGTAGCAGAATATGCCGCACGGGCAGCCTCTGGTTTGGGGGCAGAAATTATGATTTTTGATAATCATATTTATAAATTACGAAGAATTAAACACACCCTTAGCTTTCAGGTATTTACAAGCACATTAGATTCTTCTTATTTAGCAGAAGTATTAAAAGATGCCGATGTGGTAATTGGAGCATTACGACCGGAAAGAGGAGGGAATAAGATTGTTGTTACCGAAGAAATGGTGCAATCTATGAAAGAAGGTGCTGTTATTATTGATTTAAGTATTGACCATGGCGGCTGTGTTGAAACCTCGGAGCTTACTACTCATGAGTTGCCCGTGATTGAAAAGTATGGAGTAATACATTACGGAGTGCCAAATATTACGTCTCGTGTGGCTCGCACGGCTTCGTATGTACTTAGTAATATTTTTACACCCACATTATTACGCTCAGCCGAAGAAGGAAGCTTAGAGGATATGATTTATAATCATAACTGGTTTTTAAATGGTGTATATGCTTATAAAGGAGGAATAACAAATCGGTACATTGCCCAAAAGTTTGACCTGCCTTTTAAAGACTTAAGCTTAGTAATGGCTGCCAGAATGTAGGTGAATAATGGAAACGAAACTGATACTTAGAAAAATTGCGACCCTACCCATCATCGTATATCAATACTCTATTTCGCCCTTATTGCCTGCTTCGTGCCGTTATACCCCCACTTGTTCGGAGTATAGCAAACAGGCACTTATGAAACACGGTCTTATTAAAGGAGGCAAGTTGGCGGCCAAACGCATTGCTAGTTGTAACCCATGGGGTGGCAGTGGCTATGATCCGGTGCCGTAGTTTTTGTTTCGTAAACTGTACATAATCATTGCAATACCTGCCAATACAAATGGAATACTTAGCCATTGGCCCATATTTAATACCATTCCATCTTCAAAGGCCACTTGGTTTTCTTTGGTAAACTCGTATGCGAAACGTAAGATAAACATAATCGTCATTAATAAACCAAACAGCAAACCAGGAGGTGTTTTGAGTTTATATTTATTCCAAATTAAAAATAGGAAAATAAAAATAAGCAAACTCGATAACGACTCATAAAGCTGCGAAGGTTGCCTAGCAATGCCAAAGGTGCTAATGGTGGCAATGTATTGCCCTTTTTGCTGCGTTAAAGTAAAGTCTAACGGATGCTCGAGCGGTTCATAAAAATGGTCTTTTTCTCTGGCAAAAACTCTATTAATACCCGAACCTAGAAAAGATTCTACATTTTTTTGTTCAAAAGGTCTTTTTTTAAACGTGACATTTACCAACACGGGTACGTGGCCATCGGTCACTGTTCTACTTTCATCTTTTTGGTAGGCTACTTCTTCAATCCACCCATTGCCTGTGGGGTCGTAGGTTAACGCATCGGTTGCTTGCCTTGCAAATACTACTCCCCAATCGGAGTGGGTAGGCTTGCCAATAATTTCGGAATTAGTAAAATTACCAAACCTGATAAGTGCACCAGTTAAAGCCACAACAATGGCAATTCTATCTAGTATTTGAGGGTAGGAGTAACCTCTATTAAATTTGATAAAAAAGAAGTTTTTAATGGCACCTTCTTTAATATTAAATCGGTATTTAGAAAATAGCCATAAGGAGAAAAAGATACCTAATCCGCCTCCATGGCTTGCTAGCCCGCCTTCGCGCAGGTTTAAAATACGCAGTGGGTTGCTTAGGTAATCCATAGGTTGATAAAATAATACGTGGCCCAATCGTGCGCCAACAATCGTAGCTATTATCATATAAATGGTTATGCTTTCCACATATTTTTCAGATAGCTTTTGCTTTTCTAAATCAGTGCCAGCCTCCTTTTTATGAATGTAAAACATTACCTGCTGACTTAATAAGAAGCCCAAGGCAAAGAATAGCCCATACCATCGTACTGGAAACTTATCAAATAAGTTTATCAAAGTAGGGTCGAAATTCCAGATGATATAGCTGAGTGTGTTCATAAGTTAAGTTTAAGCAAATATAGAAAATTGTAGTTGAGATGGTGTAAACGAACAAATAAAAAAACCTCCTTAAAAGTTGAGGAGGTTTTAATTCTATTTTTTTGCACGGGAATAATTTCTGTGCCAGTTTGGGATAACAAACTTTATGAATAAACACTACCTAAAATATTTTTGTGCCTTTTCTTTAAGGTTTTCTCTATCAGCGGTTATGGTTGGGTCGCTGTAAATTTTTGAAGATAGCTCTGCCACCACTTTGCGATTATACCCAAGTCGCTCTGCCATGTCTTCGCAAAATACAATCTCACTTTTAAACACTTGACCATCGGCTTTCATAAGCTGGATAACATTATAAAGAAATTCGAATTTTTGATCTTGCGATAGGTACTCCAGATTAGCAATTGGTTTGGGGTTTTTAACTAGTCCTTCCACGTCTTCACTACTCACATTATTTGCTTCGGCAATGGCTCTGATGAGTCGCAGTTCTTTATCGGCAATCATTCCATCACTGGCCGCTAGCTGAACGAGTATATTAAGTTGGTCTTTAATCATTATACGGAAGTTAGGTAGCAAATCTAAAAAAATAATTGATGATTAAACATAGTTGGGAAAGAAATGCAAAAAAAATAGTGCCAAGTGCAACCTTAGCACCCGTTAGCTTGTCAGTAGAGTATCGAATAGAAAAGAACAGAAAACTCAAAACAACAATAAAATGAAAAAAACTATGATGTATGCAGCCTTGTTGCTGTGTAGCACCGCTTTATTTGCCCAAGAAAAAGCCTCTCGTAAATTAGAAAAATTTACCTCTATTAGTGTAGCCGAAGGTATTGAAGTAAACCTTATTAAAGGCAATGGCTATGAGGCCAAAATAACGGCTCATAATATTGATCTTAAAGAAATTTTAACGGAGGTTTCAGGAGGGCATTTAAAAGTGCATTTAGATGGTAATAACCATAATAATGTCAATGTATCTATTGATATCACTTTTATTAGTTTAGAAGCAGTGAGAGCAAGTTCTGCGGCTGATGTAAAATCAAATTCAGTAATTGAAGCTGGCAATTTTAAGATAAAAGCTTCGAGTGCTGCCGATATTTATTTAAAGCTTAAAGTTGGTACTTTGGATGTGAGCGCATCTAGTGCATCTGATGTAACCCTTTCGGGTACAGCAAACAGCCAAACGGTTAGTGTATCAAGTGCGGCAGATTATAAAGCGTTCGATTTAAAAAGCAAGACAGCCGATGTGTCTGCATCTTCTGCAGCAGAGGCAAGAGTGTATGTTTCTGAAAGCATAGAGGCTTATGCAAGCAGTGGTGCCACCGTAAAATATAAAGGAAACCCTGATAAAGTAAAGGAACGAAGCTCCAGTGGGGGAGATGTAAAGGAGTATTAACCCAAATTAATCAGGTTGGGAAAGGTTTGAAGCACGAAGTTAGAAGTCTGAAGTTATTACTCTTCTAACTCCCGACTCTAAACTCATGGAGATTCGCGACACCTGTGGGATTTATTTCTTCCACCTCCATTAACCCCTCAAAGTTTAGTTTAGTCATTTTTACCGATGCCAATTGGTTAACTTTACTTTCCTCAAATGGTGTTATCACTCTGATGTAGTTTTCGGTAAAACCTTGCATAAAATCATTTTCTACATCGTTTTCAAAAAGTACCGTGCCCTCTCGATTAATATTTTTTACATAAAATTTACGTTTTTTCTTTTCCGAGAGATTGCGCAATTGTTTTGATCGTTGGTTTCGTATGTTCATTGGTACTGCATCGGGCATAGAGGCTGCGAGCGTATTGGGTCGTTCGGAGTATGTAAAAACGTGTAAATAAGAAACATCTAACTCGGTTAGGTAATGATACGTAGTGTTAAATAGTTCATCTGTTTCGCCCGGAAACCCAATAATAACATCTACCCCAATGCTTGCGTGGGGCATTAAGTTTCTAATCTTTGCTATTTTAGTGGTGTATAAATCAGAGAGGTATCGCCTCTTCATCTGCTTTAGCATTTCATCCGACCCTGACTGAAGCGGTATGTGAAAATGTGGTACAAATCGTTGCGAAGAGGCTACAAACTCAATAATTTCATTGGTAAGCAAATTGGGTTCTATGGAAGAAATTCTAAATCGTTTAATTTCTTCTACTTTATCTAAGGCTTTAATTAAGTCAATAAAATGCTCTTTGCGCTTGCCATTTTGAATGCCAAAATCACCCGTGTTTACTCCTGTGAGCACTACTTCTTTAATACCTGTTTTGCCAATTTTTATGGCTTCGGCCACCATGTGGGCAATGGTATCGCTACGGCTATTGCCCCGGGCAAGGGGTATGGTGCAAAAAGTGCAGGAGTAATCGCAACCATCTTGTACTTTTAAAAAGGTACGTGTTCGGTCGTTTATGCTGTAGGCCGCATTAAAGATGTTGGCTTCTTTAATATCGGATGCCAGCACTTTGGTTGCACCTTTTTTAAAGTCTTTAAGTAATGCTAATAATTGAAATTTTTCAGAAGCTCCCAAAACTGCATCTACTCCTTCAATTTCCGAAATTTCGGTAGGTTTTAATTGGGCGTAGCAACCAATAATAGCCACGTACGAATCTGGTGAAATAGCCTTAGCCTCTCGCACAATTTTTCGACATTTTTTATCTGCATTATCAGTAACCGAGCAGGTGTTAATAATAAAAATATCTGGCCTATCGGTAAAATCTACTTTGGCATATCCACGTTCTTCAAACATCCTGCCGATGGAAGAGGTTTCAGAGAAATTTAGCTTGCAGCCAAGCGTATAAAAAGCTACTTTTTTCATTGGGGTGCAAAAGTAAGCAATTAGAGAGGTGAAATATGAAATGGGAGAGGTGAAATAATTTTAATAAATTACCTTTAATGCGCCTTTTAAAACTTTAAAATCTAATTGTTCAGTTAAACCCTCATATACTTCTCCATCTAAATGGCAGGCTATTGCCGAGGAATGCAAGGTGATTTTTGAACCGGTTAGTTCAGTGCAATACGATGATTTTATTGCTTTGCCACTAACTATTAAATAGATAAAGTAGGGCAGCATTATAAAAGGTGGTTTTTTAACCAAGGTAATATGCAAGAGTCCATCATCGGCAATGGCGTTGGGTGCAATACGAAAATTATTGCCGTACTGGGTAGTATTTGCAAATGCAATAATAAATGCACTTCCTTTATATACTTTTTTTTCGATCGTTAAGCGGTATTCATACTCTTTGTAGCGGGAATATTCAGTAAAAACCAACTTTGCATACGACCAAAACCCTCTTAGTTTAGTTTGATTAAAAAGCCTAGCTATGTGGCCGTCAAATCCTACGCCTGCTATATTTACAAATAGTTGGTTGTTGGCAGTTATTGCATCAGTAGGTTTTGGAGTTCCTTTTAATAATTGCTCAAGTGCTAAAGGTAGTTTTAAGGATACTCCTAGGTGCAAGGCAAACCCGTTACCGGAACCCCTTGGAATAATACCCATTGCTGTATTTGTAGTTACCAATGCAGAGGCTATTTCGTTAATGGTGCCATCGCCTCCAACGGCTACAATTATATCAAACTCATTTTTATATTGGGCGGCAAGTGCTTTGGCGTGCCCACTATATGTAGTGTTTATTATTTTGTGCTGTGGAAACTTATCTTTAAAAGATTCGAAAATTTTGATGAAATTATTCTTCCCTCCTCCAGAAATGGGGTTGTTGATGAAGAGGTATTTCTTATCCATTTACTTTATCAATAAGGCTTAGCTCATTTACTATTTGATTAATAAAATGCAGATCTCTGTAAATTTTTTGAGCAAGACCGCTTTCTTCAATTCCTTCCTTTAGTAAGGCATCAGGTTCAAATAAATCTTCGTTCCAGTCTAAAGCCAAATTAAGCGTGTTGCCTACTATAGAAATGTAAACCCCACTGGTTGCATCTATTTCTTTTAATAATGGGATGTTGTTTAATATTGATGCTCGTTGATCTTTATATTTATCAAAAATAAAGTCGAGTACTTTTAATCTTGCTTGGTTAATAAACGAATTTGCTACGGATTTATCTTTGCAAAAGAAGGTATAATCTGATTTTTCTAAATTTGGAGCAATTGAAATTTGCTCTTCCTCTTCAATATTAATTCTTTTATAGGCGTAGCGAGTTCGCTCTAAGGGATTCAAATTTAATAGTTTATCAAAATTAGTCTCAACAGCAAAATTTGGAATTATTTTTAATGGGGTGCTTAAATTAACTGTTGAGAGCTCTAGTTGAATAAAAATTCCGTTAAATGAAACTACCGAGCCATTATCATGCGTACTGCTATCGTGTTTTCCACTTACAGTAGTTGATTTTTGGCGGGTTAACTTGCATTCAGAGATTATCACAGCAAGGCCATTTATTTTTCCCTTTATGGAATCCTCGCTTTCGAACCTGACCCCATCAATTAAATCGGCTGTATCATATACCTCTTTTGTTATACCTTTTTCATAAAAATCTAATGCAGGGTTAACCTCTTTTATAATTTTGCTGACTAATTCTTTTTTTAAAATACTACTAAAGCCTTTAAGTACATTTCCTTTTTTTAGTAAAGTATATATACCAGCACCAATAGCCGAAACAGCTGCTCCCATTATCGCCATCCCAATTAAAGGGCCTAATCGATCAGTTGCAAATATTAAGTTGAGTATAAGTCCAATGCTAAAAAGAGACAGCCACGAGATAAAAAAGGTCTTTTTAAACATCCCTTTCGTCTTTTTTGCTGCTTTCTCTCTTTGCTTATCTAAGGATTTAATAATGTTATCAAACTCGGAAGGCAGGGGAGGAAGTTCTCCTTGCATATACTTTGCCGATGAATCTTTGTATTGGTTTCCAAAATCTTCCATAAGTAAAACTGGGTTAAACCACTAATCTAGCAAGGAGTTATGACACCCGAAAATATAAGAATAAATAAAAAAATCTAGGAAGAGGTTTTACTTCTTCTTTTTAGGCGCAGCCTTTTTCCGCTTTTTAGCCGGAGTTTTTTTTGCAATTAATTCTTTTACATCTTCTAAAGTAAGTTTTTGGGCATCTACTGTTTTAGGAAGTTCAATCTTTATTTTACCTTTTATAATGTTAAATCTTCCCCAACGTGCTTTTTCAACTCTAATTCCTTCTTCTTCCCAATTATGAATAATCTTATCAATTTCTTTTTGCTTTTTCTCCTCTATCAATTGAACAATGTCGTTATGAGTTAGGTTATCAAAATCGTATTTCTTGTTTACGTTAATAAACATATTATTCCATTTAATAAACGGACCGAATCTACCCACCCCTTTTTGAACAGGAAGTTCATTATAATGATCAATAGGTGCGTCCGCTGCTTTTTTAGCTTCAATAAGTTCAATGGCTCTTGGTAACTCAACGGCCATTGGGTCTTCGCCACGATTAAGAGATACGTACATAGTGCCATACTTAACATAAGGCCCAAATCGGCCTATGGCAATGATCACTTCTTCTCCATCATGTTTTCCTAAACTTTTAGGAAGTTCAAATAGTTTAAGTGCTTCTTCTAAGGTGATTTTATCTAATTTCTGCCCTTTTAACAAGCTGGCAAATTTAGGTTTTTCATCTTCCCCAAGTTCCTCAGAATTCCCTATTTGAGCGATAGGCCCAAATTTGCCTAGTCTTACCAAAATTGTATGACCTGTTTCAGGATCTTTTCCTAATACTCTATCGCCACTTACTTCTTTCCGATCTAACTTTTCGGTAGATTCTACCAGTGGGTGAAACTCTTTGTAGAAATTTTTCATCATCGCAGTCCATTGCTTTTTGCCATGGGCAATTTCATCAAAGTCTTTTTCTACCCGAGCGGTAAATTGGTAGTCTAACACTATCCCAAAATGTTCTACTAAAAAATCAGTTACAATCATACCAATATCGGTAGGGAATAGTTTATTCTTTTCCACGCCAGTCATTTCCGTTTTGGTATCTGCTGTTACCGTATTGCCTTTTAGTTCTACAACTTTATAGGCTCTTTCATTTCCGTCTCTCGATTCCTTTTCAACATATTGGCGTTTTTGAATGGTAGAGATGGTAGGCGCATAGGTAGAAGGACGACCAATACCCATTTCTTCTAATTTTTTCACCAGGCTGGCTTCGGTATACCTGGCAGGGTGGCGGCTAAATGTTTCCCGAGCAAGCATTTCTTTTAGGTTCAGTCTATCGCCTTGGGTAAGCGGAGGGAGCATAGTGTTTTGCATGGTGCTTTGCTGCTCGCCATTATTATTTTCGTCATCGGTTCCTTCAATATATACCTTTAAGAAACCTTCAAACCTAATCATTTCGCCTTGGCTCACTAATTGATGTTGCGAGTTAGAAATGGCAATATGAGCGGTGGTTTTTTCTAGTTGAGCATCGGCCATTTGCGAGGCAATAGCACGTTTCCAAATAAGTTCGTATAAACGTGTGGCACCTCTATCAGCCCCAGTGGAGTGGATGGCAAAATTGGTGGGGCGAATGGCTTCGTGTGCCTCTTGTGCACCAGCAGATTTAGTTTTAAATGTTCTGTTTTGTACAAACTCATTGCCATAGGCCGTGGTAATTTCAGCGGAGGCAGCTTTCACTGCATCTTGCGATAGATTAACCGAATCGGTTCTCATATAAGTAATCTTACCACTTTCGTACAGCTTTTGAGCCAATGTCATGGTTTGCGATACCGAATAGCCTAATTTTCGAGAGGCTTCTTGTTGTAATGTAGAAGTGGTAAAAGGTGCTGCTGGAGTTTTTTTAGCAGGTTTCGTTTCTAGTTTGGCAATGCTAAAATCAGACCCGTTGCAGTCGTTTAAAAATGATTGAGCCTCTTCTACTGAGCTAAATCGTTTTGGCAATTCAGCTTTAAACGATTTATTATTAATCGTAAATTGTGCAGTAACTTTAAAAGAGATTGTTGGGTTAAAGTTTTCAACCTCCCGTTCTCTTTCTACCACCAACCGAACGGCTACTGATTGCACACGACCAGCCGAAAGGCCATATTTAATTTTTTTCCATAAAACAGGCGAAAGTTCGAACCCAACTAATCTATCGAGTACACGCCTAGCTTGTTGGGCATTTACTAAATCAATATCAATGGTTCTAGGTGTTTCCATTGCCTTTGAAATAGCCGTTTTGGTAATCTCTCTAAACACAATGCGCTGGGTAGTGTGTTCATCCAATTTTAAAGCTTGTGCCAAATGCCAAGCAATGGCTTCTCCTTCACGGTCATCATCACTTGCTAGGTAAACGGCTGGTGCTGCTTTCGCTAATTTTTTAAGGTTTTTAATAACTTCCTTTTTGTCTTTACTTACTTCATACGTAGGGGTAAAGTTATTTTTAATGTCGATGGCATTATCGCCTTTTGGTAAATCCCTTACGTGGCCATAGCTAGAGGCGACAACAAAATCTTTTCCTAAATAACCTTCGATGGTTTTAGCCTTAGCAGGAGACTCAACAATTACTAAATTTTTTGGCATAATGCAGGTGTGCTTTTTATTAAAGATGCCAAATATCTACAAATTTTATAAAAAACCGATTCTAAAATTATAAATCGATAAGCAATTCTTATATTTATAGTCGCTAACTACCTTAAAGGTTCGTTATTTATGTCTAAAAAATTATTTCTGGTGCGCCATGCCAAAACAGAAGAAGGCTCTGCTGAAAAGCGAGACTTTGATCGAGTGCTCACTAATCGGGGCCTGCAAGATGCCATGCGTTTAGGTAAGTATTATAATGCTAAAAACACTAACCCCAGTCAAATATTGAGTAGCGATGCCGCAAGAGCTTTTGCCACAGCAGAGCTTATTGCTTCGCAAATGGGCTATGAACTTTCTCGTATTCATATCAATCATGAAATTTACGATGCCTCGGTTCGCACGCTGTTTCAATTAGTAACTAACTTAAAAGATGAGTGGGATTCGGTGATGATTGTAGGACATAATCCTCCCATAAACTATTTGTCGGAGTATTTAAGTGGAGCAGATATTGGGCATATGAACACGGGTAGTTGTGCGGTTATTCACTTTGAAACTGATTCTTGGGCAGAGGTAAGTCAGGATTCTGGGGTTTTAGAAGAGTATATTATAGCCAAGAATTTAGCCTGATTAATTCCGAAATCTTCGATGAGTATTTCAAGTGCCTGTTAGTTAAGTACTCGCACATAATTTTGGAACAGAGGTAACTCACCCGAAAAAATATAGCCACAGCGTAGCGAGTTACATTGAGTATCAAAATTCGAGCAAAGCCTGTACTGTACTTTAGTCGGATTAATACCTAAATTGAGCGATTCACTAAAGCGATAAGCACTAATGTACTGAGTTTAAAAGACTTCCAAAAATACTCGCAATACCTTTTAGGTGTTGCTGTGTTTTTTGTAAACTTTTAATTCCCAGTCTCTTAGCACCAGCCAAAAGGCAGGCAGGCTTTCTCATCTCTACTGAATCGCTCAATCTAGGTAATAATTAAAAAAAAGTTTAAAGTGAAGTGGGTGCTTGGAAAACTCATTGAAATAACAAGCGTGTTAAAATAAACTGGAGGTTTGAAACCGAGGATACTCGTATAAAACTTAAATGACTTTGCCCGTTATTTAACACTTGACTTGAAACTAGAATAATTCCACTTCAAAAAATTTCTTTAAAACAGTTATTATAAACATCAGCCCTAAGAAAATAGGGGCGAAGATGGTGAGTGCAAAGTTTAAATATTTTTGCATGAAAGAGCCCATATAACCTTCATTGCCTGTAGCAAGCTCTTTATTGAAATTAGCAGTTTTCCATTTGGTGGCAATAAAAACAGTCATTAAAAAACCTCCTAGCGGTAAGCCAACATCACTAAATATATCAAATACCACATCGAGTACGGTTTTAGTTATTCCTTCGTAATGGGCAAAATTACTGAAGTAATCAACTGCGCCTTGCGATAGCATACTTGGTATGCCAATCACAAAAACTAAAAGAGCGGTAAATATTACCACTTTGGTTCTTGAATACCCTTTTTCATCAACCAAAAAGGTAACGGGTATTTCGAGCAATGAGATGGTAGATGTAAGTGCTGCAAAACAAAGTAAAAGAAAAAAAGCAGCTCCAATAATAGGGCCTAAGGTTCCTAAACTTGCAAATATGCCTGGTAATACCACAAACACTAATCCTGGCCCTTCACTAGGCGATAGTCCTTGAGAGAATACTAGAGGAAAAATGAGTAAGCCTGCTAAAAAAGCTACCGTAGTGTCGGTAACTGTAACCAAAGCTGCCGATGTAACAATATTTTCTTTTTTGCTGATGTAAGAGCCATAAGTTACCAAAGCAGCCATTCCTAATGATAAGGAGAAAAAGGCTTGGCCTAGCGCATTATACACGGTGGCTAGTGTTATTTCACTTAAATCTGGGATGAGGTAATATTTAACACCTTCCATGGCGTTATCCAAAGTAAAGCTGTACCCAATGAGACCTAAAAGCATAATAAATAAGGCGGGCATTAAAATACGAGAAGCCGACTCAATGCCTTTTTTTATGCCTCTTGAAACGATAAAAGCCGTTATTACCATAAATCCTAAAGAGTAAAAGAATAAATCGCTTACATCGGCTATTTGTAGTGTAAAATGTTCGCCAAAGTTTTGAGTTGCGGTGAGCGTTCCATTTAACATTTGCACAAAATAAGCAAAGGCCCAACCAGCAATTACATTATATACCGATAGAAACATAACGGCCGATAGAATACCCCAATAGCCAAGTAATCCCCATTTGGCACCCCCGATTTTTTTATAAGCCCCAAAGGCATTTAATTGCGTGTTTCGCCCAATTGATATTTCGCCCACCATTACCGGAAAGCCGATAAGCACCATGCAAATGAGGTAAATTAACAGGAATGCAGCCCCTCCATTCTCACCAGTTTCATAAGGGAATCGCCAAATATTACCAAGCCCAACGGCTGAACCCGCAGCTGCTGCAATAAACCCTACTCTTCCACTAAAATTTCCTCTTGATGCCATTATAAATTGATGAATTGAAACAAAGCGTGCAAAATAGATACATTACAAGAGTTTTCAAAGAAATTCAAAATCTCAGGTAAGAAAACTCCACAAAATTACGTCATTCCTCCTATAATAAATTTTAATCAGTATTCATTAGTCAATGTCGTTTAGTTAAGCTTTCCGTCACTGCGATCCGCCATTTGGCGGAGAAGCAGTCTGTTCAGCTTAACCCTGTAGTATTCAAATTAGAGATTGCTTCGTTCCTCGCAAAGACGGAAAGCTTAACTAAACGACATTGATTCATTAGTTGTAACATCCTACAGGGCGGACTCCTGCTTGCGCAGGAATGACGATACTGAGTTTTCTTAGAATACACTGATATGGATGAGCAACTGAACAAGCTAATCTTGCGTAAAACAATAGCTAATAATGTTCGCACCCATTTGTAAGGCCTTTAAACGCAACTCTTGTGGGTTGTTATAAATTTGTTGATCTTCCCAGCCATTGCCTAAATCAGTTTCGTAGGTATAGTAGCAAACCAACCTTCCTTCATAAATTAACCCAAAACCTTGTGCAGGCTTGCCGTCATGCTCGTGAATTTTAGGTAAGCCATTTTCAAAATTAAATTGCTGATGATAGATGGGGTGGTCGAATGGGAGCTCTACAAAATTTAATTCAGGAAACACTTTTTTTATTTCCAATCGAATAAATTTATCTAACCCATAATTATCATCAATATGTAAAAAACCACCACCAATCAAGTAATTACGTAAATTTTCGGCTTCTTGATCTGTAAATACAACATTGCCGTGGCCGGTCATATATACATAAGGGTAGGTAAAAATAAACGGGCTTCCCACTTCAATAATGGCCTCTTCGGGGTTAATTGTTGAATGAAGGGTTTGGTTGCAAAAGCTGATTAAATTAGGCAAGGCTGTTTTAT
>Ga0256839_1002685_pt1 | contig 19478 bp, 16 predicted proteins | sample 354166metaG_FD_185968 | JGI IMG/M metagenome (GOLD analysis project Ga0256839, IMG submission 185968) | Hydrothermal vent microbial communities from Mid Atlantic Ridge, Atlantic Ocean - 354-166 | ecosystem: Environmental > Aquatic > Marine > Hydrothermal vents | place: Atlantic Ocean: Mid... | reverse complement strand
CCGGGCTTTTTAATTGTCGGGGCGTCACCCTGGTCGGTTTCACTAGCGCGCAAAATTCATGAAATGGGGTGGGGGGTTACGGTGGCGGATGATAGCTGGCGGGCTTTGCGTCCGGCGCGCCAAGCGGGCCTTAAAACCTATTATGGGGAAATATTGTCCGAAGTGACCGAGCATCATCTTGATCTCAACCAGTTCGGGTTTTTATTCGCGGTGGGTGGCAATGAAGCGCATAATGCTCTTGTCTGCACCGATCTGGCACCGGAAATGGGACGCGCTGCGGTGTTTCAAATTTCCACCAGAGGGCGCGACGAAACCGATCGCAAGGCTTTGTCCTATGCCCTGCAGGGGCGGACGCTTTTTGCCAAGGGTACCGGGCTTGATGAGCTAATCCGTCGTCATTATGGCGGCTGGACGTTTCAAATCACCAGACTGACCGAGGCATTTGGCCCCGAGGCTTATCGCGAGGAATACGCCAATGCAGAAATTCTGTTGGTGGAACGCGATGGCGGGATCAATGTTTCTTGCGCCGAAAAGCCGGTGACGTTGGCAGTGGGCGATAAAATACTGGCCTATGTGCCGCCATTGCCGGACAAAAAAGAGCAAAATGATAACAAGCCAAGTCAAAGCGTTTCATAATGAAACAGCTTTGGCATTGGTGGTGCGATGGCATTTAACGCCGTATTAGCGCTTATTGGCTATGGTTTTCGAGGGTTAACAACAGTTTGGGGACCTTCATGCACGAGCCTAAACAGCGCCGTACGATCAGACCGTCTTTATTGTCCGAATTCTCTGCGAATTTCGGCCACGGGATTATGCGCCGCCAATCGCAATTGGCCATGCGTGCAGCCAAGGCCGATGCCGAGTTGGCCTATCGGGCGCGGGGTGAATTTCTGGCCAATATGAATCATGAATTGCGTACGCCCTTGAATGCGATTATCGGCTTTACGCAAATGATCCGTGATGGCAAGGCCTTTGGTCTTACCGAAGATCAGAATACGGAATATTGTGATTATATTCTGCAATCGGCGGATTTGCTGCTGACCCATATCAATACGATTTTGGAACTGGCGGCGGTGGAAAGTGGCGGGGCCAAGCAATCGCGACGGATAACCAGCCCGGAAGAGATTATGGATGCGGTGATGGCGGCAATGATGCCCTTGGCGGAGGCGGCCGAAATACCGCTTGAATTACGCATGGAAGAGGGCTTGCCGGAAATTCATGTGGACCCCGAAATGATTGAAAAGGCGCTGCGCCATTTGATCGAAAATGCCATTCAATATTCGCCGGATGGCAAAAGCGTGACCCTGCATGTTCGGAAATCCGTGAAACAGGAAAATGGGGCGCGGGTATATTTTGCGGTGGAAGATCGTGGACCCGGCATGAGTGACGATGTTTTGCAACGCGCTATGCTGGCTTTTGAACAGGTGCATCAGGGGCTTGACCGCAAATTCGAGGGCACCGGGCTTGGCCTGCCGATTGCCCGCTCTTTTGTAGAATTGAATGGCGGACAATTTGTGGTTCGCAGCGAGCCCGGCCGCGGCACCATTATTCGCTTTAGTTTCCCGGAAATAATTCACAAATATCAGGAAGAAGAGCAGCCCTTGCAGGCTGCAGGATAATATTTATGACACAGACCAATATACCGCAAGATGATGATTTTCTCGCCAATCTTACCGAAGAAGTCGAAAATGCGATGCCGGATTTGCTGAATCCGCGGCGTCGGATTGGTCGGGTCATTTCCGCCAATGGGGCGCAAGCGCTGATCATGGTCGATCGGGATTTTCCTTTCGGCTCTGACAAATCGCCGCGTATTGGCTCCATCATCTGCATCGAGCAGCAGGACCTGACGACCCTTGGCTGCATTGCCGGTATGACCAGTCCGGCGCCGGATATTGAAAGCGATGGCAAGGATTTGCTGGTTCTGGAGGTTGATATTCTGGGAACCCTGAGCGAGAGCGGTGACGGACCGGATTTTTCTCAAGGCAGCTCAAATCTGCCTTATCTTGGTTGCATTGCTTCCATGGCCACGCAGGAAGATGTCGCCGCTATTTTTGAAAGCGGTGAAGCGCCATTGCTTAATCTTGGGGAGCTTTCGCAATTTCCCGATGTGGCCACCCGCCATCGGGTGGACAGGCTGGTCTATGGGAATTTTGCCATTATCGGCGCGGCTGAAACCGGAAAATCCTGTGCCATTGTGCGCATTGTGCGCGAGATGATCCGCAAGAAAACCATGATGCGGACCATTATTGTCGATCCCCATAATGAGTATGGGGTTTCCTTCGGCACTATGGCCAGCAAAATGACCCTGTCTGCGGGCAGCTTTCCCCATTGGGTTTTGAGCTTTGCCGAACTGACCCATCTGATTCATCATATGACCGGTGCGCTTTCTGCTGATGAGGTGACCTTGCTGGAGGAGGCGGTTATTTTTGCCCGCAAGAAACAGGCGCAAACCACTTTCAAGAAAAGTGCGCTGGATACCATTTTTATCAGTGTTGATACACCGGTTCCCTATAGATTGTCTGATCTGGTTAGTTTTCTGGACAAAGCCACCCATACGGATAATGATATTTCCGGCAATATTTTTCGTCGCCTGCGCACGCGGCTTTCGATCATTGCCCGCGATCGCCGTTATGGAGCGGTTTTTGGCGGGGTCTCTACCAATGACAGTCTGGCAGGTTTTATCGGGCGATTATTTTCTATCCCTATGAACAACAAGCCGGTGACTCTGGTGCAGATTGACGGCGCGCCAAAACCTTTGGCGCAGGTTATCACTTCGGTGATTGCCCGCCTTGGGGAAGAGGTTTCGCGCTGGAGTCACGGGGAAGTGCCGAGCCTGATTGTGCTGGAAGAGGCGGATGATTATCTTTGCCCGGACAATCCTTTGCGGGATAATATATTGCGCCTGATGGAGCGGGGGCGCAAAGCCAATATTGGTGTGGCCTTGGTTAGCGGTCGCCCGCGGGCCTTATGTGACGAGGCTTTGCAACATTGTGCGACAGTTTTTGCCACCAGACTCAATACGATTGCAGATCGTCAATGCGTGGAAGAAGTCGTGCCGGAAAATGCCACCGGATTACTGGCTTCGGCCGGCATGCTTGGTCTTGCCGAGGTTGTTGCTGCCGGTCAGGGGGTCAATATTCCACTGCGGATGCGTTTTGCGCGCATTCCCGCCGGGGCTATTCCTATGCAACATATCGAGCGCGGGGGTGGGGCGCCGCCGCCGGAAGGCTTTACCGAGGCCAAGAATGCCGGGTTTCTGGAAAAAGTGGTCACGCGCTGGCGCCAGCAAAGCTTTACCGCCGACACCCATAGTGATGAATTGCCGCCAACTGTTGCTTGACAAATTGGGGCGATTAGGGCCGTCTTACCGCTATTAGCGAGGAAGAGGGTCGCCCATGACATCGGACATGTTGAAAAGCCAAAACCGTTGGCTTGTATTGTTTTTGCTGACGCTGGTTTATGTTTTCAATTTTATTGACCGGCAAATTCTGGGCATTCTGGCACCTTTTATCGCTGCTGATCTGGGTTTGAAAGATGGCCAGATCGGTTTGCTTGGCGGAATTTATTTTGCTGCCTTTTACACTCTTATAGGTATTCCCATTGCCTGGTATGCAGATCGTGCCAATCGTGTGTGGATTGTTTCTGTCTCGCTGGGGATTTGGAGTGCATTCACAGCCATTTCGGGTGCGGCGCAAAACTTCCTGCATCTGTCTCTGGCGCGTATGGGGGTCGGCATTGGGGAAGCTGGTGGCAGCCCGCCATCGCATTCGATTATTTCAGATTTATTCGACAAAACCGAGCGCTCCAAGGCGCTGGCGATCTATTCTCTGGGTATTCCCCTTGGCATTATGCTCGCTTATTTTCTGGTGGCCTATTTGCTCTCCCGTCCGAGTGACCAGCCTTTTGATTGGCGTTTGGTTTTCTATCTGATCGGCGGTTTGGGGGTGGCCTTTGCGGTGGTTGTTCGCCTTATTATCCGCGAGCCCGAACGCGGCGCCATGGAAGCCAGAGAGGGTGTTTCTGTTTCAACTAAAAAAGTGTCGGTTCTCAAAGCGATAGCCCATCTTCTGGGCATAAAATCATGGATTGGCATGTGTGCCGGGATTTCCCTTGCATCCTATGGGGGCTATGCGCTTTCGACCTTTCTGGTGAAATATATGGTTCAGGCATTTCCGGATTCCAATATGGGTAATCTTTATCTAGTGCTGGGCATCCTCAACGGAATTGTCTATACGGCCGGGGTCTTTATCGGTGGTGCGATTTGTGACCGTTATGGCCGCAAAAATCGCGGGGCCTATGCCTTTATTCCGGCAATCTCGGTTTTGATTGCTGCGCCAGCCATGCTTTTGACGATTTGGGCCGGGCAGTTAACGCTCTCTTTTGTGGCATTGTCCTTTTATCTGTTTTTTATCGGGGTCTATCTCGGGCCGAGCTTTTCCATCGCTCAAACATTGGCCCCGATTTCCATGCGGGCCATGTCTACCGCGATCTTCTTTTTCATTCTCAATATGATCGCCATGGGCGGCGGGCCGACCATTACCGGCTTTTTGTCGGACTGGTTTGGTGAAACCCATGGTGCGACCCATGGGCTAAGGCTGGCCCTGTCGACCCTGATGGTGCCTTTCGCGCTTTCAACGCTGGCCTTTTTATGGACTTCAAGGCATCTGCCAAAAGATTGGAAAGCCGCAGAATCCTTGAATGAAAATGGCGGATAAGCCAAGGGGTGAGACCCTAGCCAAACAGGGGCAGGGCAGGCTATAGAAAGGGCCGTTTCGAGAAGCCTAACTGACAGGACCCTTTAATGGCGCGCATTCTGGTTACTTCCGCACTGCCCTATATCAATGGCATCAAGCATCTTGGCAATCTGGTTGGCTCAATGTTGCCGGCCGATGTCTATAGCCGTTTCAAGCGGGCCAGAGGCGATGCGGTGGTTTTCATCTGCGCCACCGATGAGCATGGCACACCAGCCGAGCTGGCCGCTCTTGAGGCCGGTATGTCTGTGGAGGATTATTGCGCCCAGCAATTTGACGTGCAGCGCAAAGCCGGGGAGGCCTTCGGCCTTTCTTTCGACCATTTCGGGCGCTCTTCGGCCATGGTCAATCATGAAATGACCCAGCATTTGGCCGAAGCCCTCGAAGGGGAGGGGCTGATTGAAGAGCGGGTGGAAAAACAGATTTATTCCGTGACCGATCAGCGTTTCTTGCCCGATCGCTATGTGGAGGGGACATGCCCCCATTGTGGTCATGAAAAAGCCCGTGGCGACCAGTGCGATAGCTGCGGGCGTCTGCTTGATCCGACCGATTTGATCGAGCCTTATTCGACGATTTCCGGCTCCAAAGCCATAGAAGTGCGCGAGACCCGTCATCTTTATCTGTTGCAATCAAAAATGCAGGAGCGAATTGCCAAATGGGTGGCGGCACGCCCGCTCTGGCCGCAACTGACAAAATCCATTGCCTTGAAATGGCTGGAAGAAGGCTTGCGCGATCGGGCCATCACGCGGGATTTAAGCTGGGGGATAAAGGTTACCAAAGACGGCAAGCCGCGTCCCGGTTTTGAAAACAAGGTTTTCTATGTCTGGTTCGATGCGCCGATTGAATATATCTCCGCCACAAAAGAATGGGCCGAGCAAAAAGGGGGCGATTGGGAGGCCTTATGGCGCACCGATAAGGGCGCGGATGATACGCTCTATGTGCAATTTATGGGCAAGGATAATGTGGCTTTCCACACGGTTTCTTTCCCTTGCACCTTGCTCGGCTCCGGCGAGCCATGGAAGACGGTGGACCTTTTGAAGTCCTTGAACTGGCTCACATGGTATGGGGGGAAATTTTCCACCTCCGAAGGGCGCGGAATTTTTATGGATCAGGCGCTGGAGATTATGCCCGCCGATAATTGGCGCTGGTATTTGATGGCCAACGCCCCTGAAAGTGATGATACGTCTTTTACGCTCGAGAATTTTGCCGCGGCGGTGAATAAAGACCTCGCCGATGTGCTGGGTAATTTCGTCAATCGCATCACCCGCTTTGGCACCTCCAAATTCGGCCCGCAAATTCCCGAAGGCGGCGAGGAGGGGGAGGCTGAGCAGGCCCTTTACAAAGAGCTGGATAAGCGCATTGCGTCCTACACGGATAATCTCGAGGCCATGGAATTTCGCAAAAGCTTCGCCGATTTGCGGGCCATCTGGGCGGCGGGCAATGAATATCTGCAAGTGGCAGCCCCATGGGTGGCGTTCAAGACAGATCCGGCGCAGGCCGCTTTGGGCGTGCGCATGGGACTTAATCTCATCCGCCTGTTTGCGGTGCTTTCCGCGCCGGTCATTCCATTTACCGCAGAAAAAATGCTGGCGGTGTTTGGCCAGACCATGGCCGATGCTGATTGGCCAAAAGGCAAGGCCCACGAGGAATTATCGCGCCTGCCAGCAGGCACAAAATATACCACGCCGGAAGTGTTGTTTCAGAAGATAGATGATGATATGCTCGCCGAATGGGGCGAGAAATTCGGTGCGCCCCGGTAAAGGGGGAAAGAATGACCCAAGACAAAGGACCTGCCGGTAATCCCATTCGGGCGTTTTTGTTAACGCCGTTGATTGCCTATCTTTTCTTCAGCGTGGTGTTTGCCGTTTTTGCGTCGCAACTAAGTCAGGTCAGCTATTATTTGATTATATTGTTTCCCGCAGCCATATTCAGCTTTTTGATAATGTTGGTATTTGGGGGTCCGCTATTTATTTTGGCGCGGAAGCGAGGCAGGCTTAACCCCTTGGCAACTGTCTTAACAGCTTGCTTTCTTGGTTTGGCTTTAATGCTTGTGCTCCTCATTCGGCATCTAATGGTGGGTGATGGGCAATTATTTGGACAGTGCTTCACGAGCGGGGGTGCTGTGCAGGCTTTTTGTGATTATGGTCGTATGGCGCTGGGCTTTTTTGCCATGGCATTAGCTGGCGCTATCTATGGTGGGATATTCTGGTTCCTTTACCGCCCACCGCAAGGTGCCACCGCTTGAACTGCCTTTGAACCCCATCTTGCCTCATTTGCCGAAAAGGCGCAGCATAGGCCCCGTTGAGTTCGGGCTAGAGCCTATTCGGTTTTGGTTGAATCAAAACCGGGCTCTAAGTTTTTGTTTTTGAGCACTTCTTATCCGAAAACCGGTTCCCACTTTTCGGGAAGTGCTCTAAATGGGGTAACTATTTGATGCGTAAAACTTTTTTTGCAAAATTTGCCATAATCACCGGTGCGTTTGCGGCATTGTTCTCGAATATGGCTTTCGGGGAAACACTGAAAGGGGGAATCGCCCCGAAAATCGCTGCTGAGATAGAGGCTGACTATCCATGGCTGGAACAGCTCTATCGCGACTTTCATGCAAACCCCGAGCTTTCCTTCATGGAGGTTGAAACCGCGGCGCGCATGGCCGAAGAGTTTCGTAATCTCGGCTTTACGGTCACCGAGAAGGTCGGCAAAACCGGGGTTGTCGGAGTGATGAAAAACGGTCCCGGGCCGACCCTGATGTTGCGCGCTGATATGGATGCCCTGCCGGTTGTCGAGCAGACGGGCCTCTCCTTTGCTTCGACCAAAACAGGCCGGAACCGGTTTGGCGAAGAGCAGCCGATCATGCATGCCTGCGGCCATGATATTCACATGACGGTTCTAATCGGCACTTTGCGCCGTTTGGTTGCCCATAAGGATAAATGGTCGGGGACGCTGGTGGTCATCGCACAACCGGCCGAAGAGATTGGCCTCGGGGCGGCGGCGATGCTGGAAGATGGATTGTTTACCAGATTCCCGCGCCCCGATTACAATCTTGCCCTGCATGACAGCGCCGGTTTCCCCGCCGGCATGGTTGCCTATACGCCGGGCTGGGCCTTGGCCAATGTGGATAGTGTCGATGTCATCGTCAAAGGCGTTGGCGGCCATGGGGCCTATCCCCATACCACCAAAGACCCGATTATTATTGCCTCGCAAATTGTGATGGTGCTGCAGACGCTGGTTTCGCGTGAAATGAATCCGCTGGATAGTGCGGTGGTGACGGTCGGGGCGTTCAATGCCGGGCACAAGCATAATATCATTTCCGATCAGGCCCATTTGCAAATTACCGTGCGATCCTATTCCGATGAGGTGCGGGAGAAATTATTGAGCGGTATTCAGCGCATCGCCAAAGCACAAGCCATGTCGGCGGGCCTGCCGGAAGCGCTTTATCCGGAGGTGACATGGGAAGAGGATTATACCCCGTCCACCTATAATGACCCCGAATTGACAAGACGGATTGCCGGCGTATTAGCCAAGACCTTTGGCGACAAGCGGGTGATCGAAGTGGATCCGGTGATGGGGGGTGAGGATTTTGCCCATTACGGGCGCACCGACCCGAAAATTCCGAGCCTGATTTTCTGGCTCGGGGCGGTCAATAAGGACCAATATCGCGAAGCGCAGGAAAAAGGCGAAAGCCTGCCATCTTTGCATTCGCCATTTTGGGCCCCCGATGCGGAGCCAACCATTAAAACCGGTATTGCCGCTATGAGCGCTGCCAGTTTTGATATTCTGGGCAAGGAGTAATCTCAAATGTCGCGACTATTGAGCATTATCATATGGCTGACAGCTTTGGCGCTGGCGATTTTTGTGGCTCTGCCGCAAGCCTATAATGCGGGTCTGCTGGAATGGACGGATATGTTTGCATGGACCCGCAAATTAGTGCCTGTCTTGCTGATTGGCGGCGGCCTTAGTCTGCTTGCAACCATCGGGCTTTTTCTGGTCAAGCGGCCCGGGGCGGCCCTGATGGGTATTCTTATCGGCGTTTTGGCCTTTGTGCCGGTTTACAGCCTGAAGAAGATGAAAGAGGTGAGCCAAATGGTGCCGATGATCCATGACATAACGACGGATACCCAAGACCCGCCACAATTTATCGCACTGGCTGGCAAGCGGGCCAAGGCAAGCAATCCGGATGATTATGACCGCACGCAAACCGCGCAGCAATTAAAAGCCTATCCCGACCTTAAAACCTTTATCAGTGACAAGCCCATGGATGATGTGTTTGCAGCAAGCGTCGAGGCGCTTGAAGCCATGGGGATAGAGATTGTCGAAGCGGACCGGCAGGGCGGGCAGATCGAGGGCACCGCCACCACCAAATGGTTCCGCTTCAAGGATGATATCATTATTCGTCTTCGCCAGAGCGAAACAGGGGTTGCGGTGGATATGCGCTCAAAATCGAGAGTCGGTAAATCCGATCTTGGCACCAATGCCAAACGCATCAGGCGTTTCATGCAATTACTCGAAGCCAAACTGGAAGATTAAAATGAAAAAATTGTCTCAATGCCTGCTGGCCGGCGCCAGCCTGTTGGTCGGCCTGTTTACAAATGTCGCTATTGCCGAGGATATTGTTGTTATTCATGCGGGGACTTTATTGGCGGTGCCGGGACAAGCGCCGCAATCGCAACAAAGCATTATCATTGCCGATGGCAAAATTCGCCAAGTGATGGCTGGCTATGTAGAGCCGCAATCGCAGCTTGGCGAGGGCGATGAGCTTATCGCCATTTATGATTTGAAAGACAAATTTGTCATGCCAGGCATGATTGACAGCCATGTGCATTTGACTTCCGAGCTTAATCCGCGGGGGCGGTTGGAAGCGGTGGAGATGAGCGATCCGGACCGGGCGATATTGGCGGCGGGCTATGCGCGCAAAACCCTGATGGCGGGCTTCACGACGGTGCGTGATGTGGGCGCCCGTGGCGGAGACGCGATTTTTGCCCTGCGCGACGGGATTGAAAAAGGCTCGGTTGTTGGCCCAAGGGTCTATGCCTCCGGCTCGACCATTTCAGTCACTGGTGGGCATGGGGACGGGACCCAGGGCTATCGCGATGATATTGCCCATATGATGATGTCTTCCGGGGTTTGTGATGGCGCCGATGCGTGTCGCAAGGCGGTGCGCGAACAGGTGCGGCGTGGGGCTGACCATATTAAACTGACCGCAACCGGCGGTGTGTTGTCGAATACCGCTGCGGGGCTGGGGCAGCAGTTTTTTGACGATGAACTGGAAGCCATTATGGACACAGCCCATGCCATGGGGCGTCGTGTGACCGCCCATGCCCATGGGGCCGACGGCATCAATTCCGCTTTGCGGGCCGGGGTCGATTCGATCGAGCACGGGACCTATCTCGACAATGAAAGCATTCGTCTGTTCAAGCGTAAAGGGGCCTATCTGGTGCCGACCATTCTCGCCGGGGTGACGGTGACCGAATGGGCCAATGATCCCAAGGGATTCCTGCTGCCGGCCCAACGGGCAAAGGCCAAACAGGTTGGCCCGCGGATGCTGGATATGGCCCGCAAGGCCCATGCGGCCGGGGTGAAGATCGCTTTCGGGACCGATAGCGGGGTTTCGGCCCATGGGGAAAATGCGCATGAACTGGTGCTGCTGGTGGAAGCCGGGATGACACCGATGGAAGCGCTGCAATCGGCGACTATATTTGCTGCTGATAATATGGGGCAGGGGGATCATTTCGGTAAAATCACACCGGGCCTTGCGGCTGATATTATTGGCGTGGAAGGGGATCCGTTGAGCGATATATCTGTGATGATGGAAATCGATTTCGTGATGAAGGATGGGATTGTTTATAAGGGGAAATGATTTTCCGCTTCCACTCGAGACAAAAAGGCGCGGGAGGTCATGCTCTTCCCGCGCCTTTTGTTTGGTTTGAATGATTTCGATTTAGAGCCTTTTCGGTTTTGATGGGCATCAAAACGAAAATAGGCTCTAATTCAGTTTTGCCTGCACATCGCCAATGGCCTTATCCACAAGGGCGGTCTGGGCACTGCCTTCGACACGGGCGCGGATAATGGTTTCGGTGGCAGCGACGGAAACTTCTGCGGTGCGATTGCGCACTTCGGCAATGGCCTGTTCTTCTGCCCGTTTGATTTTGGCTTCTGCGGCAGCGGTGCGGCGTTCCAATTGTTGCTCCATGCGCTGGCGGGTCTCGCTGGCAATGATTTTCGCATCATTTTTTGCCTGCTCGATAATGGATTGTGCTTCTTCTTCGGCTTCGCGTTGGCGGCGTTTATAGGTAGCCAGAACCTCCTGTGCTTCCTCGCGCAGGCTTCGGGCTTCTTCCAGTTCGTCGGAGATTTTCTTGGCGCGACCGTCCAGAGCCTTGCCAATCAGGCCCGGCACGCCCTTCCAGATGAAAAGCGCGATGATGAGCAAAGAAGGTAGCAGAACCCAAGTGACCGGGTCTTGCCAGATTCCGGGAGGGGCATGTCCTTCCAGTTCCTGATGAATCTCTTCCACAATCGGATTTTGCGATTCGGTGTCAGCCATTTTCGTTGTTCTTTCAAAAAGTTCTTGTCGGTCAGGGCGGAAAGATTAAGGCGTTGCCTTTGCAATCGCGTCTTTTAGCACGCCCTGATCAGGTTTTTCGTCAATCAATATTTCAACAAGCGCTGCTGTGGTGTCTTCGGCGGCTTCGGAAACCTTGGCCGTTGCCGATTTTTTCATGGCGGCGATGCGGGTTTCCGCCTCGGCCAGTCGCGCATTGAGTTTCTGATCAATTTTCTCTTGTTCGGCGGCAATCTCGCTGTCAATTTCGGCCTTGGTCTCTGCAGCAATGGCATTGGCCTTGGCGCGGGCATCGGCGAGGGCCTGATTATAGGCTTTTTCGGCTTCTTCTGCCTGGGATTTCAACTCTGCTGCCTGATCAAGATCATCGGCAATGCGGTTGCGCCGCTGCTCGATAATGCCGCCAAGGCGCGGCAGAAAAATGAAATTCATCGCCAGATAGAGCGACAGGAAAGTGACCGTCAGCCAGAAAAGCTGGCTTGGATAGGTGCTGGCATCAAGCTGCGGGAGGCCACCTTTTTCAGCGGCCTCCGCACCTGCTGCCAAAAATAAGAGGAACGGCGACATTTATGCGTTCCCTTTCATTGTTGGTTTAAAATACGAACAGCAAGATCATTGCAACAACAAAGCCGAGCAGACCGGTAAATTCGGTCAAGGCAAAGCCGAGCAGCAATTGTTGCTGGTTGGCGGCAGCGGCAGATGGGTTGCGAAAAGCGCCTTCGAGGAATTTGCCGAAAATAGTACCAATACCGATACCGGCACCGGCAAGCGGAATAGCGGCAAGACCTGCACCAATGAGTTTCGCGGCTTCTGGTTCCATGATTTTAGTCTCCTAAAGTGGTTTAAAATGTTGAGCCTGTTAATCCCGTTCCCGTGGCTGGCCCTATTAAGCCCCGTGGGAAATAATTGTCCTCAAGGGTTAGTGTGAGGGGTGAATCGCGTCGTTTATATAGATGCAGGAAAGAATAGCAAATACATAGGCCTGCAGGAACGCTATCAGTAATTCCAGTAGCAAAACCGCCACATTGCCCATGAAAGGCAGGATGGATAGTAGTGCCCAAGGGCCGGCAACCAGAAGGCTGGCGACAAAAGTGGCAAAGATTTTAAGGATCAAATGGCCTGCCAGCATATTGGCAAATAGCCGGATGCCAAGGCTGATCGGGCGCGACAGAAAAGACACAATTTCGATCAGCGTAATTAGTGGCAGCATCAAAATGGGGACGCCGGACGGTACGAACAGCTTCAAAAAGCCAAGCCCGTTTTTGTAAAAGCCATAGACCACCACCAAGGTGAAAGTGACCATGCCAAGGGCGAAGGTGACAATCAAATGGCTGGTCGGGGTGAAAGTATGCCATTCAGCCGGGGTGCCCGGAATGCTTGGCCATAGCCCCAAAAGGTTGGAGGCAAAAATGAACATGAACAGGGTGAAGATATAGGGAAAGAATTTCATTCCTTCAGAACCGGCGACACCGCGTAGCATATCGGCGATAAAAATATAAATGCTCTCACCGGCCGATTGCGTGCGCCCCGGCACCAGTGACAGGCGACGCGTGGCCATGAACATGAAGACACTGATGGCAACAACGCCAATCACCATCCACAGAGCGGAATTGGTAAAAGAAAGATCGAGATTACCCACATGAAAGGGGATGATCTGCATAATCTCAAACTGCTCCATCGGTCCGGCGAGCATGATAGCGGTCAATAATGTCATTCCAGTATTCCCAAATCCCGTTCAAAAAAGCGCCGGGTATAATGGCGCTTCACTTTTGTTCATCGTCATCGCCCGTATCGGGCTCCATTTCTTTCATAGCGCGGCGGACATTGAGCATCCCCGCAGCAAATCCAATAGCAATCCCGATCAACAGGAACAAAGGCAATGTGCCAATCCATCGATCAAGACCCAATCCCATGGCCCCGGCGAGCAAAGGCGCCGCGACCAATTCCGTTGCCAAGCGCCAGCCCTTGCCCAAAGTGCTATGGGCCTCCGGTCCGTTTTGCTGTTCCTCGCCGCGGGCTTTGGCAATCTTTTGCCCTAGCCGATCCAAGCGATCCTTATCATTGGCGTCCTCATAGCTGGTTTGGTCTTTGTCAGCCATAACCATTTTCAAACCGCCATTTTCAAAGCGCGAAAAACGAAGGAAAAACAAGCGGGCAGCCCCCTTGTCAAATTCGGCGCAAACTAGCGATAACCATGACCGGCGTCAAGAAAGGAAATGGGTGTGTAACGCATTGTTTGTATTGGGATATTTTGTTGGTGGTGAAATTATTTCCAGACCGTTCACAAGGCTGCGCAGGGCCTGGCTTTTCGGGCTTGGTGAAAAATGCGTGGGAGGCATTATTCGGCGGCAACCATTTGCTCGGCATTGGATAGATCAACCGATACAAGCTGGCTGATGCCGCGCTCGACCATGGTCACCCCGTAAAGCCGGTCCATGCGCGACATGGTGAGGGCATGGTGGGTGATGATGATGAAACGGGTATCGGTCTCTTCGGACATTTGCTTCAGCATATTGCAAAAGCGCTCGACATTGGCATCGTCCAAAGGCGCATCAACCTCGTCGAGGACACAGACCGGTGCCGGATTGGCCATGAATACTGCAAAGATAAGAGCGGTGGCGGTAAGGGCCTGTTCGCCGCCGGACATTAGCGACATGGAGGAGAGTTTTTTGCCCGGGGGGGAAGCAAAAATTTCCAGACCCGCTTCGAGGGGGTCGTCGGAATCAATCAGTCGCAATTCGGCCTGACCACCACCGAATAACCGCGTGAACAGGGATTGGAAATTATGATTGACGGTTTCAAAAGCGGACAGGAGACGCTGTCGGCCCTCGCGGTTCAATCCGCCAATAGCGGCGCGCAATTTGCGAATGGCGGTTTCGCAATCTTCGCGCTCCGAACCGATGAGGGAAAGGCGCTCGTCAATCTCTTCCATTTCCTGATCGGCGCGCAAATTCACACCGCCGAGATTTTCCCGTTCGCGCTTGAATTTTTCAAGCTTGCGATCAATGTCTTCACGACTGGGGAGCTCTTCGCCTTCTTTCATCTCGGCAATTTCCAATAGCTCTTCGGGCGCCGCATTACAGTTTTCGCGCGCCAGCTCGCCCGCTTCGCGAACCCGGTCTTGAGCAGCCTCATGCTGGGCTTCAATACGGGCCTTGGCTTCGCGGGCATTCATGGCTTCGGCTTCGGCTTCTTTCAGCAGGCGATCGGCTTCAATCGTGTTTTGCTGGGCTTTGGCCAGTTCATCCCGGGCGGCATTGGCGCGGGCTTCAAGATTGGAAATCTTTTCAAACAGCTCGTTGCGCTTGGCGGAAAAATCATCAGGCGCATTGACGGCGCTTTGGTATTTCTCGCTGGCGATCTCAAGGCGTGCCTGCAATTCATCAAGGCGGGTGAGGGCGGTTTCATGGCGGGTGGTCCACAGGCCCCGTTCGCGGGAAATGGCTTCCAAACGGTCAGCACGCGACTGGGCCTCGCGCTGTAAATCACTGGCTGCCCCGCGCGCTTCGCTGGCCTCGCTGCGGGCTTTCATCAACGCGTTGCGCGCTGTGTTCACGCTTTCCTGCAAATGCTCGATATCGGGAATGGTTTCAAGCTGCTTGCTGGCCTCAGCCCGCAAATTCTGGCTTTCTTCAAGATCCGCTTTCAGGCGGGTAATATTTTCTTCCAGCGCGGTGAGCTTGGCCGATTGGCGCTCAAAATCGCGCTCCAATGTCAGATGTGCCGATTGGGCTGCACTTACCTGTTGGCGGGCAAGGGAAACGGCTTTGCGGCCCATTTCTTCTTCTTCGATTAGCTGGGCCAGCAGGGTTTTGGTTGCTTCATGGCGGGCTTTGGCTTCTTGCACAGCGCTTTCAGCGCCTATCAAATCGGCAGTGACAATCTCCAGACGGTTTTGTTGTTCAAGGCGCATGGCTGCCGCGGTTTTGGCTTCGGGCTTGGCAATAAAGCCGTCCCAGCGCCAGACATCGCCCTGGCGCGATACCAGCCTTTGGCCCTGTTGTAATTGGCCTTGCAAGAGCGGGCCTTGCGCGGCATCGACCACGCCGATTTGCGACAGGCGTTTGGCCAGAACCGCAGGGGCTTCGACAAAATCGCTCAATGGCGCAATGCCTTGAGGCAGGGATTGATTGTTTGGCTCGGTGCCAAGCGAAGACCAATGGGCCGGGGCTTGCGGTTCAGTGGCGGCGGTCAGGTCGTCGCCCAAAGCGGCGGCGAGGGCGGTTTCATAGCCGGTTTCAACCCGCAAAGCGTCGATCACTGCGTCATAATCACCCTGATTGCCCGCACGAAGCAGGCGGGTCAGGGCTTCGGCCTCGGCTTTCAATTCCGACAAAACCGATTGTGCTGCCAATAGGGGCGCACGGGAGGCTTCTTCTTCGGCGGCTGTTTGTTTGCGGCGGGTTTCCTGTGCGTGAAGATTGGTTTCGGCTTCGGCGAGATCCTTTTCGGCCGATTTCAGGGCCTCCTTGGCGGCCTCGATCAATTGCGCTTCATCGCCATCAGGGGTGATGTCCTGACGCTCCGCTTCCAATTGCTCGATTTCGCGGGTGAGGCGGGCAAGGCGATTATCCGCTTCGGCAAGGCGGTTATGGATGGCGCGGCGCTCGGCATCCTGTGTTGCAGCCTCATGGCTGGCCCGTTCAAAGGCTTGCTCGGCCTGTTCCAGTGCCTCGCTGGCGGCGGCCAGTCTGGTTTCGGCCTCCTGCAGGCGACCGGATTCAGCCGCTTCGCGCTCGGCGAGGTTTTTTTCTTCAGCGGCCAGCGCCTCCAAAGCGTCCAGCGCATCCCGGCGCAGGCTTTGCTCGCGGCTCATATCTTCTTCAAGGCGGGTCTTGTCCGTGAGCAGGCGATTTTTTTCTGCCTGCAGCCGTTCTGCTTCGGCTTCGATTTGCTCCAGCGATAGCTGCAAGCGGTGCAAGGCGGCGCCGGCTTCGGCTTCGCTCATGCGCAAAGGCTCCAGCGCTTCATGGGCACGGGTTTGGTTGGCAGAAGCGGCGGCGGCGGCGCGGGCGCTTTCTTCCAGCAGGGAGAAAATTTCACTGCGCTCTTGCTCAATCGCCGTTAACGCCTCGCTGGCTTCATGCCAGCGCATATAGGCGGACAAGGCTTCGGCTTTGCGAATATGGCCGGACAGATTGCGATAGCGGGTTGCCTGACGCGCCTGACGGGCAAGGGCCTGACGCTGGGTTTCCAACTCGCCGGTGACATCATCAAGGCGGGCAATATTGTTTTCTGCCGCGCGCAGGCGCAATTCGGATTCATGGCGGCGCGAATACAGTCCGGTAATACCGGCGGCTTCTTCAAGCAGACGGCGGCGATTTTGCGGCTTGGCATTGATCAGTTCAGAAATTTGCCCTTGGCGCACCAGTGCCGGGGAATTGGCGCCGGTGGACGCGTCGGCAAAAATAAGCTGCACATCCTTGGCCCGCACATCCTTGCCATTGACCTTGTAAATGGATTGGGCGCCATCTTCTTTGCGCAAAATCCTCCGCGATACTTCGAGCGTATCCAGATGATTGAAATCGGCGGGCAGGTTGTGGTGGGTGTTTTCGACAGTCAGAATGACTTCGGCCCAATTGCGTTGCGGGCGGTCTTTGGTGCCGGAAAAGATAACGTCTTCCATGCTGCCACTGCGCAGGGCCTTGGCGGAGGTAGCCCCCATCACCCAGCGCAGGGCTTCCAGAAGGTTGGATTTGCCACAGCCATTGGGACCGACAATGCCTGTCAGCCCTTCGCGAATCTCGAAATCCGTTGGTTCTACAAATGATTTGAAACCGACCAGTCGAAGATTTTCAAATTTCATGCAACTATCCTATGGGGCAGCCCTCTGGTGAAAGGGTATCCCGCCTTCATGCTATGCGCCCCGACAGCCGAAAACGCCTCTCCCGCTCTGGGCCCAATGACCCGGAACCCAGAAGCAATGAGGCGATTCTCCGGCCCCGATAAGCCGCAATAAGGCCAAGCGGCGCTTATTGCCCAAGCTTGGCCACCGCCGCATCCAACGCGGCGATGAAATCTTCTTCGCTCTGGGCGTTGATTTTTTTACCGTCCAGAATAAAGCTTGGTGTGCCGGTAATGCCATAGGTCTGATCCCCGGTCAGGATATTGGCGTTGATCACATCAACCACTTCCTGACGGGCGAGGCATTCATTGACGGCTTCCTCATCCATGCCGGCTTGTGCGGCCAATTTCAGAATTTCCGGTTTGAAGTCCTGTGAAATCCATTTTTGCTGGTTTTTATAAAGCGCTTCCACAGTGGCAAAATAGCTTTCAGGATTGCCGGAGACATCAACCGAGCAACGGGCGATGGCAAAGCCGATATAGGCAAGCTGGGTCGGGGCGGTGGGAAATTCACGATAGACGAGTTTTACCTTACCGGTATCGACAAATTTCTCTTTGATTGCCGGATAGATGACTTCATGAAAAGTTGCGCAATGGGGGCAGGTGACCGAGGCATATTCGATCAGTTCGATCGGGGCATTGGGATCCCCTTGCACCATCTCCTGCAGCGACAATGGCTCATCGCCGGTCAGCTTGTTGGCCGGCAAGGGCGTCATATTTCCGGCATTCGGGCCGGTCGCAGCTTCTGCAACAGCTTCATTGGCGGGGGCGGTAGCAGCATCGGCCCCATTATCGCTGCCTTCGCCACAGGCTGAAAGTCCGAGAGTGAGAGCTGCTGCGAGGCCTATAAAGGAAAGATGTTTAAGAGAGAGCATGGGTGATTGCCTTTTATAAAATTGATCCACATTCGGTGGACAGAATCGCCTATTGCGCCCTCTAGCACAAGCCTTGATTGGGTGAAACTCTGTTTAGAGCGTTTCCAGGATAAGTGGACACCGGTTATCCGTCCGGAAACGCGTCAAAACAAAGACTTAGAGCCCGGTTTTGATTCAATCAAAACCGGGCTCTAGAGTGGCAGGATTAGCTACGGGGGCGTTTGACATTGATTTTCAGCCGGTTAAGGGCTTTCTCCAAGGGGCTACCGGAGATTGAATGGTCGGTTTTTGGTCGGCTTTCCGGCGGTTTTTGCGCTGGTTTTAGCGGGGGGAGCGCTGTCGGGCCTAGCCCTATTGCCCCAGTCTGGCGTATGGTCAGGCGGGTGATGGCATTGCGCCCCAGCCATTGATTGACCCGGGCGAGAATATCCTGCTGGCGAAACTGCACCGCCATGGCGCTTGGCCCATTGCTAACGGCAATTTCCAGCGTTTTGGCGCGGCCTTGGGTTTTCAGGCGGATAGGACGGCACATGCGGGCGGTTTCCTCGCCAACGATTTCAGCCCAGTTTTCGATGAGGCGCGGGTCAATCGCCCCAGATTTCTTGGCCAGACCCGCCAAGAGTGCCATCATCGAGCGCGACAGGCGCGGCGGCGGCTGGCGGCGCGGACGGGTTTTTATGACAGGCAATCGGGCCAAAGGGGGGTCCTTTTTTTTCGCTCGCGGGCTGTTCTGTCCCGGCTTTCGCCGTGACAGGCCCTGCGCGGGCGCGGCACATGGGTGCCGGGGTTGTGGTCACAACCCTACCGTTTCAAAAGTGTTTTTGAAACGGTTTTATCTTTCTTCGCTCGCGGGCTGTTCTGTCCCGGCTTTCGCCGTGACAGGCCCTGCGCGGGCGCGGCACATGGGTGCCGGGGTTGTGGTCACAACCCTACCGTTTCAAAAGTGTTTTTGAAACGGTTTTATTTTCCTTCGCTCGCGGGCTGTTCTGTCCCGGTCCGGGCATGATAGGTAGAGGGCAACAGGCGGGCAATGGGCAAGAAATGACGGGACGGGCAAAAAAAACAATCTCTGATCTTATGCTTGGCTGGTATGACGAAAATGCCCGCGAGTTGCCATGGCGGGTACCCCCTGCGGCCAGCCAAAAAGGCAAGCGTCAGACGCCCTATAAGGTGTGGTTGTCGGAAGTAATGCTGCAACAAACCACGGTGGAAGCGGTCATCCCGCGCTTTCGGCGATTTTTACAGCGCTGGCCCTCGGTGAAGGCTTTGGCGGCAGCCCCGCAGGAAGATGTGCTCGGCGAATGGGCTGGGCTTGGCTATTATGCAAGAGCGCGCAATCTTCACGCTTGTGCCCGGAAAATTGTCGCCGATCATGGGGGCAGGTTTCCGAAAACGGAAATTGCTTTGCGCCAATTGCCGGGGATTGGCGATTATACGGCGGCAGCGGTT
>Ga0256839_1002684_pt1 | contig 19480 bp, 16 predicted proteins | sample 354166metaG_FD_185968 | JGI IMG/M metagenome (GOLD analysis project Ga0256839, IMG submission 185968) | Hydrothermal vent microbial communities from Mid Atlantic Ridge, Atlantic Ocean - 354-166 | ecosystem: Environmental > Aquatic > Marine > Hydrothermal vents | place: Atlantic Ocean: Mid... | reverse complement strand
GGATGCGCAGCGCGGGAAACCGGTCCAGAACTGCATCGGGCAGCCCCCGGGTCTCGGGGCCGAAGAGCAGGTAGTCGCCGGGGTGGAAGCGGGCTTCAAAGAGCGGGGTCTCGGCCTTGGTGGAGAACGCCCAGACGCGCGCACCCGCGGGCAGCGCTTCCAAGAAGGCCGTCCAGGAGTCGTGGAGGACGAAGCGTACGTGCGGCCAGTAGTCGAGGCCGGCCCGCTTCAGGCGCGGATCCCCCCAGCGGAAGCCGAAGGGCCGCACCAGGTGCAGCTCGCTCTCGGTGGCCGCCGCGGTGCGGGCGACGTTGCCCACGTTCTGCGGAATCTCGGGCTCGTACAGCACGATGCGCAGCACGGGTCCATTCTCCCATGCCCGCGCAGCGCCGGACCGATAGACTGGTGGGGTGAACGACCTGGACGCCCTCGCGCAGATACTGAAAAGCCTCGACGGGCACGGTTACCGCGCCTACAAACGCATCGAGGGGGCCTGGGTCGGGCCGGGGTTTACGCTGCTGGTGGATCACGTTCAACCCGATCCGTTCGCCACGCCGACCCGACTGCGGGTGCGGATCCCGCACGCGGTGCACCGCCTGCCTCAGGAGCTCTGGGCGAACCGGCCGCGACGAACGGGGGCCTTGAACTACCTGCTGCGGGTCTTCAAGCGGGCGGTCCAGAGCTGCCCGGGGGTGGGCAGCGGCCGCTCCTGCCAGTTCTTCGTGGACGCCGGGGGCGCGGAGGTGCTGGAGCGCGCGGCCGCCTGCCTGGGCCCCGACTATCTGGAGCTGCGCTTCCGCGTGGGCCTTCCGGCCCGGGGGCGCACGGTGCTGGGGGGTGCGGCGGCGCGGCTGCTCACCGAAGTGCTTCCCCAGGCGGTGGGGAGCCTGCGCAGACCCGATCTCGATGAGGAGGAGGCGCGGCGCTGGGCCGACCTGACCGAGGACCACGCCCACCTGCAGGCCCAGCTGGAAAGGCTGGAGCTCGTGGCCTTCGTTCGCGACGGCAGCCTGCTGCCGCGCGCGAGCGGGGTCTCCGACGAGCCGCTCGCGGACGCGGTTCCCTTTGAGAGCCCGCCTGCGCTGCGGGTGACGCTCGACACGCTGCACCACGGACCGGTGACCGGGATGGGCCTGCCCGAGGGCGTCACCGTGATCACCGGCGGGGGCTTCCACGGCAAAACCACGCTGCTGGAAGCGCTCGAGCGCGGGGTCTACCCCCACGTTCCCGGAGACGGCCGCGAGTGGGTCGTGTCCCGCGCCGACGCCGTCAAGGTCCGCAGCGAGGACGGTCGGGCGGTGACCGGCGTGCACCTCACCCCCTTCGTCCACGACCTTCCCCTGGGCGCTTCCACCGACTTCTTCAGCACCGCCGACGCCTCCGGCTCCACCAGCCTCGCGGCTGCCGTGCAGGAAGCGCTCGAGGTGGGGGCCCGGGTGCTGCTGCTCGACGAGGACACCTCGGCCACCAACCTGCTCGTCCGCGACGCCCGTATGCAGCGGCTGGTGAAGCGTGAAACGATCACCCCGTTGATCGACCGCGTGCGGGAACTCCACGAACGCCTCGGCGTTTCCACGGTGCTGGTCACCGGCGGCAACGGCGACTACCTGGACGTGGCCGACCGGGTGCTCCTGCTCGAGAGCTACCGCGTCCACGACGCCACCGAGGAGGCGCGCAGCGTCGTCCGCCAGCTGCCCACCGGCCGCTCGGTCGGCGACCCGGCCCACCCGCTGCGGGTGGTGCCGCGCATCCCCGAGGCGGCGTCGTTCGATCCGCGCCGGGGCGGGCGGGTGAAGATCAAGGCCCAGGGCGTGGAAACGCTGCTCTTCGGCCGGGAAACCCTGGACCTGCGCGGGCTCGAGCAGCTCGTCGACCCCAGCCAGACCCGCGCCATCGGGCACCTGATGGCGCAGCTCCAGGAGCTCGCCGGTGACCGCACCCTGGCGCAGCTGCTTACCCAGCTCGAGCGCGAGCTGGACGAGCACGGCCTGCACCTTCTGGATCCGGCCCCCGAACTCGCGCGCCCGCGGCGCTACGAGCTCGCCGGTGCGATCAACCGACTGCGCAGCCTGCGCGTCCGCCCTTGGCGTTCCGAAAAAGGTTCACCTTAATAGGATCGAACCCGCTGCTCGCTCTATATTGAGGATGTGGCAGCCCTACCCGCGCTGGTGCTGATTGGCGCCGTCGCCGCACTTTGGCTCGTGGTTCGGGCCTTTCGCATGCCCAAGATCGGGCCGCTGGCGGGCACCGCCCTCGCCCTGTGGGGCACCGCCTGGGCGCTTTACTTCGCTTCGCGGCTGGGGCTGCTGAACCGTTTCCCCAGCCTGGACGTCCTGCTCTGGCTGCTCCTCTTCGCCGGCTACCTTCCCTTCGTGCTGCTGCTGAGGCGGCTGGCGCAGGACACCCGCCTCCCGCTGGGGCTCTACGCGTTCGCCCTCTTCCCCATCGGCTTCACCTTCGCGGCGATCCAGCACGTCCATCCCGCCACCCACCTCTACGTGCTGCTGCTCCTGCAGCTCCTGCTCCTTTACTACGGCCTACCCGCCTGGTACGCGGTGCCGCGCGGCAGGGCGCCCGAAGCGCGGCTGCTCTGGCTGCCCACCCTCGTCTTCGTGCAGATCGGAATCACCAGCTGGGCCACCCTGCCGCCGCTCGCGAGCTCCGAGGGGATGCAGTGGGGGTTCCTGATCTGGGCCGCGAGCCTGTGGCTGATCGTCGAAGGGCTGCAGCTGGAAGCCGGCGCACGCCGCATCGAGCCCGTCCACCTGATCGTCGCGGTGACGGTCTTCATGGCGATGTGGGCGCTCGTGGTCTTGAACTGGATGGGCGCGGAAGCCCCCCGGCTCACGGCCCGCTACATCGTCGCCTTGAGCAGCCTGGCCGCCTGGGGCGGCATCCTCTCGGTAATTCTGCCGCTGCACCTGGCCAAGACCCGTTCCGAGTCCAAACTAACCCAATGGAGCAGCATCCTCGGCGACCTCGCCCTCTTCCCCATAACCCGACAGCCGCCTACCCCCGAAAGCCTGGCCCGCGAACTCTTCGAGCTCTTCCGGCGCGCCTGCGAGAACGTCGTTGGCTTGCGGCTAAGCGTCTTCGACGACCTGATCGTGGGCGAGCGGACCCGCTACGGCCGCACCCTGGAGGACCGGGGCATCCAGCTCGGACGTGTCTACCTGGGGGGCTCGCGCCGCTGCGGACCCTTCTTCAAGCTGCTCGTGCGCATGGTGGGCCAGCGCCTGGGCGAGGTGATCCGTTCGCTCGACTGGCAGATCCAGGCGCACACGGATCCGCTCACCGGTCTGTTCAACCGCCGCGGCTTCGAAGTGAAGCTGCCCTACGCCCTCGAGCGCGCGCGGCGCGGGCAGCGGGCCATCACACTGGCCATGCTCGACCTCGACCGTTTCAAGCGGGTCAACGACCGCTACGGCCACGCCGCCGGCGACGTGCTCCTGCAAGCCGTCGCGGAACTGCTCGAACGCAACCTGCGCGAGGACGATCTGGCGGTGCGCTGGGGGGGCGAGGAGTTCCTGGTGCTGCTCACCGATAGCGACCTGCAGCAAGCGGTGCAGATCTTCGAACGCATCCGCGCGCGCATCGCCGAACTGCGCCTCACCGACATCCACGAACGGGTCACCGCCTCCGTCGGCCTCGCCGGCGGCCGCGTCCCCCGCGACAGCTCCGAAGTCTTCCGCTGGATCCTGGAGGCCGACGACGCGCTGATTCGCGCCAAGCAGGAGGGGCGCGACCGCATCGTGACCGCGACCTAGCCGGGGCGCGCGCCCCGGGCCGCGTTGTACGGTAGGGGTAGGAGGCCACCCGTGGCGTATCTGCTAGCCCTCGATCAGGGGACGACCAGTTCGCGGGCGATCGTCTTCGATCACAGCGGTCGCATCGTCGCCCTGGCCCAGGAACCGTTCGAACAGCACTTTCCCCACCCCGGCTGGGTGGAGCACGACCCGACGGAGATCTGGCACACCCAGCTGGCCACGGCCCGAGCAGCGCTGGAGCAGGCGGGCCTGACCGCCGGGGACCTGGCCGCGGTCGGCATCACCAACCAGCGCGAGACCGTCGTGCTCTGGGAACGCAGCAGCGGACGCCCCGTCAGCCACGCCATCGTCTGGCAGGACCGCCGCACCGCCGAGCTGACGGACCGCATGAAACGCGAGGGGCTGGAGGCGCAGGTTCGGGCCAAGACCGGCCTCGTCCTCGACCCCTACTTCTCCGCGAGCAAGCTGACTTGGCTGCTCGAGGACCCGGGGCTGCGACGCCGCGCCGAGGCCGGCGAGCTGGCCTTCGGCACCATCGACAGCTGGCTCGTCTGGAACCTGACCGGAGGCGCGGTGCACGCCACCGACGTTTCCAACGCGTCGCGTACACTGCTCTTCGACATCCACGCGGGCCGCTGGGACGACGAGCTGCTCGCCCTCTTCCGAGTGCCGCGCGCCGTCCTGCCCGAGGTGCGCCCCTCGGTGGGCGACTTTGGGGTCGCCGACCCCCAGTGGCTGGGTGGGTCCGTGCCGATCCACGGGGTGCTCGGTGACCAGCAAGCTGCGCTCTTCGGCCAGGCCTGCTTCGAGGCCGGGATGGCCAAGAACACCTACGGCACCGGCGCCTTCTTGGTGATGAACACCGGGGACGAGCCGCTCCAGGGGGACGGCGTCCTCACCACCGTGGCCTGGCGCGTTCGCGGCGAGCCCCTGCGCTACGCGCTCGAGGGCTCGATCTTCGTGGCCGGCGCGGCGGTGCAGTGGTTGCGCGACGGATTGGGCCTGATCAAGGAAAGCCACGAGATCGAGGCGCTGGCGGCCAGCGTGGCCAGCAGCGAAGGCGTCTACTTCGTGCCCGCGCTCACGGGCCTGGGCAGCCCCTATTGGGACCCCTACGCCCGCGGCCTGCTCGTGGGGCTGACCCGGGGCAGCGGCCGCGCCCACATTGCCCGGGCCACCCTCGAGGCCATCGCCCTGCAGGTCTACGACGCGGTGCACGCGATGGAGACCGCGGGAGTGCACCTGGCCACCCTGCGCGCCGACGGCGGGGCCGCAGCCAACGACCTGCTCCTGCAGATCCAGGCCGATCTGCTAGGCCGGGCGGTCGAGCGCCCACGCGTCACCGAGACCACGGCGCTGGGCGCCGCCATGGCCGCCGCCGTGGGGGCCGACCTGGCGGACCTGCCCACGCTGGCGCGCGCCTGGCAACCCGACCAACGCTTCGAACCCGCGGGCGACCCAGAGGCACGCGCCCGCTTGATTGCGGGCTGGCACGAAGCCGTAGCACGCGCCCGAGGCTGGGCGGAAGGAGCTGGAGCATGAACCGGGAAAAGCAGCTCGACGCACTGAAGAACCGGACCTTCGACCTGCTCGTCATCGGCGGCGGCGCCACCGGAGCGGGCATCGCGCTGGACGCCGCCACCCGGGGGCTGAGCGTGGCGCTGGTGGAGCGCGGCGACTTCTCCGAGGGCACCTCGAGCCGAAGCACCAAGCTGGTCCACGGCGGGGTTCGCTACCTCGAGGCCGCGGTCAAGCACCTCGACCGGGTCCAGTACAACCTGGTGCGCGACGCCTTGCGGGAACGCGGAATCATCCTGCGCCTCGCGCCCCACCTGGCCCACCCCATCCCCCTGCTGACGCCGCTCTACCGGGCCTGGGAGGTGCCCTACTACTTTTCGGGCCTCAAGGCCTACGACCTGCTCGCCGGCCACGAACGCCTGAGGCCCAGCCGTTTCGTCCCCCGCAGCCAGGCGCTGGAGGAGTTCCCCCAGCTCAAGGAGGAGGGGCTCGTCGGGGGGGTGGAGTACTACGACGGCCAGTTCGACGACGCGCGGATGAACGTGGCGGTGATCCTGACCGCGCAGCGCGAAGGGGCGACGGTCGCCAACTACGTCGAGGTGACGGGGCTCGTCAGGCAAGGGGACCGGGTTGCCGGTGCCGAGGTGCGCGATCGCCTGGCGGACGAGGGCTTCACGGTGCGCGCCCGCACCGTGGTCAACGCCACCGGCCCCTTCACCGACCTGATCCGCCGCATGGACGACCCCGACGCCCCCCCGATGGTGGTCACCAGCTCCGGGGTGCACATCGTCCTGCCCGGCCGCTTCAGCCCCCCGGGCACGGGCCTGCTCATCCCAAAGACCGAGGACGGGCGCGTGCTCTTCGTGCTCCCCTGGATGGGGCACACCCTGGCCGGTACTACCGACGAGCCCGCCGAGCTCAGCTTCCACCCGCGCCCGCAGGAGGAAGAGATCGACTACATCCTGCGCCACCTCAAGCGCTACTTCGCCCTGGAGCCCGGGCGGGACGACATCCTCGCCGCCTGGAGCGGGCTCAGGCCGCTGGTGCGGGACCCCAAGGCGCACGACACCGCCGAGCTCGCCCGCGACCACATCATCAGCGAGTCGGAAAGCGGCCTGGTCACGATCGCCGGCGGCAAGTGGACGACCTACCGCAAGATGGCCGAGGACCTGGTGGACTACGTGGTGCGCACCCGCAACCTGCACCCGGCGCGCGGCTGCATCACCGACCGGGTATTCGTCGAAGGCGCCGCCGGTTTCGACGCGGACGGCTGGCGCGGCCTGGTCGAGCGCTTCGGCCTCGATGAGGACGTGGCCCGGCACCTGAACCAAAGCTACGGCGACCGCGCGTCCGAGGTGGCGCGTCTCGCCGCCGAAGGGTTCGGCGAACGGCTGGCCAAAGAACACCCCTTCGTCGAGGCCGAGATCGTCTGGGCGGTGCGGCGGGAGATGGCCGTCACCCCCATCGACGCGCTTGCGCGCCGCACCCGGCTGGCCTTCCTGGACCAGAAGGCGGCCCTTGCGGCGCTCAAGCGCACCGCCGACCTGATGGCATCGGAGTTGGGCTGGAGCGTGGAGGAGCAGCAGGCGCACGTCGACGAGGCGCGCACCCGCCTGCTCGAAGCGCTCTGAAGATCGGGCCAAAGGAAAGGGCCGGGCGTACCGCCCGGCCCTTGCTGGTGGAGCCGAGGGGATTCGAACCCCTGACCTCCTGAGTGCGATTCAGGCGCGCTCCCAACTGCGCCACGGCCCCACGCACGAACCATCTTAGCCGCCGGAGGCCGGGCTGTCTAGGGTTTTTGGCCGTGCAGCGGCGCGAAAAGGCGGCGAACGGGGTACAATGGCGCCAATGGACGAGGCAGGCTGGGACGCGATGCACGCGCTTCTGGAGGCTGGGCCCCTGGGAACCGAGCCCTCGGCCGCCGCTTGGCTTTACGAACAGCTCGACGCCATCTGGGGGCCCGGCGGTTGGAGCTGTCGCTTCCAGGTGGCCTCGGCGCAGCCGCCGGCGGTGAGCTGCACCCTCGAACTGGGCGGCGTCGCCCGCAGCGGCGTGGGCACCGGTGAGACGCTCGAGGCCGCGGCGGAGGCCGCGCTGTGGCAGGCGGCGGCGCAAGCAGGCGTAGGGCGGCCGCCGGCCGTGCTCCCCGAGGCCCGCCCTGAAGCGCCGCCCAGAACCGAGGCCGCCAAACCCAGCGCCCAGGAGCTGATCGACCGCCTGATCGCGCGGCTGCGGGAGGCGGGCAAGGGCCGTGAAGCGGCGGCGCTCGTCGTCAAGTACGGCGGCTACGGCCGCGACCCCGAGACGACCAAACGCCTCTACGGCGAGCTGCGGGCGCTGCTGCTGGAAAAGGAGCCTTCCTGATGCCGCGGATCGTCGCCATCGGCGACGTGCACGCCGAGTACGGCAAGCTCTGGCAGGCCCTGCGCCACGCCGGCGCCGCCGATGCCCACTACCTTCCCACCCCGGCGTTGCGTGGCGGCCACCTGCGGGTGGTGCTGCTCGGCGACCTGGTGCACCCCAAGACCCGCGAGGCCTACACCCGCCTCACCGGGCTCGAGCCCTACGACCCCCGCAACCCCGACCACCTGGCGCGCGCCGCCCGCGAACAGGTGCGCGCACTGCGCCGCGTCAAGCACTTCGTCGACCAAGCGGGGGGCTTCGTGGTGGTGCTGCGCGGCAACCACGACCAAGCGGCGCTCGACCACAAGTTCCTGCTCGGCAACGCCTCGGGGATCGAGCACGCCGAGTTCGACCCCGAGCGCGGCGGCACCCCCCTGCCCGAAACCCTCGCCGAGTGGCTGGGCGGGCTGCCCAAGGAGTTCGTGATCGACGGCATTCACTTCGCCCACGTCGGCCCCGCCCCCTGGCTCCAGGAGTACGACGACATGTTCTACCAGTCGAAGGAGCCCAAGCAGTGGTGGTTCACCCACCCCGACTACCTCGCCCGCGCCGGCTACCGCTTCGGGGTCTACGGCCACACCGTGATGAAGAAGGGGATCCGCGTCTTCGAACGGCACGGCTTCGCGCTCATCGACGCCCTCGACCTGGGCCAGTACCTCGAGCTGATCCCGCTCCCCGACGGCGTCGAGTGGCAGGTGGTGCGGTTTGCCCAATCTCCGGACCCGGGTTAAGATGGCGGCCATGGGGTTTAACGTTGGGGACCCGGTCGTCTACCCCGCCCAAGGGGGCGGGTACATTCGCGAGATCGCCGAGCGCGAGGTGATGGGCGAACGCAACATCTACTACGTCATCGAGCTGCTGCGCAAGCCGGGCACCATCATGGTCCCCGTGGAGAAGGCCGAGCGCCTCGGGCTCCGCCCCCCGCTCGCCGGAGCCGACCGCGACGCGCTGGTGCGGGCGCTTGGGGAAGCCCGCGACCTCGCCAGCGGCTGGCCCGCGCGGCAGCGGGAGATCGGCCGTGCCCTTAGCGAAAGCGACCCCCTCGAACTCGCGCGCATGCTCGCCTCGCTGCACCGCCGCCACCAGCTGCGCCCGCTCTCGGGTACCGAGCACCAGCAGTACCGCGAGCTGGTGGGCATCCTCAGCGAAGAGCTGGCGCTCGCCGAAGACGGCGACCTCCAGGCCGCCGAGGCCTACCTGACCGAACGGTTGAATGCCCTCGCTAACGAAGCCTAGCACCGTCCGCGCCCTCCTCGAGCGCTACGGCCTCGCCGCCGACCGGCGGCTGGGGCAGAACTTCCTCGTGGACGCCGGGCTGCTCGAAGTCATCGTGCGCACCGCAGGCGTGCGGCCGGGCCAGGAGGTGTGGGAGGTGGGCCCCGGGCTGGGCACGCTCACCCGCGCCCTCGCGGAGGCGGGCGCCCGGGTGCACGCGATCGAGAAGGACACCCGGCTCGAGCCGGTGCTGCGCGAGACCCTGTCGGGGCTGCCGGTGGAGCTCACCTTCGGCGACGCGCTGGAGCACGACTGGTCGCAGCTGCCGCCGGGAAGCCTCTTCGTCAGCAACCTGCCCTACAACGTGGCCACCCCGCTGCTCAGCGAGCTGCTGCGCCAGGGCCGCTTCGGGCGTCTGGTGGTGCTGCTGCAGCGCGAGGTGGCCGAGCGCCTCGCGGCCGCCCCCGGCACCCCCGCCTACGGCCTGCTCAGCCTGCGCGCCGCTCACCACGCACGGGTGCGCAAGGTGCGCGACTTCCCGCCCGAGGCCTTCTACCCGCGCCCCAGAGTGACCTCGACCCTCGTCGAGCTCGAACACACCGGCGCACCCGACGACCCGGGGCTCTTCCGCCTCGTCGAGGCGGCCTTCGCCGCCCGCCGCAAGACCCTGCGCAAGAACCTGGAACAGGCGGGCTGGCCGCGCGACCGCATCCTCGCCGCGCTCGCAGAGGCGGGGCTCGAACCGATGGTGCGCGCCGAGCGCCTGGGCATCGAGGATTTCCGCAGGCTGCACGCTGGACTGGGCGCGCCCGGTTCGTGATCCCGCCGCGCACGCGGTATATTCATAGCTGAGCGGCCGAGGCCGCACGAGCACCCGGGAGGCGACGTTGCTACGACTGGTGACATCCGAATCGGTAACCGAGGGGCACCCCGACAAGCTGGCCGACCGCATCTCCGACGCGATCCTCGACGCCATCCTGGCCAAGGACACGTCGGCGCGGGTGGCCGCGGAAACGCTGGTCAAGACCGGGATGGTGCTGGTGGCGGGCGAAATCACCACCAAGGCCTACGTGCACCTGCCCGACCTGGTGCGGCGCACCGTCAAGGAGGTGGGCTACACCCGCGCTAAGTTCGGCTTCGACGGCGACACCTGCGCGGTGCTCTCGGCGATCGACGAGCAGTCCCCCGACATCGCGGGCGGGGTCAACACCGCCTACGAGGTACGCGTGCTCGGTTCCACCGACCCCTACGATCAGGTGGGCGCGGGCGACCAGGGGCTGATGTTCGGCTACGCCACCCGCGAAACCGAAGAGCTGATGCCGCTGCCCATCACCCTGGCGCACCGGCTCACCCGCCGCCTTGCCGAGGTGCGCAAATCGGGCGAACTGCCCTACCTGCGCCCCGACGGAAAGGCCCAGGTCACCGTGGCCTACGACACCGACCGGCCCCTCTACGTGGAGACCGTGGTCCTCTCGGCCCAGCACGCCCCCGACATCGACCCCGACGAGCTGCGCGACGACCTGATCGAGAAGGTGGTGCGCCAGGCGATCCCCGCGGGGCTGCTGCGCGACGATACCCACTTCCTCATCAACCCCTCGGGCCGCTTCGTGCTTGGCGGCCCTCACGGCGACGCCGGCCTGACCGGGCGCAAGATCATCGTCGACACCTACGGCGGAGCGGTCCCCCACGGCGGCGGCGCCTTCAGCGGCAAGGACCCGACCAAGGTGGACCGCTCGGGGGCCTACTACGCCCGCTACATGGCCAAGAACCTCGTGGCCGCCGGCCTGGCGGAGCGCGCCCTGGTGGAGGTGGCCTACGCCATCGGCAAGGCGCGGCCCGTGGGCCTGCGCGTGGAGACCTTCGGCACCGGAACCCTGACCGACAGCCAGATCACCGAGGTGGCGCGCAAGGTCTTCGACCCACGCCCCCTCGCGATCATCGAGGAGCTCGAGCTGCTGCGCCCCATCTACACCGAGACTTCGGCTTACGGCCACTTCGGGCGCGAAGGCTTCCCCTGGGAGGAGACGCGCCGGGTCGCCGATCTGCTGCAGGCGGCCGGGGGCTAGGCCTGGGCGGTCTGCATCAGCTGGGAGAACGCCACGACGCGGTTGCCGCCGTTTTGTTTGGCGAGGTACATGGCTTGGTCGGCGCGCTGGATCAGGGTGTCGAGCGCGTCGCCCGGGCGGCAGCCGGCGACCCCAAGGCTGGCCAGCACCGGCCCCACGCGCTCGTGCGGCGAGCGCTCGAGCCCCCGCCGCACCTCTTCGGCCACGGCCAGGGCCTCGCGCTCCTCGAGGTCGGGGAGGACGATCAGGAACTCCTCCCCGCCCCAGCGGATCACCCGCGCGCCGCGCGGCAGGTAGCGCTGGATCAGCAGGGCGCAGCGCTTGAGCACGCGGTCGCCCACGTCGTGCCCGTGGCGGTCGTTCACCTTCTTGAAGCCGTCAAGATCGAGCATGATCACGCTGAAGGTGCCGCCGTGCTCGCGCATCTGGCGGAAGAGGTGCACGAGCACGGCCTCGCCGTAGCGGCGGTTGGGCAGCTGGGTCAGGTGGTCGAGGTAGGCGAGCATGCGGTTCTCCGCGTAGCTCTCCTCGATCCGCGAGAAGGCGTAAAGGAGCATCGCGTAGACGATGCCGGAGATGTAGAACTGCAGCAGCGCGTTGAAGGCCCCGGCGTCCTTGCTGCGCCAGAGTTCGCCAAAGGGGGTGGAGAGGAGCCCAAGCACCAGCGCCACCACCCAGATACCGGTCGCAATGCGGAAGGCCATGGCGCGCCGGTGCAGCAGGTAGGCCACCAGGTAGAGCATGGGGAACCAGAACATCGTCTCGGTGAAGGTGTGCAGCTCGGGAAGCGTGTAGCGCACCTGGTAGACCAGCATCGAGAGCCCGTAGAGCACGAGCATCAGGTAGGCGGCGTTCTCGACGAGGTGCAGCTTGTCGGGGCGGTAGACAAGGGCCACCCCCATGCCCAGGAAGAGGACGAACATCAAGGGGAGGAAGGTGAGGTCGACGGGGTTTGTCGCCTCGATGGCGACCTGGAGGTAGAGCGCCGCCAGGCTGGCGACCGCGCCCAGCAGCAACACCCCGATGACGAGCACCCGGCGCACGCGCCCGAAGGGCGCGGAGCTGACCCGCTCCAACAAGGTGATGTGTCCGGACCCCGTCGTGTGTTCCTTCATACCCCCCCGCACCTCGCCCCGGCCCGCACCCACACGTCGCACAAAAGGTACAGACCATTCTACCCCAGGCGTCCGCTCGGGTCGGTCCGCGGCGAAACCGTTAGCCGATCACGCCAAGTTCGCGCCCCACCGCCGCGTAGGCCTCGAGCGCGCGGTCGAGCTGCGCGCGGGTGTGGGCGGCGGTGACGATGTTGCGGATGCGCGCCTTGCCCCGGGGCACGGTGGGAAAGCCGATGCCCACGGCGAAGACGCCCCGCTCGAGAAGCCTGCGGCTGGCCTCGAAGGCCGCCGGCGCTTCGCCGAAGAGGACCGGGGTAATGGGGGTCTGGCTGCCCATGGTGTCGTAGCCGAGACGGGCCAGCTCCTCCTTGAAGTAGCGGGTGTTGGCCCAGAGCCGCTCGATGCGCTCGGGCTCGCGCTGGATGAGCTCGAGCGCCCCCACCAGCGCCCCCACCACCGCGGGCGGGTGCGAGGTCGAGAAGAGGTAGGGCCGCGCCCGGTTGATGAGCAGCTCGCGCAGCTCGCGCGCCCCGGCGGCGTAACCCCCCACCACCGCCCAGGCCTTCGAGAGGGTGGCCACCTGGATCACATTGGGGTTCTCGTGGAAGCCGAAGTGGTGCACGGTGCCGCGCCCCAGCGCGCCCAGCACCCCCGAGCCGTGGGCGTCGTCCACGTAGACGAGCGCGCCGTAGCGCTCGGCCAGGGGGACGATGCGGTCGAGCGGCGCCACGTCGCCGTCCATCGAGAAGACCCCGTCGGTCACGATCAGCTTCAGCCCGTCGCTGTCGTGGGCCTGCAAGAGCTCCTCCAGGTGCCCTGTGTCGGCGTGGCGGAAAACGTGGCGGGTGGCCTTGGTAAGGCGCAACCCGTCGATGATCGAAGCGTGGTTGAGCTCGTCGGAGAAGACGAGGTCGCCCGGCTGCAGCAGCGCCCCCAGCACCCCCTGGTTGGCGGTGAAGCCCGACTGCAGCACGAGCGCGCTCTCGGTGCCCTTGAACTCGGCCAGCGTGCGCTCGAATTCCTCGTGGTAGCTGAAGGTGCCGGCGATCGTGCGCACCGCGCCGCTGCCCGCGCCCCAGATTTCCAGGAACTCGCGGGCCCGCGTCTTGAGGTGGGGGTGGTTGGCGAAGCCCAGGTAGTTGTTCGAGGCCAGGTTGACGACCTCGCGGCCGTTCACCCGGGTCACGGGCTCCTGCGGGGCCTCGAGCACCGGCGGAGTGATGTACAGCCCCTCCTGCTTCAGCTGGTCGAGCACCGATCGGATGCGTTCGCGCAAGCTCAGGCTCATGCCCCCATTCTGCCACCAAAAGGCCCGCCCCGAGGGGCGGGCCGGTCGTCGGGAGACCGCGCCTAGAGGTTCTTGAGCGCCTGGACCATCTTGTTCAGGGTCTCCGCGGCGTCGCCGTAGACCATGTTGGTGTTGTCGGCGTAGAAGAGCTCGTTCTCGATGCCGGCGAAGCCCTTGCCGCGCCCGCGCTTGAGCACGAAGACCTGCTTGGCCTTGTCCACGTCGAGGATGGGCATGCCGTAGAGGGGGCTGCCCTCGCGGCGCGCGGCGGGGTTGACCACGTCGTTGGCGCCGATCACCAGGGCCACGTCGGCGGTCTCGAACTCGGGGTTGATCTCGTCGAGGTCGAAGAGCTTCTCGTAGGGGATGCCGGCCTCGGCCAGCAGCACGTTCATGTGACCGGGCATGCGCCCCGCCACCGGATGGATGGCGAACTTGACCTCGACGCCGCGCTTCTCGAGCTCCTCCATGAGCTCCTTGACCTTCTGCTGCGCCTGGGCCACGGCCATGCCGTAGCCGGGCACGATGATCACCTTGTTGGCAAAGGCCATCAGGCTCGCGGCGTCTTCGGGTTCCATCGGCTTGAGGCTGCCCTTGATCTCGCCGCCCTCCTGCTCCACCGCGCCGAAGGCGCCGAAGAGCACGCTGTAGAGCGAGCGGTTCATCGCCTTGGCCATCAGGATGGTGAGCAGGGTGCCGGCCGCGCCCACCACCGTGCCGGCGATGATCATCGCCGGGTTGCCGATGGCGAAACCCTCGAAGCCGACGGCCAGACCGGTGAAGGCGTTGTAGAGCGAGATCACCACCGGCATGTCGCCACCGCCGATGGGGATGGTCATGAGCACGCCGAAGAGGAGCGCCAGCAGGAAGAACCAGAGCACGACGCCCGTCCCCTGCACGCCGAAGAGGTAGGCGAGGGCGAAGAGGACCGAGACGGCCAGCACCGCCATGTTGATCGGCTGCTGGAAGGGGAAGGTGACCGCGCGCGAATTGACCAAGCCCTGCAGCTTGGCGAAGGCCACCATCGAGCCGCTGAACGAGACCGCACCGATGAGGCCGCCCAGCAGGGCGAGCACCAGCAGGCCCGTCGTCATCTCGCCCTGGCCGGCGCTGTGGCGCAGCAGCTCGACCGCGGCGATCGCGCCCGCGGCGCCGCCGCCCATGCCGTTGTAGATGGCCACCATCTGCGGCATGTCGGTCATGGCCACCTTCTTGGCGATGACCCAGGCCGCACCGCCGCCGACGAGGATGCCGACGATGATCAGGAAGAAGTTGCCGAGGCCGGGCCAGGCGAAGGTGACGATCGTAGCCGCCAGCATCGCGTACCCCGCCCAGACGATGCCGCGCTTGGCGGTGGCGGGGTGGCTCATCTGCTTGAGGCCGAGGATGAAGAGGAAGGCCGTGACGAAGTAAACGAGCTGAATGAAGGTCTCCATGGCCTAGCCCTCCTTCGGTTTCCGCTCGAACATCTCGAGCATCCGTTCGGTGACCGCGTAGCCGCCGGCGGCGTTGGCCGCGGCCAGCAGGACGCCGACGAAGCCGATGACCAGCTCCGGGGTGGTCTCGGCGTGGCCGAGGACCACCATCGCCCCCACGAGCACGATGCCGTGGATGAAGTTCGATCCCGACATCAGGGGGGTGTGGAGCACCACGGGGACGCGGCTGATCACCTCGTAGCCGGTGAACGCCGCGAGCATGAAGATGTAGAGCGCCGCCCAGGTTCCGCTGATCATGCCGCGCCTCCTTCCACGAGTTCGCGCGTGGGCGCGTGCTTGATCTCACCGTCATGGACGAGCACGCTGCCCGCCAGGATCTCGTCGTCCCAGTCGAGTTCGAGCCCGCCCTCTTCGGTGAGGATGAGCTCCAGGAAGTTGTGCAGGTTCTTGGCGTACATCTCCGAGGCGTGCACCGCCAGCGCGCTCGGCAGGTTCAAGGGGCCCACCACGCGCACGTCGCCCACCTGCACGGTTTCGCCCGGCTGGGTGACCTCGCAGTTGCCGCCCGACTCGGCGGCCAGGTCGACGATGACCGAGCCCGGTTTCATGCGTTCGACCATCGCCTTGGTCACCAGGACGGGGGCGCGGCGGCCGGGGATGTTGGCGGTGGTGATCACGATGTCGGCGGCGACGATGGCCTCCTCGACCATCGCGCGCTCCTTGGCCTTCTCCTCTTCGGTGAGCTCGCGCGCATAGCCGCCCTCGGCCTCGGCGTCGATCTCGAGCTCCAGGAACTTGGCCCCGAGGCTCCTCACCTGCTCGCCGGCGGCGCGGCGCACGTCGTAGGCGCTGACGACCGCGCCCAGGCGCTTGGCGGTGGCGATGGCCTGCAGGCCCGCCACGCCCGCGCCCAGCACCAGCACCTGCGCGGGACGGATCGTCCCGGCGGCGGTGGTGAGCATGGGCAGGAAGCGGTCGATGGTGTCGGCGGCGATCAGGGCCGCCTTGTAGCCGGCCACGGTCGCCTGACTGCTGAGCGCGTCCATCGCCTGGGCGCGGGTGATGCGCGGCACCAGCTCCATGGCGAAGACGGTTAGCTTCTTGTCGCGCATCTTCGCCACCCGCTCGGGGTAGCGGTGCGGGTACATGAAGCCGATCAGCACGGCGCCCTCGGGCAGGGCGTCGATCTCGTCCTCGGTCGGCGGCTGCACTTTCAGCACGATCTGCGCTCCGCCGAGGAGCTCAGCTCTCGGTTCCACCAGCTGGGCGCCTACCTTTTCGTAGGCGTCGTCGAGGTAGTGCGCCCCCACGCCCGCGCCGCTCTCGACGGCGACGGCGTGCCCCTGCCTGACGAGCTTGCCGGCGACCTCGGGCACGAGGGCGACCCGGCGCTCGCCCGGGGCTTCCTCCTTGGGTACTGCAATCTTGATGGCCATGTCGTTACCCTCCAAGCGGCGTTAACCTAGTGGATTATACCGACCGGCCAAAAACCGCGGAATGGGGCGTGTGTACCCGGTCGGTTAGGCTAGGGGCATGGATCCGCTCACGCACCTGCTCAAGCGCCGATCGATCCGCCGCTTCAAACCCGAACCCCTCCGCGAGGGCGATCTGGAGCGCATTCTGGCGGCGGCGCGGCGCGCCCCCACCGACGCGAGCGCCCAGCTCTATTCGATCCTGCGCGTAACCGACCCCCGGCTGCGGCGCGAACTCGCCCACCTGGCCGGCGACCAGGCGCACGTCGCCGAAGCGGCCGAGTTCTTCGTCCCCCTGGCCGACGTGCACCGCCTGGAGCGGCTGCTGGCGCACCGCGGGCAGGCGATGGCCCGCTGGCCGCGCACCGGCCTGCACTTCGCCCTCGTCGACGCCACCCTGGCGGGCGCGCACCTGGCCGTGGCCGCCGAGGCGCTCGGCTACGGCATCTGCTGGATCGGCGGGCTCCTCAACCGCCCCGCCGAGGCGGCGCGCCTGCTCGAGCTGCCCCGCGGGGTCGTTCCGGTGAGCGGCCTGGTCGTGGGCGTGCCCGCCGAGGACCCCGCCCCCCGCCCGCGCCTGCCCGAGGCGCTGGTCGTGCACGAGAACCGCTACCGCGCCTACACCTCCGCGGACCTCGACGCCGCCTACGCGGCCATGGCGCCGGCGAGCCGGCGGGGCGACTGGTTGTTCGTGCTCGAGCGCTACTTCGCCCGCGGCGGCACCATGGAACAGCGCGACCCCGCCTACGGATTCCTGGCCGCGCGGCAGGGCTTCGTGGCCGACTGGCCGCCCGAGGCGGCCGAGGCGCTCTTCGTCCGCGGCCACGACGCCGGCAGCCTGGGCGAGGCTCTGGAAGCGCTGCTGGGCCACGGCTGGCGCGGGGTGCTCTTCGGGAAAGGCCCCTTCGAGGAAAGCGTCGTCTGGCTCGAGCACGAAACCGCCGCCGAACGCGGCGAGGGCAAGACCCCGGGCGAGGCCCTGGGCCGTGCCGTGGAGGCCGCCCTGCCCGCCGAGGAGTGAAAGGGCGTCCGGGCCCCTCAGAGCCCGGACGCGGAGGCGAAGCGGGCTCAGAAGCTCTTCTCGACGCTGACGTTGCCGCAGCCGTTGTAGGTGACCCGGGTGGAGTCGCCGGTCGTCAGGTTCTCGTGCAGAATCCAGCCGGCGTCGAAGCCGCCCATTTTGTGGCCCAGCCGCCCGGCGCCCTCCGCGGCGCGCCAGCAGTCGCGGCTCCAGTGAAGCGGGGTCTCCCCTTCCACGTCGGTCGAGGTGGAGACCTGGAACTCCATGGTGTGGCCGTCGCGGGTCAGCGCGGCGTTGCCGCGGATCGCGACCACGCCGCCCAGGGCGGGGGCGTCGGGGTCGTCGGGGGTGTAGGTCTTGGCCTTCTGGGCGGTCCAGGTGGCCTCGTGCAGCACCTCGCCGTCGACCGCAACCACGAAGTGGATGCTCAGGTCCTTGGTGAGAACGTAGCCCTCGGCCGGGCTGCCGCCGACGTCGACGCGGCCGTTCAGGGTACGGGTGCGCTGGACCGTGTGCTCGCTGCGGGTGGTGGTGAGGCTGACGGTGAAGTCGCTGAGGATCACGGCGAAGCCGGTGAACGCGCCGTCCTTGTCCTCGAAGTGGAAGCCGCCGCTCACCGCGAAGGCCTGCCCGCCGCCCAGGGTGCCGCTGCAGTCGAAGCTTGCGTCCACCCGGTCGAAGACGCCGTCACCGTCGGCGTCGGCGTAATCGTGCTTGTCCACGTCGATGTTGCACTGCCCGTCGGCGTCGCCCGGGCGCGGCAGGCGCACGCCCCAGGCCTTCAGGAGGCGCACCGTCACGGTGGGCAGCCCCCAGGCCCCCGCCAAGTCGGCCACGTCCTGGTCCAGGGCCGACTGCACCGAGGCCGCCGCGGCCCCGCCCAGGTCCTCGAAGATCGCGGCGTCGAGGTTCAGGTCGGTCTCGATCGCCAGCTGCTCGGCGTCCAGACTCTCGCCGTCGCCCAGGCTTCCCGCCGTTGAACAAGCCGCCAAAACCAGCACCAACAAAGCCATCGTCCCGAAGTACCTTTTCATCGTGCACCTCCCTGTGTGCAGCCTCAGCTTGCGCCCGTCCGAGGGGGAAGCGCTTGAAAAACGGCTAAAGGGTTCTTAATTTTGAGCGTTGATTAAGAACGCATTAAGGCCGCCACGGGCGGCCTTTTCGTCGGATGGTCCGGGTGAGTCAGCCGGGGTTCTCATCCACGGGGGTGCTCCGTATCACGCCCTCGGCCTCCAGCCGCTCGATCTCTGCCGCACCCAGCCCCAGCGCCCCGGTGAGCACCTCGCGGGTGTGCTGGCCCAGCAGCGGCGGGGCCGCGGTCGGGGCGGCGGGGGTGCGGCTCATGTGCTGCAGCGGGCTGGCCAAAAGCGGCGTGGGCCCCAGGCGCGGGTGCACGAGCTCCCAAAGCAGCCCCCGGGCCTCCGCCTGGGGGTCGGCGAGCGCCTCGCCTACGTCGTTCACCGGCGTCACGGGCACCCCGGCGGCGCGCAGCCGCTCGAGCCAGGCGGCGCGGTCGCGGCTGCGGAAGATGCGCGCCAGCTCGGCCACCAGCTCCTCGCGGTGCTCCACGCGCCCGGCGTTGGTTTGGTAGCGCGCGTCCTCCCACAGGTCGGACCGTCCCAGCGCCTCCGTGAGCCTTTGGTACTGGGCGTCGTTGCCGACGGCAAGGATGAACCACTTGTCGCGGGCCTCGAAGGCCTGGTAGGGCACGATCTGGGGATGGGCGTTGCCCATGCGCGTCGGCGCGATCCCGGTCATCAGGTAGGCCTGGGCCTGGTTGACCATCGCGGCGACGCCGACGTCGAAGAGCGCCAGGTCCAGGTGCTGCCCCCGCCCGCGCACGTCGCGCTCGCGCAGCGCCGCGAGGATCCCCACTGCGGCGGTCAGCCCGGTGAGCACGTCGATCCAGGCGACGCCCACCTTCGTCGGGGGGCCGTCGGGCTCTCCGGTCACGCTCATGATCCCGGTCATCCCCTGCAGAGCCGCGTCGTAGCCGGGTTCGGCCGCGCGCGGCCCCGTCTGCCCGAAGCCGGTGATCGAGGCGTAGATGAGGCGCGGGTTCACCTCGGCCAGGCTGGGGTAGTCGAGGCCGTAGCGGGCGAGGTCGCCCACCTTGAAATTCTCCACCAGCACGTCGGCCCGTTTGGCCAGCCGGCGCACGAGCCGCTGCCCCCGGGGG
>Ga0256839_1002683_pt1 | contig 19480 bp, 17 predicted proteins | sample 354166metaG_FD_185968 | JGI IMG/M metagenome (GOLD analysis project Ga0256839, IMG submission 185968) | Hydrothermal vent microbial communities from Mid Atlantic Ridge, Atlantic Ocean - 354-166 | ecosystem: Environmental > Aquatic > Marine > Hydrothermal vents | place: Atlantic Ocean: Mid... | reverse complement strand
CCCAGCTTGACGACAACGAAGAGGCGATCCGGCTGCTGATGCGGGCCATCGAGGCCGCGGGCTATACGCCCGGCTCGGAGATCGCCCTGGCCCTCGATGTGGCGGCCAGCGAGCTCTGGGACGAGCCTCAGAGCCTATATCGGCTAGAGGACAGAGAACTCACCGCGGAACAGCTCGTAGAGGTTTACGAGCGCTGGCTGGAGGAATACCCCTTGATCTCTGTCGAGGACGGCCTCGCGGAGGAGGACTGGGACGGCTGGCGGAAGCTCACCCAACGCTTGGGGAGCCGGGTCCAGCTCGTGGGCGACGACCTCTTCGTGACGAACCCCCGAAGGCTTCAGCGGGGGATCGACGAGCGCGTGGCGAACGCCGTTCTCATCAAGCCGAACCAGATCGGGACGCTCACGGAGACCCTCGAGGCCATTCGTTTGGCGAAGGGAGCAGGGTATCGCACCGTGATCTCCCACCGCTCCGGCGAGACGGAGGACCCCTTCATCGCGGACTTGGCCGTGGGCACCGCCGCCGGACAGATCAAGACGGGCTCGCTCTCCCGCGGCGAGCGCACCGCCAAGTACAATCAGCTTCTGCGCCTGGAGGACCTCTATCGGATGCCCCTGGCCTCCGGGCCCTCGACGCGCGCGCAGTAGCCTCAAGAGCGGGAACGGACGCACGATCGCGACTACGATCATGATCGCACGACTGTCTCTCCCAGCCCGTCTCGTGCTCGCGGCTTCCGCGGCCCTTTTGTTCCTCTGGGGTTGGAACTTCTACGCGAAGGAGCGGGAGATCGCGGAGCTGCGGCGGGAGCGGGCGAGCGCCGAGCGCCTCCTCCGGACCCTCGAGCGGGAGATCGAAGAGCTCCAACGCCTCTTGGCCCTCAAGGACGACCTCGACTACATCGAGCTCTTGGCCCGGCGCGAGCTGGGGTTGATCTTCCCCGGAGAGGAGAAGTATATTCTCATCGAACCATGAGCTTCGTTCACCTGCACGTGCACTCCGAATATAGCCTCTTGGACGCCACCTGCCGCATCCCCCTGCTGTTGGAGCGGGCGGCGGAGCTGGGGATGCCCGCCTTGGCCCTCACGGACCACGGCGTCTTGTGTGGGGCCGTCGAGTTCTACTTAACGGCGCAGGACTTCGGCGTAAAGCCCATCCTCGGGTGCGAGCTCTACGTCGCCCCCAAAGCGCGCACCCAGAAGAGCTCCGCGGAGAAGTATTTTCATCTGACGGTCCTGGCCCGCGACGAGACGGGGTATCGCAACCTGATGAGGCTCTCCAGCTTGGGGTTTTTAGAGGGCTTCTACTACCGCCCGCGGGTCGACAAAGAGCTCTTAAAGCAATACGGCCAAGGACTCATCATCCTGTCGGGCTGCCTCAAGGCGGAGATCCCCTCGTTGCTGCTGCAGGGGGACTTCGAGGGGGCCGAGCGCGTGGCCCGCGAGTTCATGGAGATCGTCGGGCCCGAGAACTTCTACGTCGAGCTCATGGACCACGGCCTAGACGATCAGAAGCGCATCTGGCCCCAGCTCCTTGAGCTCTCGAAGCGCCTAGGGGTCCCCGTGGTGGCCACGAACGACGTGCACTTCCTAGCGCCCGAGGACCACGAGGCCCACGAAGTCTTCATCAACATCGGCTCGCACAAGTCGAACGAGCCCCGCAGCTACAGCCCCGAGCTCTATCTGAAATCCCCCGAGGAGATGGCCCGGCGCTTCCGGGAGGTCCCCGAAGCAATAGAGAATACCCTCAAGATCGCCGAGCGCTGCGAGGTGGAGCTGGACCTTAACGCCCACCACCTCCCCAAGTTCGACGTCCCCACGGGGGAGTCGCCCGAAGAATATCTGGAAAAACTCGCGTGGGAGGGCGTACAAGCCCGCTATCCCGAGATCACCCCCGAGATCGAGGAGCGGCTGCGCTACGAGCTCGACGTCATCCAGAAGATGGGATACGCGCCCTACTTCTTGATCGTCCAGGACTTCATTCGATACGCCCGGGAGCGCGGAATTCCCGTCGGCCCGGGGCGCGGCTCCGCCGCCGGGAGCTTGGTGTGCTACGCCCTGGGGATCACCACCGTGGACCCCTTGAAGTACGGGCTGCTGTTCGAGCGCTTCCTCAACCCGGACAGAATCGAGCTCCCCGACATCGACATCGACTTCTGCCAGCGCGGGCGGGACGAGGTCATCCGCTACGTCGAGCAAAAGTACGGCCAAGACCGCGTAGCTCAGATCGTCACCTTCGACACGATGGCCGCGCGCAGCGCCGTGCGCGACGTGGCCCGCGCGCTCGGGATCCCCTACGGAGACGCCGATAAAATCGCCAAGCTCATCCCCTTCGGGCTCAGCCTCGAGCGGGCCGTTTTGGCCTCCTCGGAGCTTCGCCAGCACTACGAATCCGACGAGCGGATCGAGCGCTTAATCGAAGTGGCCAAGCGCCTGGAGGGCCTGGTGCGCAACCCCTCGACCCACGCCGCAGGCGTCGTGATCGCTCCCGACGAGATCGTGAATTTCTCGCCCTTGATGCGCTTGAGCGACGGTTCCGTGGTCACCCAGTACGACATGATCGCGCTGGGGACCATCGGGATGCTCAAGATGGACTTCTTGGGGCTGCGCAACCTCACCGTCTTGGACGACACCCTCAAGCTCCTGGAGGCCCACCGTGGCGTCAAGCTCACCCTCGACGAGATCCCCTTGGACGACCCCAAGACGTACGAGATGCTCAGAGAGGGCCGCACCGCGGGGGTCTTTCAGCTCGAGGGCCGCGGCATCCGCGAGATGGTCAAGCGCCTCGCGCCCACGGAGTTCCCCGACCTCATCGCGATATTGGCGCTCTACCGCCCCGGCCCCCTCGAGAGCGGGATGGCCCACGACTTCATCGAGCGCAAGCACGGGCGCCAGAAGATCTCCTACCCTCACGAGAAGCTCCAGGACGTCCTGGAGGAGACGTACGGACTGCCCATCTATCAGGAGCAGGTGCTGATGATGGCCCGGGTGATGGCCGGGTTCACCCTCGCCGAGGCCGACACCCTCCGCAAGGCGATCGGCAAGAAGAAGAAGAAGCTCATGGCCCAGATGCGGGAGAAGTTCATCCAGGGCTGCGTCCAAAACGGGATCTCCCGCGCTAAGGCCGAGGAGCTCTTCGCCGACATTGAGAAATTCGCCCGCTACGGGTTCAACAAGTCCCACTCCACGGCTTATGCGCTCATCTCCTACTGGACAGCTTACTTGAAGGCCAACTACCCCGTGTATTATTTAGCCGCGCTGCTTTCGAGCGTCTCCGGCAACGCGGCCAAGGTGCGCGAGTACATCAACGAGTGCCGCGAGCTGGGGATCGCCGTCCTGCCCCCCGATATCAACGAGTCCCGTCGGGACTTCACGCCCATCGAGTCGCAGGACGGTCAACGGGCAATTCGCTTCGGGCTGGGGGCGATCAAGAACGTGGGAGGAGGGTCGATTGAAGCGATCTTGAAGGCCCGCGACGAGGGCGGGCCGTTCCGCTCCTTCTTCGACTTCTGCAAGCGGGTCGACCCCGAGAAGCTCAACAAGGAGGTGCTCGAGAGCCTCATCAAGGCGGGGGCCTTCGACCGGATGGGGACCCGCAAAGGGCTGTTGGAGTGGGTCCCCGCCGGGCTGGAGCTGGGGGCGCGGGCGAAACAAGAGCGGATCAGCGGCCAGCGCTCCTTCTTCGCCGATACGGAGGAGGAAGAGGACCTCCCGCCCGAGAAGGTCGACGCCGAGGAGTATCCCTCGTCGGAGCTTTTGCGCTTCGAGAAGGAACTCCTGGGGCTGTATGTGAGCGGGCACCCCCTGGAAGAGCGGGAAGACGTGCTCTCGCTCTTTCGCACCCTGGAGCTGGCGGAGGTGGAGGAGCTTCCCGAGGGCGAAGAGGTCTGGGTGGGGGGCCGGGTGGAGGCCGTCGCGCGCAAGAACACCCGCAGCGGCAAGCCGATGGCCGTCTTAACCCTAGAGGATTTGAGCAGTCAGACGGAGATCGTCGTCTTCCCCGCGGTCTTCGAGCGGTTCCACGGGCTGCTCCAGAAGGACCGCGTGCTCGTGGTTCGGGGGCGGAAGGAGCCCGAGGGCAAGGGGAACGGAGGGCGCGGCGGGCTCATCGCGGACGAGATCTGGGACCTCGAGCAGCTGGAACGGAGGGGCGAGCTCCACCTCTGGCTTCCCGTGGAGTGGGTGACCGACGAGAACCTCCGGAGACTTCAAGAGATCGTACGAAAGCACTCCGGCCCCTCGCGGCTGCTCCTCAAGGTGCACACGGAGGAGGCGTACGAGACGGTGGAGGCCGGGGCGGCGTATCGGGTGCGGCTCTCCCGCTCGCTCCTGGGGGCGTTAGAGGAGCTGCTGGGGGCCGGGCGGGTGAGGGTGGAGCTTCCCAAGGGGCTGCGGCGGGCTCGCTCCCGGGGGAGCTCCCGGAGGGAGACGGCCCTTACGGCAGGAGCGGGCTAGATTCGATCGCACAGGAGGGTGCGAAGGGCCTCCGCACGAGATCGGACATGGGATGAACGCAGCCTCAGGAGGATAGTATCTATCCCGATGGCGTGGAGCGATCGACTCGCGGAAGCCGTCCGAAGGGCCCTGCTCCCCGAGCTGGAGAAGCTCGGAGAGGTCCTCGATCGCTTGAATCGGGTAGAGCAGCGTCTCGGGCGGATTGAGGAGCGCTTAGACCGGACGAACGCCCGCATTGATGAGACGAACGCCCGCATCGACAAAATCCACGGGGAGCTGCTGGCCCGACTGGACGAGACGAACGCCCGCATCGATAAAATCCACGGGGAGCTATTGACCCGCATCGACGAGGTCCACCGCGATCTTCTCGCTCGGATTGCGGAGACGAATGCCAAGATGGACGAGCGATACGATCGGATCAGCATGCGCATGGACGACCTGCAGCATCAGGTGAGCAGCCGACTTGACACCGTCGTCCTCGATCTCCACCGGGTGCACGAGGCGGTGAGTCGACTGGCCGACTACGAGAAGCTGGAAGAGCGCATCTCCGAGCTGGAGAAGAAGCTGGCTGCCCGCTAGCCCGCACTCCGCATAGAGGAGGAGCGATGTGAGCGTGACCAAGTGGGGACGAATCGTCAAGTGGCTCTACCCCGGGATGGGGGTCAAGCGCTGGGCCCTCGTGATCGGGGCCTCCGGTGTCGTGCTCGTGGTCGGGCTCATGGGCCTGATCGGTCGCGATCATTTGAAATCTCTATACGAACTGCTGCAGAACTCGGGGGTTCCCTACTCCGCCCTGGTGGCGGCCCTGCTCGCGGTAGGGGCAGGGGGAGTGGCCTTCGGGGTCAATCGCCTGGTGCGCTCCATCGTCCGGGGCATCTCCCCGGGGTACGAGGGGCGGGCCTCGGAGGTGCTCTACAGCCGCCGGCTGCTCTCCCGCGGCCCGCGGGTCGTGGCCATCGGCGGGGGTACCGGGCTCTCGACGCTGCTGCGGGGGCTTAAGCAGTGGACGGCCAACATCACGGCAGTCGTGACGGTGATGGACGACGGAGGCAGCTCCGGCAGGCTCCGCAAGGAGATGAACATCCTCCCGCCCGGGGACATCCGCAACTGCTTGATCGCCCTGGCGGAGGACGAGTCGAAGATGGCCGACCTCTTCCAGCACCGCTTCGGCGAGGGCTCCGGGGCCCTGGAGGGGCACTCCTTAGGCAATTTGGTCCTGGCGGGCCTGCAGCAGCGCACGGGCTCCTTCGACCGCGCCGTGGAGGAGCTCAGCTTTCTCTTAAACATCCGCGGCCAGGTCCTGCCCGCTACCTTGGAGGACGTCCAGCTCGTGGCGGAGATGGAGGACGGGACCCTTGTGCGGGGCGAGTGCGAGATCGCCGAGTCCCCCAAGAGAATCGTGCGGATGGGCCTCTCCCGCCCCCGGGTGCGGGCCTACCCCAAGGTGCTCACGGCCCTGCGCGCCGCCGACGTCATCGTGCTGGGGCCCGGGAGCCTGTTTACGAGCATCGTCCCCAACCTCCTGGTGGAGGGGATCGCCCAAGAGATTGAGCTCTCCCGGGCGGTCAAGATCTACGTGGCCAACCTCATGACCCAGCCGGGAGAGACGGACGGCTTTACGCTCCGAGATCACCTCCGGGCGCTGGGGGAGTACCTCGACCTCCAAGCGCTGGACGCCGTGATCGTCAACCGTCAGCCGATCCCCGAGGAGATCCTCGTGCACTACCGCAAGGAGGGGGCGGAGCCCGTGGTCTGCGATCTGGAGGAGCCCAACGAGTACGGCCTGCGAATCGTCTCAGCGGATCTATTAGGGATCGCGGAGCTGGAGGGGCTCCAGACCGTCAAGCACCACCCGGAGCGCCTGGCCAAGGTGATCGCCCAGACAACCCGGGAGCTGTACGCCGAGCGACTCAAGCGCTTTTGACACGGGAGCGCGGAGAACAAAAGCAGAATGGGGTGAAATCGTGGACGGGACGCACTATAAGCTGATGATCCCCGGCCCGATCGAGATGGATCCCGCCGTTCTAGCCGAGATGGGCAAACCCCTTCGAGCTCACTACGGGCCGGAGTGGGCCCGATTCTACCACGAGACCGTGGCGTTGATGAAGCGGGTGATGCTCGCCGAGCGGGCGCGGGTCTTCTTGGTGGCGGGCCCGGGGACGGCGGCGATCGAGATGGCCCTCGGGGGCATCGTAGGGGACGGCAAGAAGGTCCTCGTGACGACGAACGGTTTCTTCGGCGACCGGCTCGTCCAGATCGCGCGGGCGTACACCCCCCATGTGATCCTCCTCGAGATCCCCTGGGGCGAGCCCCTGGACCCCCAACAGCTGGACGACGCCTTGAAACGAGACCCCGAGATCCGGGCGGTGGCGCTCGTGCACTGCGAGACCTCGACGGGGGTGCTCAACCCCCTAAAGGAGCTGGCCGAAGTCTGCCGCAGACACGACGTGCTCTGCGTGGTGGACGCCGTCTCCTCCCTGGGGGGAGCGGAGCTGCGCTTCGACGAGTGGGGGCTGGGGGCGGTCGCCTCCGCCACGCAGAAGGGCCTGGAGTGCCCGCCGGGGCTGGCGCCGGTGGCCTTCAGCCCGGAGGCGTGGGAGGTCGTCGAGGGCACCCGAGCGCAACAGTGGTACTTAAGCCCTAAAACCTGGGCGCGGTACGAAGAGGAGTGGGGCGAGTGGCACCCCCATCCCACCACGATGCCCTCGGGGCTGATGAACGCCTTACACCTCAGCCTTACGCGCATCTTGGAGGAGGGGCTCGAGGCCCGCTGGGCGCGTCACGAGCGGGTGGCCCGGGCACTGCGAAGGGGGTTAGAGGCGCTGGGCTTCTCCTCCGTGGCCTGTGAGGAGCGCTTCGCCTCGCCCACGGTCACGGCCATGCGCACCCCGGAGGGCGTCGAGGCCGGGGCGGTGATGCGCTTTCTCAAAGACGAGCTGGGGGTGCTCATCGGCGGCGGGCTCGGGGCCCTCAAGGGAAAGGCGATCCGCGTGGGCCACATGGGCCCGACGGCCCGGATGGGCGAGATCGTCTCGTTGCTGTACGGCGTGGAGGAGGCGCTCCGGAAAATGGGGCGCGACGTCGGCCCCGGTCAAGCCCTCCGGGCCCTCAACGGGAGTTGAGCGCGATGATGGCTACGATCTCCTACGGCGATTTCGAGAAGCTGGAGATCCGGATGGGCAAGGTCTTGGAAGCCGAGCGCGTCCCCGGCACGAACAAGCTCCTCAAGCTCCGGGTGGACTTGGGGGACGAGACCCGACAGCTCGTGGCGGGGATCGCCCACGTTTACGCCCCTGAGGAGGTTATCGGGCGGACGATCCCCGTGCTGGCGAACTTGGAGCCCCGCACGATCCGCGGGGTCGAGAGCCGGGGGATGATCCTCTGCCCCACGGACAAGGGAGGAAACCCGGTGCTCCTCCTTCCGGACCCGGAGCGCGAGGTCCCCACCGGAGCGCCCGTGCGCTAGGGCTGGGGTGGAGGCAGCGGGAGGATCCCCCCGCCCGGAGGGGGACGCAGCTCGCCGACCACCCGGAAGCGGAACTCCACGGGCTCGCTCTCGTTGCCCTGAGCATCTACGAGCACGACTCGAAGGGTCACGTCCTGGGGGAGCACCGCGAAGACCGCAAACGGGAACTTCCCTTCGCGCACCCCCTGCACTTCGGGATCGAAGCGGAAGGGCTCGAAGAGGGTGGCCTCTACGACCTCGAAGCGGGCCTCGACGATGTCTCCGTCGGGATCGCGAAAGGCGACGTAGCCAATCACTTCCTCGCCGTTGGCCTCGATCTCCTCGGGGAACTCGATCCCTACGATCTCGGGGGCCGAGGAGCCGCCTCCCGGCCCCGGGGCTTTGAGCGCGAAAAGCCCCAGGAGCCCGAGGGTCACGAGCAGGACGAGAAAGAGGGTTCTCAGGTCCATCGGTCCGGTCCGATCCCCACCCCCGAAAGGGGATGGAAGGTCAGTCCCCCTCGCGAGGGCCTACGGGTCGACCGCCCCCGCCTCCGAAGAGACGCACAGGCATCCGGAACACGATCTGCCGCAGCTCCTCACGCAGCCCCTCCTTCGAGAAGGAAAACGAAACCCCTTCCCACGCGGCTAAGGTGCCTCGCACGTCCTCCTGCGCCGTGACCCGCCCGGAGACGCGGTCGCCGTTTTGAAGGAGCAGCTGATCCGGATCGCCCTCCTCCTGCCCGAAGAAGACCGCGGCGAGCTGGCGCGCGGCAAACGTGAACGTCCCGAAGATCGGGGATTCCAAGGTGAAGGCTAGGTCGGCACGGTCCTCGAAGACGACGCTGGCCACCCTCTGCGTGGGGAAGACCAAGAGGTCGTACTTGGTGACGCTCACGAGCAGGTCGTTGAAGAGCCCAAACACCTGCTGGAAGGCGGCCGGACTGATTCGGTGCAGTCCGCCTCGGCCCGGAAGCCGCAGGAGGACCGCCTTCACCTGCTCTCGATCGAGGGGGAGTTCCTTCGTCTCCACGGAATCCCCCAGTTCGAGGCGCATACGGAAAGCTTCTAAATTGAGGGTGCCCGTGAGCCGTTCGCCGGTCTGCAGGTAGACCCGGTCGCGATCCGTCGCCTCCTCCGGGTCGGCCAGGACCACCGCGACCAGCTCCTCCCGATCCAGATCGCGGCGTTCACCCGCGAGCGGCTCGAAGGGAATCCGATCGGGAAGGGAGCCGCTGGCCACGCTGCCGTCCCGCAGGATCAACAGATCCGCCGTCTGCAGGGCCCGGAAGAACATCGGGAGGACATCCCGTGGGCCGAAGACCGGAGGCCTCCCCTCCTGGGCCTGCAGCGGCAGAGGGGACATGCCCCCGCCGAGTCCGAGCAGCACACCCCACGCCACAAGAGCGGCTAGGAATACCTTCTGAGCGGAACGCGCCATCGTCTCACCTCGCCTGTGGGATGGCCTCATTATAGCGGCTCCGAAGGGAGTTGCGATACCGCTCACCGAACGTGCTACAATGCCTTTCAGCATTCTCGAAAGCGAAAAGCGCCGTCCAAAGGAGGGAGACCCGAGATGCCGGTGACCCAGACGTCCCTGAGGATCCCCGAGATGGAGTTCCGACGGCGTGTCCAAAGACTCCAAGAGCACGTAGAACAAGAGGGTCTCACGGGCGCGGTGCTCTTCGACCCCTCGTATGTGCTCTACTACGCGGGCTTTGCCTTCATCCCCACGGAGCGGCCCATCGCGTTCCTCCTGAGCCACAAGGGCGAGAAAGCGCTCTTCGTCCCCCGCTTGGAGCTCGAGCACGCCCGGGCGAACGCCTTGGTAGACCGCGTGGATTCGTACCCCGAGTACCCCGACGACCCCCACCCCATGGAGCGCTTGAAGGCCATCCTCCAAGAGCTGGGCATCGCAGATCCCCTAGGGGTGGATTCCGACGGCTACCCCTGGATCCTGGGGTACCGCGGACCGGCGCTGAGCGAGCTGCTGGGCGTTCGGGTCCAGAACCTCCGGGCGTTCGTGGAAGAGCAGCTCAGGATCAAGAGCCCGGCGGAGGTCGCGTGTTTGCGAGAGAGCGCCAAGTGGGCCAACCTCGCGCACCAGCTGCTGCAGCGCTACACCCGCGTGGGGGCCACCGAGACCGAGGTGAGCCTGCGGGCCAGCACGGAAGCCACTCTAGCCATGCTCGACGCGATCGGCCCCATCTACCGGGCGCAGAGCCCTTGGTTCTCCGGGGCGCGGGCCGGGTATAGGGGCCAGATCGGGCGAAGCTCCGCCATCCCCCACGCGATGGCCAACAACATCCGATTTCAGCCCGGGGATGTGTTGGTGACGGGCGCCAGCGCCCCCGTGTGGGGCTATCACTCCGAGCTTGAGCGCACGATGATCGTGGGAGAGCCCACGCCCCGCCAGAAGGAGCTCTTCGAGCACATGCTCGCCCTTCAGGAGACGGCCTTGGAGGCCATCAAGCCGGGGGCGCGCTGCGCGGACGTGGACCGCGCCGTGCGGCGGTACTACGAGAAGCACGATCTCCTTCCCTATTGGCGCCACCACACGGGGCACGCGATCGGGCTGCGGTATCACGAGGGACCCTTCTTGGACGTGGGCGACGAGACCGTGATCGAGCCGGGGATGGTCTTCACGGTGGAGCCCGGGCTCTACGACCCCGAGGTGGGGGGCTTCCGCCACTCCGACACCGTGGTGGTCACCGAGACGGGGATCGAGGTGATCACGTTCTACCCACGGGATTTGGAGAGCTTGACGATTCCCACTTGATCGCTTCAAACGCTACCCGACAACTACGGCAGTAGTACTGCGACGTCGAGAGCTGGGAGCCGAAGAGCGAGTAAAGTTCTGTATCCTCCGAGCCACAGAAGGGACAGCGCACGCTGTCGTCTGCCCCTTGGGGATCTTCCGCTCGTTCTCGTGGGCGGCGTGTAGGATCGCCCATCTCAGCTCCCCACCGGGTACTCGTGCTTCCGGAACGACTCGATCTGGCGGAACGTCTCGGGGTCGGGGCCCGTGCGCGAGCGACGGCGGAAGGCGTCGTCCCAATCCTCCCAGGACAGGGCCGTCCCCAGGACCCACTGCCCCGTGATCGCGTCGCTCGAGAGGGGAAGATCGAGCCCCGCTTCCTCGATCAGCAGGGGTCCAAAGCGCTCGATGAAGCGTGCGCGTAGCCCTTCGCTGTCCGTGTCTTGGATCCCGGCCTCCACGAGCGCCCGCTCGTGTTCGGACCCGGGGCGGCCCAGCCACTGCAGCAGAGGCTCCCAGATGCGCTTCAACGCCTTCTCCAACTCGGCCTTCGGCTTTGCCCCTTCGCGGGCCAGGCGCAAGAGCCACCCTCGAGCGTGCTGATGATGGAATGCCTCCTCTTGGAGGATTTTTGCCACCATGCGTCGGACGGGGACGTAGCTCGAGTTCTGGAGCGACTCGATCTGCACGGAGAGCGCCCCGTCCACCAACACGTTGGCGGCGATGAAGTCCAGCCACGAATCCCATACCCGATCGAGCCCCTCGAAGTTGCGGTACTCGCTGGGCACTTCCTCGCGCTCGGGGATCCCGGCCTCGTGAAACTCCCGGAGGAGGCCGTAAAAGAGGCGTGCATGGCCGAACTCGTCCTGGGCCATCGCCACGGAGGCGATCGACGCCTCGATGGCGGGCGCGCCGAGCCACTCCCCATAGCGGAGCCCCAGGAGGTGTTTGGTGTCGGCCAAGACCAAGAAGAGGTCATAGAGGGCCTGTCGGGTCGGCTCGTCCAGATCATGAGGGGTCGAGAACTCTCGGTTGCGGCTCATGCCGGGCTCCTCGTCGTGCCGAGCTCGATGGCAGGGATCAGGTGCCTGCGGGCGACCACCCGCATCTCGATCCAGGGCTCCTCGTTGTAGATGGAGCGCGCGTACGCCGCCGCAAGATCTTCGTTAGGCGCGACCACGGTGCCGATGTGCTTTAGGGGCTCGACGCGGCGCTGCCGCGCGAAGATCTCGTATACCTCACCGAACTCCATCGCGCATCCCCTCCCCTCCGTCGCTCTCGCGTTCGATCGCGAATCGACCTAGACGCTGATCCCCCAACAGGACAACAGGAGACGTCCCTCCTCGCTGATGCGTTCCTTGGTCCAGGGCGGGTCCCAGACCCACTCGACCTCCACCCGCCGAAAGCCCTCTTGGCATAAGCGCTTCGTGACATCCTCGCGAATGAAGTCCATCGCGGGACAGGCCGTAGCCGTCAACCCCAGCTTGACCGTAACGGCCCGTTCCTGGGGGTCGACGGAGACGCCGTAGACCATCCCCATGTCCACCAGACTGATGGGCATCTCCGGGTCGTTGACGTCCTTGAGGGCCTCCCATACGCGCGCTTCGGTGAGCTGCACGGAGGTCTTCTCGTCTGTCATGGGCATGGCGTAATTGCCCCGGGTCAACGGACGCTCCCGTTCCCGTTCCCGTCAAAGAGCGCTGCGAACCTCCGGTACTGCCGTTGGAGCATTCCGACGTAATGCTCGTTGTACGGCCCGCGCCTCTTCCAGCGCTCGAATACCTGGTCCCAGGTGATGGGCTTATCGAAGAGCCATTGCTTCCTCTCCGGGTCGTAGTCGCAGGGGAGCGGGTAGTCCAGCACATATTGTCCCTGCTCCGCGTCGTAGTGGGCCGGGACGTGTATGCCGCACTCCTCGCAAAGGGGGACCACCGCGCTCAGCCACTCCTGGCGAAGCTGGTCGTTCGTCTTGCCCTTGAGTTTATATTCGAGCTGAGCGGTGTGGCGCTTTAAGTGATCGGGCATCCCGAACCACTCCACCCCCATGGGGAACATCCAGTCCACAGCCCGTTGCACTTCCTCTTGGATCTTGCCTCCGGCTTGGCAGAGCCGTTTCATCCAGACTTCCCCGTGGCGCAGGTGGAAGAGCTCTTCCTTGTCGATCTTGGCCAGCGCCCGCTTCCAGGGGCCGTAGCTTGTGTTCTCGAACGGATCGCTCAGCAGCACAATCCCGGCCCGGTCGAAGAAGGCGTTGGCCACCACGAGCTCCACCCACGTCTCCAGCGGCTGGTCGAAGCCGTAGGGGTTCTTAAACTCATGAGGCTTTCGCCCGAAGATGAGGTACTCTTTGTCCAGCCCGAGATCTTCCAGCAGCCGGAAGGTGATATGGGCGTGGCCCAGCTCGTCTTGGATGATGGCGTAGGCCGACAGCCTCGTGTTGAGGGAGGGAGCGGTGCAGGCGGCCATGTAATACGCCGGCGCGCTCATCAACTCCGTGTCCGCCTGAACCAGTAGGATCTGGATGAGAGCTTTCTTGTAGCCCTCGGTCATCTCTTCCGGGCTCTCCACGAGATACCCTTGCCGAATGCGCTCCTTGAGGGCTTCCTCCGTGAGAGACATCTCTCCTCCTTGCCGTGCCTGCGCGATTCTGTGCTAGAGCCAAGCCATTCTATCCCCTAGGGCGAAAGGGAGTCAAGGGCGACGGCCTCCGCTGGAGAGGAGGAGGGCTGCGAGGCTCCCGACCACGAGGATCGAACGTCCCCCTTCCTCCTCGAGGTCCTCGCGGCGGGTGACGCCCGTGAGCACCAGCACGGCGTCCATCCCGGCGCGGCGGGCGCCCTCGATGTCCGTGTCCCGGCGATCGCCGATCACGAGGCACTCCCTCGGGTCGGTGACCCCGGCGGCCCGCATCGCCACCCGAAAGGCGATGGGCGAGGGCTTTCCGACGATCTCTCGGGGCGGATAGCCCATGCCCGTGAGGGCCCCCACCAAGGCCCCCGCCCCCGGGAGGAGCCCCTCAGCCGTGGGGAAGACGGGATCGGCGTTGGCCGCGACGAACACGGCCCCCCGGAGGAGGGCCCGCAGCGCCTCCACCAGCTGCTCATAGCGGAAGCGGCGATCCAAGCCCACCACGACGTACTCCGCCTCCTCGGGCGCGACCACCCGGTGTCCGGCGGCTTCGAGCTCCTCGCGCAGCCCCTCCTCGCCGATCGGGTACACCCGCGACGGTCCCGAGCGCTCCCGCAGGTGTTGGGCCACAACGAAGGCGCTGTTCACGATCTCCTCCGGGCTTACGGGGAACCCCAGAGACCGGAGGCGCTCGGCGAAGGCCCGCCGGGATCGGGTGGAGTTGTTGGAGAAGACGATCACCCGTCCCCGCCCTTGGAGCGCTCGGAGGGCCTCCGGGGCGCCCGGCAGCGGCTCGGAGCCGCGCACGAGCACCCCGTCCAGATCGACGAAAAACGCTCGGTAGCGCCGGAGATCAACCTCTTTGTCCATGATTGGGTCCATGATCCTCCCCTTCGATAAGGGCCACCCTCCGCCCCTCCTCGAGGTCCACGCGGCTCAAGAAGAGCCAGCCCAGCAGGAAGAAGGCGATCAGCGAGAGGATGCTCCAGCGGCTGCCGCCCGCAAGCTGCGAGACCGCCCCGAAGAGGGCCGGGCCCACGACCCCCGCGAACTTGCCGCTGACGCTGTAGAACGCGAAGAACTCCGCGGATTGTGCGCGGGGGATGAGCGAGGCGTAGAGCGAGCGACTTAAGGCCTGCGCGCCCCCCTGGACCGTCCCCACCGCCCCCGCCAGCACCCAGAAGTGCCACGCCTCGGTCATAAAGAAGCCGAGCACGGCAATAGCGGTGTAGACCCCCAACGCGGCGTAGAGCCCCCCCTTGGCCCCGAGGCGGTCCGCCAACGCCCCAAACGCAAAGGTGCAGGGGATCCCCACGAACTGCACCAGGAGGAGGGCTCCGATAAGATCCGTGGCGCCGATGCCGATCTCCCGACCGTAGACGGTGGCCATCTTGATGATCGTCCCAATCCCGTCGCTGTAGAGCCAGAACGCGACCAAGAACAGAAACGCCGGGCGGTAGCGCCGGATCTCCCGAAACGTCTGCGCCAGGCGTCCGAGGCCCTCGCGCAGGGGGTTCGTCCGCGCCCCGGCGCCTCCGGCTCCGGCGCCGAGCCCCCTCGGGGGCTCGGACACCCCTCTCAGCAGGGGGATCGAGAAGAGGACCCACCACAGGGCGACGCTCAGGAAGGCCAGGCGCGTGGCCGCGAGCGCGTCCGGCAGGCCGAACCACCCCGGTTGGGTGATCCACAGCAAGTGGAGGGCCAGGAGGAGCCCGCCGCCCAGGTATCCCAGCGCGAACCCCGCCGTGGAGACCCGATTCCGCTCCGGAGGGCGGGCGATATGGGGCAGCAGGGAGTCGTAGAAGACGTTGGCCGCGGCAAAGCCCACGTTGGCCGCGATGAAGACGAGCGAGACGTAAAGCCACATCCCCTCCCCTGCGGCGGCGAGGAGGGCCGTGGCCCCGATCCCCACCCCCGCGAACCCGGCGAGGAAGCGCTTCTTCGCGTTCAAATGGTCGGCCACGGCCCCCAGCACCGGGGAGAGCAGCGCCGTCAGCAACAGGGCCGCCGCGGTGGTATAGCCCCAGTAGGCCGTCCGGACGTGTTCGGGGAGCGGAGCGGCGGCCACGTCGGCGTAGAAGATGGGCAGCACCGCGGCCATCACCGTGGTGGCGAAGGCGGAGTTCGCCCAGTCGTACAGGGCCCAAGCCCGCAGCTCTCGACGAGCAAGACCCAGCGTTTGGAGTAGCCGTCGCATTCCCGCGCTCCCGCCGGAGGATAGGGCCCCCGGCCTCGGGGGTCAACCCGGTCGACGTCGACGTGCGAACGGCAGAGCCCTCCGCTACAATGGCGCCCATGACCCCATGGGAACGCATCGAGGCCGCCGTGCGGGGCGAACGACCCGACCGCGTCCCCATCGCCCTCTGGCGGCATTTCCCGCGGGAGGATCAGACGGCAGAGGGGCTGGCCCGCGCGACCGTCGCCTTCCAGCGGGAGTTTCGCTGGGACCTCGTCAAGGTCACGCCCGCCTCGGGCTATCCCGCCGAGGCGTGGGGTGCTAAGCTCCGCCCGGCGGACAACGTCGAGGGGACGCGCGAGTACCTGAGCCGCCCCGTCCGACGCTCGGAGGACTGGCACGCGCTGGAGGAGCTGGACGTCACCGAAGGCGTCTATGGCCGCGAGCTTCGGGCGCTCCGCCTCGTTCGCGAGGGCGTCGGCCCCGACGTGCCCGTCCTTCAGACGGTGTTTAGCCCCCTAACGATCGCCAAGCAGCTCGCCGGGGACGCTCTTTTCACGCACCTGCGGGAGCACCCTCGGGACCTTAAGGCGGGCCTGCGCGTCGTCGCCCGGACCACGGCGCGCTTCGCCCAGGAGTGCCTGCGCCACGGGGCCGACGGGATCTTCTTCGCCACCCAGCTCGCCTCCTATGAGGTGCTCTCCCCCGAGGAGTACGAGGCGTTCGGGGTCCCCTTCGATCGGGAGGTTTTGGAGGCCGTTCGAGGCCGGGCGCGGCTCGTCGTGCTCCACCTCCACGGGCCTCGTCCCCGGTTCGAGCTCGCGGCACGATACCCCGTGCAGGTCGTAAACTGGCACGACCGGGAGACCTCCCCCTCGTTGGCCGAGGGCCAGAGGCTCTTCTCGGGAGCGGTGCTGGGAGGGTTGAACCGCTCGACGACGATGCCCCGGGGCTCCCCGGAGGACGTCCGGCGCGAGGTGCTCGAGGCCCTCGAACAGACGGGGGGCCTGCGGCTCATCGTGGGAGCCGGATGCGTGGTCCCGGTTACCACGCCCGGGGAGAACCTCCAGGCGGCGCGCGAGGCCGTCGCCTCCAAGCGCTAGGGCTAGGGCTAGGGCGACTTGAACTTGATGGCCTGGACGCGGTGGTTGCCCTCCTCGATCACGTAGATGACCCCCTCGGGGTTGACGGCCAGATCGATGGGCTCGAGGAACTCCCCCTGGCCGCGCCCGGCGCTGCCCCACTTCGCCAGGAGCCGCCCCTCCGGGGTGAACATCTGGATGCGGTGGTTCCCCATGTCCGCCACGTAGACGTTCCCCTGCAGGTCCACGGCGATCCCGCGGGGCTGGTTAAATTGTCCATCGCGCGACCCGGAGCTGCCCCAATACCCCAGGAAGGCCCCATCCGTCCCGAAGCGCACGATGCGGTCGTTCCCCGTGTCGGCTACGTAGAGGTTGCCGTCGCGGTCGATTGCGAGGTCCATCGGCCCCATCAGCTGCCCCTCGCCCGTCCCCCGACCGGCGAAGCGCCGCAAGAAGGCCCCCGTGGGACTGAACACTTGTACGAACCCCGTCGTCTGGTCCACGACGTAGACGTCGCCGCGGCGGTCGATGGCCACGCCCGTGGGGAAGGTGAACTGCCCCGGCCCGCTGCCGAACTCCCCCCAGTCGAGCACGTAGGTGCCGTCGCTCGTAAATTTTTGCACGCGGCGGTTGCCCGCCTCGGCCACGTAGACGAAGCCTTCCCCATCCACGGCGATCCCCGTGGGTCCGTCCAGACGCCCCGGATCCCGCCCCTGGCCGCCCCAGACGGCCAGAAGCTCCCCCTCGGGGGAGAACTTCTGCACCCGGTGGTTGGCGAAGTCCGTGATGTAGACGTTCCCCTGCGGGTCGAGGGCGATGCTCATCATGTCGCGGAACTGGCCGTTCCCGCTGCCCTGGCCGCCCCAGCTGGTGACGTACTCGATGAGGGTGACGGCCTCGAACGCAAACTCTTTGGGGAAGCTCTCGTTCCCCGCTTCGTCTTGGAGGGTCACGGCGAGGGTGACCCGCTGAGCGATCCGCGAGAAGACGAAGAACTCGAAGACCCCCTCGGTGCGGCCCTCGACCTTGGGGTTGAACCCGAAGGGCTCGAAGGCCGTGGCCTCCACCACGTCGAACCGAGCCCAGCGGATGTCCCCGTCCGCGTCTTGGAAGCCGACCCGTCCGAAGACCCGACTCCCGTCCGCGGGGATCTGCTCCGGGAAGTCGACGAAGAGGACCTCCGGAGCGAGGGGGCTTCCGCCCCCGCCCTGCGGCCCCCCATTCCCCCCGCCTCCGCCGGAGGGCTGAGCCCAAGAAGGCCCCGTCCCCGAGGGGCTGAAGGACAACAGGAGGAGAAAGACCAGCGCCGCCCAGGCGCCCCACCCTGCGCCCGCGCGTGCGCCTCGAACCCAAAGGCGCATCTCGACACACCTCCCTGCCAGGTACACCTCACCTCACGTCACGCCACGCCACGGCTCCACTCCATCGTTCGGAACCGAAACCGACCGTCCTCGTGGACGGTGTAACTCTAGCCCCGTTTCGCTCTCGGGACAAGTGGGCTCCGTCACCCTCGTCGGCGCAGAAGTTGACAGAGCTCTTGCCTTTGCGGTAGAAAGCGGACATCGCACCTGCGCCGCCCGGTCGGCTCTCCCTCCGTCCGCCGAGGGGCTCCCCGGCCCCGGCTACCGACGGGGGCAAAGGCGCAGCGAGAAGCGAACAAAAAGGAGGGAACGGCATGACGCACGTCGGCAAGGCGCAGCCCAAGCGAAGGCGGATGCAAGCGGAACTCAGCCGCCGACGGTTCCTCCGCGGCCTCGGCCTGGGACTGGGCGCGTTGGCCCTTGGGCCCCGCTGGGGACGGGGCCAGGAGGAGCCCATTAAGATCGGGGTTCTCACCCCCCTCATCTTCAACTTCCCGCTGGGTCAGGCGACGGTCCGCGGGGCCTTCCTCGCCCAAGACGAGATCAACGCCGACGGTGGGGTGCTGGGCCGCCCCCTCACCGTCGAGGGCCTGGTGCGGGACACGCAGTTCGACCCGAGAATTGCCCCCCGGCGCTTCGAGGAGCTGGCGGAGGAGCAGAGGGTCTTGGCGGTGGTGGGCGGCTTCTTGGACGAGACGACGCTGCCCGTCTTAAGCGTCCTCCCCCGGGTCCGCACCGTCTTCCTGAACACGGGCACGGCCACCCCGCAGACCACCGAGATGGTCAAGCAGGACTACGACAACTTCAAGTACTACTTCCGGATCATGCTGGACACGGACGTGCTCACCGAGGACACCGTGAGCATGGCCCAGGGGACCCTCCAGGCGGAGCTGGGGGTGGAGCGGGTGGCCCTCGTGTCCGAGGACGGTCAGTTCGGACGCGACTTTAAGAGCTTCCTGGAGGAGAAGCTGCCCGAGGGCGGGATCGAGGTCGTGGCCTCGTTCCTCTTCCCGCCGTCGGGGAACTTCGATTTCAGCGGGATCCTCTCGCAGTCCCGGCAAGCCGGAGCCCAAGCGTTCGTGGTGGCGTTCATCCGCCGCAACGGCTTCGGGTTCGTCCGCCAGTGGTACGACCAGGGGCCGCGGCTCCCTGTGGTGGGGATCAACGTGACGGGCCAGGCGTTCGAGTACTTCGCCCAGACCGAGGGCAAGGTGATCTCCCACGTCTACGCCGACGCGGCCACCGGCGCGACCGCCGTCACCGAGCGGACCCTCCCCTTCTTCAACGCGTACGTGTCGCGCTTTACCACCCCGCCGGTCCAGCCGCTCTTTACCTCGTACACCACGTATGATGCCCTGTACGTGGTCAAGCAGGCGATCGAGATCCTGGGCGAGGCCCCACCGCCCTCCAGCTCCGCGGAATATCGGCAGTACCGCGAAGACCTGGTGGCGGCGATCGAGCAGGTGGACTGGGTGGGCACCGTGGGCCGGATCCGCTTCCAGGGGCCCGAGGACGAGAAGCCTCACGACCCCATCGTCCGCGACGAGGAGGGGAACCCCTTGGTGGTGCCCAAGTGGGCC
>Ga0256839_1002682_pt1 | contig 19483 bp, 15 predicted proteins | sample 354166metaG_FD_185968 | JGI IMG/M metagenome (GOLD analysis project Ga0256839, IMG submission 185968) | Hydrothermal vent microbial communities from Mid Atlantic Ridge, Atlantic Ocean - 354-166 | ecosystem: Environmental > Aquatic > Marine > Hydrothermal vents | place: Atlantic Ocean: Mid... | reverse complement strand
GATCTTGCCGGGCATGATGCTCGACCCCGGCTGGAGGGCCGGCAAGACCACTTCGCCCAAGCCGGCAATGGGGCCGCTGTTCATCCAGCGCAAGTCGTTGGCCACTTTCATGAGGGCCGAGGCCGTCGTCTTCAGGTGGCCGCTCAACTCGGTGGCCGTGTCCATGGCCGCTTGGGCGGCGAAGTGATTTTCGGCCTCGGCGAAGGGCAGGCCGGTCCACGCGGCCAGCGTGGCCGCCACGCGCCGGCCGAACTCGGGGTGGGCGTTGATCCCCGTGCCCACGGCCGTGCCGCCGATGGCCAGTTTGGCCAGGCGGGGCAGACACGACTCCACCCGCTCGATGCTCTGGGCCACCTGATAGGCCCACCCGCCGATCTCCTGGCCCAGGCGAACGGGCATGGCGTCCATCAGGTGAGTGCGCCCGGTCTTCACCACGTCGTCCAGCTCCGCGGCCCGCGCCTCCAACGTCTCCTGGAGGTGGCGCAGGCCCGGCAACAGCGTGTCGTGCACGGCCAGGTAGGCGCTCACGTGAATGGCTGTGGGAATGACGTCGTTGGACGACTGGCCCATGTTGACGTGGTCGTTGGGGTGAACGAGTTTGGAGCCCAGCTCACCCTCGAGGAGCTGTGTGGCCCGGTTGGCGATGACCTCGTTGGCGTTCATGTTGGTGGACGTGCCCGAGCCGGTCTGGAAAATGTCCAGGGGGAAGTGGTCATCCCACATGCCCTCGGCCACCTCATCGGCCGCCTGCACGATCACCTCGGCCAGCCGATCGTCCAACAGCCCGAGCTCCCGGTTAACCTCTGCGGCCGCGCCCTTGATGAGCCCCAGGGCGCGGATGAAAACGCGGGGAAACCGAATGCCGCTGACGGGAAAGTTCTCCACGGCCCGCTGGGTTTGGGCGCCGTAGAGGGCGTGGGCGGGCACGCGCACGTCGCCGAGCGAATCGCGTTCGATGCGATAATCCGCCATTGGTGCATCCTCCTTCATCTTTCTGTCACCCGACGGTGTGTGAGGCATCCAGAGGCAAAACAGCCGGAGGGACGTCTGCGGCGCCGCCGGCTCCAAGGGCCAACTCCCGGCGGTTCCTTGGAGTATACGCCACAACAGGGCGATTGACAATTTCCCCCGGAAGCCCACACACTCCACAGAGAAGGGATCACGTCAGGGGCGGGGAGGAGCCGGCACGGGGGCGGGAGTCCCCGTGCCGGCCAAGCGAGGGGGAAGGGAAACGAACAATGCGAGGGGAGCGTCGCAAACCGCCTTCGATCACCTGAGCCATCAGGGCGCCGTCCCCGGAGGGTCCTGCTGCCACGTGGCACGCAGGCCGGCGATGAGCGCCTCCCGTTCCGCGGCCGAGAGGCGCGCCCTTGGGTGCAAAATCACGTAGGAGAGGGGCGGCATCTCGCCCTCCCGGATGACCTCGACAACCTCGTCAGCCTCCTGGTAGCGGTGCCACTCGGAGAAGTTCAGCTCACTGCGCCCCTCCTCCACATCACGGCGAATGAGCCACGAGACGGGCGCGATGTTGCTGTACCAGGGCCACACCGTCTCGTTGCTGTGGCAGTCGAAACAGGCCCGGCGGGCCAGTTCCCGCGTCTGGGGCGTATCCCAACGGGGCTCCTGCACCACCGGCGGGTTCTCGTGGGAATGGCCGTAGGGAATCGCTTGAATGCCCACCCCTACCGCGAACAGGGCGATGAGCACGTGGCGCCAATGCCGTCTCAGGAGCGGGCGAATTGGACGCACCATCCTCTTTCCTCCGAGCACCGGCGACATCTGGTCTCCGGGAATTTCACTCTTAGTCTACCTGCTCGGACCAAAGCTTTGGTTAACGGACTCTTAACACTCTGTTTACGGCGTGTTAAGGGCCTCGCCCGAGGAACGGGAACACCGACAGGTTTCTCAGGAGACGCCCAGCAGAGTAGACTTTCAAAGACGGGTCTTCATCAACCAACACAACACGGTACCCAAGGAGGTGTTCGATGAAACGATTGCGTGAGCTGTTCCGACGATCTCCCAAGGGCGTGGTCATCTACACGCAGCCCACCTGAGCGGACTGCCAGATGGCGAAGAGGTTCTTCGCCCAACACGGCGTGCCCTACACGGAGAAGGACGTGACGGCCGACGAGACTTACATGGACGAGCTCAAGGCTCTCGTGGGCCGCTTCATCACCCCGGTGCTGGTCATCGACGGCGAGGTGCTCCTGGGGTTCGGCGCCAACATGGCCCGCGTGCGGGAACTCTTGCGCCAGGGCGGCTACCTCGACGGCGAAGGGTGAGCCCCCATCGAGACCCCGCCAAATGGCCTAGGGAAAGCCCGTGGAATAGCGGTTGCCAACGGCGGCTGAGTGTGTATAATGAAGATGTGCATTTACCCCCTATCCCCCGGGGGAGTATATCGGGGTGCGACGGGGGAATAGGCTGAGAGGAGGTGTGAACATGAGCGCACAAACGAAAGTCGTGTTGCCCATCGAAGGCATGACGTGCGCCTCGTGTGTGAACCACATTACCCGGGCCCTCAAGAAAGTGCCCGGCGTGGCGGACGCACAGGTGAACTTGGCGACGGAACGGGCCACCGTCGTCTTCGAGAACGGGGCTGTGCCCCTCACCGATCTCATCCAAGCCGTGCGGGATGCCGGCTACGACGTGGTGACGGAGACGGTCACCCTGCCCATCGGCGGCATGACCTGCGCCTCGTGCGTGAACCACATCGAGCGGGCCCTCAAGAAAGTGCCCGGCGTGATCGAGGCCACCGTTAACCTGGCCACGGAGAAGGCCAAAGTCACGTACATTCCCGAGCTGGCCGGCATAGCCGACTTCAAGCGCGCCGTGGCCGAGGCCGGCTACGAGGTGTTGGAGGTGCCGACCGACGCCGCCGCCCGCGAGCAGCAGGAGGAGGACGAGTCGGAGCGCAAGATGCGCGAGGCCCGCTTCCGCATGTGGGTGGCCTGGGGCTTCACCATCCCCATCATCCTCTGGATGTTCCTGGAGATGTTCTTCGGCATCTACTGGCCCAGCGAGACGATCTACAACTTGGGCATCATCCTGTTGGCCCTGCCAGTCCTCTTCTGGGTGGGCCTCAAGACCTACACGGCCGGCATCGCGCCCATCCGCCACGGCTACGCCAACATGGACACGCTCATCGCCTTGGGCACGGGCGTGGCGTTGCTCACCGGGCCGGCATCCTTCTTCTTCCCCGTGGCCAACTACGCCGGCGTGGCCGCCATGATCATGGCCTTCCACCTGACCGGCCGCTACGTCGAGGAGACGGCCAAGGGGCGTGCCTCGCAGGCCATCCGTAAGCTGCTGGAGCTGGGCGCCAAGACGGCCCGCGTGATTCGCGACGGCCAGGAAGTGGAAATTCCCGTCGAGGAAATCCAAGTGGGCGACATCATGATCGTGCGCCCCGGCGAGAAGATCCCCACCGACGGCGTGGTCGTGGAGGGCGAGAGCGCCGTGGACGAGTCCATGGCCACGGGTGAGTCCATGCCCGTCAACAAGCGGCCCGGCGACGAAGTGATCGGTGCCACCATCAACCAGGAGGGGCTGCTCAAGGTGCGGGCCACCCGCGTGGGCAAGGACACCTTCCTGGCCCAAGTGATCAAGCTGGTCGAAGAGGCCCAAGGCACCAAGGTGCCCATCCAGGAGTTCGCCGACCGGGTGACCAGCGTCTTCGTGCCCATCATCATCGCCATCGCGGCCCTCACCGTCGTCGCGTGGCTCGTCTTCCCCGGCGTGATGTACCGGCTGGTGGAGTTGGGTTCCTTCCTGCCGTGGGTCGATCCCAACTTGGGCGTCGTCACCCTGGCCATCGTCTCGATGGTGGCCGTGCTGGTCATCGCCTGCCCGTGCGCGCTGGGCTTGGCCACGCCCACAGCCCTCATGGTGGGCAGCGGCATGGGCGCCGAGCACGGCATCCTCATCCGCAGCGGTGAGGCTATCCAGACCCTTAAGGACGTGAAGGTGGTCATCTTCGACAAAACGGGCACCATCACCAAGGGCAAGCCCGAAGTCACCGATGTGGTGGCCGTCAACGGGTTCGACGAGGCCGAGGTCGTCCGCCTGGCCGCCTCGGCCGAGCGGGGCAGCGAGCACCCATTGGGCCGCGCCATCGTCGAGCGCGCCGAGCAGGACGAGCTGGTCCTGGAGGAGCCCCAGGACTTCCAGGCCATCCGCGGGAAGGGCGTCGTGGCCCGCGTGGGGAACAAGTCGGTGCTGGTGGGCTCCCGCCGGCTGATGCAGGACCACGGCATTGACCCCTCGGCCGTCGAGGCGCAGATGCGCGCCCTGGAGGAAGAGGCCAAGACGGCCATGTTGGTGGCCGTGGACGGCCAGTTGGCCGGCGTCATCGCCGTGGCCGACACCCTGAAGGAGGACTCGGTGCTGGCCATCCAAGAGCTGCACCGCATGGGCCTCCAGACGGCCATGATCACGGGCGACAACCGCCGCACGGCCGAGGCCATTGCGCGCAAGGTGGGCATCGACCACGTGCTGGCCGAAGTGCTGCCCGACGGCAAAGTGGCCGAGGTGAAGAAGCTCCAGGAGCAGTTCGGCCTCGTGGCCTTCGTGGGCGACGGCATCAACGATGCCCCGGCCCTCACGCAGGCCAACGTGGGCATCGCCATCGGCACGGGCACCGACATCGCCATCGAGGCCAGCGACGTCACCCTGGTGCGCGGCCACCTGAGCGGCGTTGTCGAGGCCATCTACTTGAGCCGCGCCACCTTCCGCAAGATCAAGCAGAATCTCTTCTGGGCCTTCTTCTACAACGTGGCCATGATCCCGCTGGCCATCATCGGCTGGATGCACCCGGTCCTGGCCGAGATCGCCATGGCCACCAGCTCCATCACGGTGGTCACCAACGCCAACCGCCTGCGCAAGGTGGACATCCGGCCCACCTACATGCGCGAGGAGCAGGCCGCTGGCCGGGCTCAACAGGGCGCCTGGCAACCGGCCGAGCGCCCCACCTAAGCGCCAACCCCGGCGGGCGAGCCTCCCAAAACGGCTCGCCCGCTTTTTTCTCACACCCACTGGGGCGAAGCAGGCCCCGCCCTTCTGGAGCGCTACGATGAACAAGAGCGGACACAGCAGGTCAGACGTAGCCCAGGAGCAGGAGCATCACAGCATCCGCCGAGTGCGCGCCTGGTATGGTCTGCCCGCGGAGATCGTCATCGAAGGGGACTACTGGCACTGGGTCAAGGTGGGCTCGGTGCCGGTGCCTCACCCGCCGCTGATCAATCTCATCGTGCGCCGGGGCCTGCCACGCGAGGAGCGCCTCGCCCTCAGCTACCGGCACGAATTCGGCCACGTCCAGACACTGCCCTTCGCCCTGCTCCACATGACCGCCCTGTGGTTCCTGTGGGCGAAGAGCCGGTTCGGGGCGAGCTGGCCCCGGGCCGCACGCCTGCTCGCCGCCTTTGTCGTCCACGAGGCCACTTGGGAGTTGATGGCCGAGGGATACGTGGCCCTCCGAACGGGCCGCCGGTACCTTCGGATCCACCGGCGGAAGAGAGCTTTCCTGGCACCGGCAGTCGTCTGGGGCACGTTCGCCGTGATGGCCTGGTGGGGCCTGGCGCCGGCCCTGGGGACGCGGCGACGTGCCCCGCTGAAGCCCGCGGAAAGGAGCACGCCATGAGGTACGACGTGATCATCGCCGGAGCGAGCTTTGCCGGCCTGGCTGTGGCCGCCCAACTCCGGGGCAGACGGGTCCTCATTCTGGACCGCAAGCCCATCGGCGAGGGGCAAACTTCCGCCTGTGGCACGCTCGTCTCCACCCTGCGGGCCCTCGGCCTGGAGGAGTCCATCCTCCAAGTTCACGACCGGCTCGTGGTCCACACACCCGGCCGGACATACGTCTACCCCATGCCGGAACCCTTCTGCACCTTCGATTACCCGAAGTTATGTCACCTTCTCTGGAGTCAGGGGAAAGCGGAGTTTGTGGAAACACCGGCCCTCGGGGTGGACGGGCAGACGGTGATCACGCCGGCCGGCGAGTTCACGGGCCGCTTTGTCGTGGACGCCTCGGGGTGGCGGGCGGCGTTGGGCACCTCTTTGAACTCCAACTTGGTGCGACGCGACCGGCTCAACTTCGGCATCGAGACGACGCCCGCCTACCGGGACGACGGGCTGCACTTCTGGTACGACCCGAAGGGCCTCCTGCCCATGGGCATCACGTGGGTCTTCCCCATCGGCAAGTTCAGCCGCATCGGCGTGGGCAGCTACTTGGGCAACACCCGCCTCATGTCCACGCTAAACCACTTCCTCGGACGCTTGGAGGTGGAGAAGAACGGCTTCCACGGCGGGTTCTTCCCCTATCAGTTGCGGGACCCGCTCATCGGCGAGCTCTTCCTCGTCGGGGACGCGGCCGGGCAGTGCTTGGCCCTCACGGGGGAAGGTATCCGGCCGGCCCTCTTCTTCGGCACCCGCTTGGGACGCCTGCTCCGCATGGCCTTGGACGGGGAGATCACCCCGGAGGAGGCTCGCCGGGAGTACCGACAGCTCGTCCTGCGGCGCAAGGGTGGCTACGACCTGCTCACCAGGATGCAGCTCCTGTTGCCGCGCGCGCCCCTCGTGGCCGTCCAAGGGGCCTTCGCCCTGGTTGCCCTGCCGCCGGTGCTCAGGCGCGTGCTGGACCGCTACATCCGGGCCTTTGCGTTGGACGAAACGCCCATGCCCGTGAACGTCGGGGAGGGCGTTTGAACTCCACCCACGTACACTCACACATCACACAACAGGGAGGGAACATGGAACACCAGGAATGCCACGTGGAACCCGTTGAGAAGCCCGTTGACCACGAGGCCCTTCAGGAGGCTCTCGTGGCCTACCTGGGCGTTGGCGGCATGGGATGTCCCCGCTGCGCCATGCGCGTGCGCAACGCGCTCCTACAGCTCGACGGCGTGATCCTGGCCGAGGTGATCCTGGAACAGAGCTTGGCCTTGGCCGCCTACGATCCCGAGCGCATCACGCCAGATGACCTCATGGTGGCCGTCGCCGGCGCCGGCAACGACGGCCGCCACCGCTACTGGGCCCAACTCCTGACCGTGGTGCCGGCGGGCGAGGTGCTTCGACAGGAATAGACGGCAGCAGGGCGGCGGTGCGGCCGGTGAGCCGGGCCGCCGCCCACCAGACATTGCTCCGTTCAACCCTGCGCCACCACAGCGGCCTGCTTCCGGAAGATGGGGGCTCACATCATTCGCACCTGTCCGAGCAGGAGGGCCACATGATGAGCACATCGTCTCCTCTCATTCGTGCCGACGGATTATGCAAAGTCTACACCACCCGCCGGGGCCCTGTGGAAGCCGTGCGCGAGTTGACCTTGGAAGTCTACCCGGGCGAGATCTTCGGGCTGGTGGGTCCCGACGGCGCGGGCAAGACCACGACCATCCAGATGCTCTGTGGCCTCCTCACCCCCACCTCGGGCGAAGTCACCGTGATGGGCGTGGACGTGGTCCGCAATCCTGAGGCGCTTGGCGGGAAGGTTGGCTACATGTCCGAGGGGTTTACCCTCTACGGCACCCTCTCCGTGGAAGAGAACCTGGACTTCTTCGCCGAGCTCTACCAAGTGCCTCCCGATGTGGCCCGGGCCCGGAAGGAGCGACTCCTGCACTTTGCCCGCTTGGAGGAAGCGCGCCGGCGGCGCGCCGAACACCTCTCGGGCGGCATGAAGAAGAAGCTGGCCCTGGCCTGTACCCTCGTTCACCAGCCCCGGCTCCTCTTCCTCGACGAGCCCACCACAGGCGTGGATCCGGTCTCGCGCCAGGAGTTCTGGAAACTCCTCTACGAGTTCCTGGCCGAAGGCATTACGATCTTCGTCACCACGCCCTACATGGACGAGGCTGAACGCTGCCACCGCGTGGCTCTCATGCGGCAAGGGCGCATCGTCGCGCTGGAGACGCCAGAGGCCCTCAAGAGCATGATTCCCGGTGTGGCCGTGGACCTCATCGCCCGCCCCCAGGTGCGCGCCGTGGCCAGCCTACGACGAACGCCGGGCGTGGCCCAAGTGCAGGTCTTCGGCGAGCGACTTCACCTCCTGTTGCGGGACGGCGATCGACTGGCCGGGGAATTGCCCCGCCGCTTGGGTCAAGAGGGCATCACTGTCGAAGAGGTGCAGGTCACCACGCCTAGCTTGGAAGATGTCTTCATCGCCGCCATCGAGGAGCTGCGCGTGGCCGAGAAACGCCAGCGCCCGCCCATTCCCCTTCCCCAACACGAGGCTGGCGAGCCCCTTCCCCGTGACGGGAACGCCGTGGCCGTGCGGGCCGAGGGGCTTACCAAACACTTCGGCCGTGTGCTGGCCGTGGACAACATGAGCTTCACGGTGCGCCGGGGAGAAATCTTCGGTTTCTTGGGCCCCAACGGTTCAGGGAAGACGACCACCATCCGCATGTTGTGTGGGCTGCTACCCCCTTCTGCCGGCCGCGCCACCGTGGCCGGCCATGATGTGGTCCGGGAACGTGCCCGCATGAAGGCACACATCGGCTACATGTCCCAGAAGTTCTCCCTCTACAACGACCTCACCGTGGGGGAGAACATTCGCCTCTACGGTGACCTGTACGATCTGCCCCGCGACCGCTTCGAGGCGCGCCGGCGCTGGGTGTTGGAGATGGCCGGCCTCGAGGGCAAGGAACACCTGCTCACCGGAGAGCTCTCCGGCGGCTGGAAACAGCGCCTCGCCCTGGGGTGTGCCATTCTTCACGAGCCCGAGGTGCTCTTCTTGGACGAGCCCACAAGCGGTGTGGACCCTATCTCGCGGCGAGATTTCTGGGACCTCATTTTCACCCTGGCAGCCCAAGGTGTCACCGTCTTCGTCACCACCCACTACATGGACGAGGCCGAGCATTGCCACCGCCTGGGCCTCATCTACCGGGGCCGGCTGATCGCCTTGGGGAGCCCCGCCCAACTGCGTGCTGACATGAAGTTGGGGGCTCTCCTGGAGGTGCCGGTCAGGGCCCCGCTGAGGGCACTCAAATCCCTGGAAGGCCTGCCGGATGTCATCCAGACGAGCGTCTTCGGCGACAAGCTCCACGTTTTGGTCCGGGAGAGCGAGGCCGGCCGTGGGGCTGTGGAACGCACTCTCCGCGAGGCCGGACTCTTGGCCGGCTCTCTCCGCCGGGTGCCCATCTCCTTGGAGGACTTATTTATGCTCTTCATCGAGATGGAAGAGGAAGGTCGTCGGACGAGAGGAGAGCGATGAGCGGCGTATTGTCGGTGCTCAAAAAAGAGGTGCGGGAGATCTGGCGCGATCCCTACACCCTGGGTTTGGCCATCTTCCTTCCGCTCGTGCTCCTCCTGCTCTTCGCCTACGCCCTCAACTTGGACGTGAAGAACATCCCCGTGGCCATCGTGGACTTGGACCACTCGGCCGAGAGCCGGGCGTATGTCCAAGCGCTGGCCAACACAGGGCGCTTCGTGCCGGCCTACCGTCCAGCCACGCCCCAAGAGGCCGAGCGCCTGTTGGATCAGGGTAAAGCCCAGGTGGTGCTTATCATTCCTGCCGGCTTTGCCCAAGCCCTGCGCCAAGGCCGGACGGCCCAAGTCCAGACTCTCGTAGACGGCACATTTCCCACGTCCGCACGGGTGGTGTTGGAATACGTGGAGGCGGTCAACGATGTCTTCACCGCCCGCGTGGCCGGAGAACGCCTGGTGACGTGGCGGCGCGTGGCCGGCAACTTGGCCGCGCCAGCCGTGGCGCCCGTGCCCCTGGTGCGCTACAACCCGGAGCTCAGGAGCGCCAATTTCATCGTGCCGGGCCTCATTGTGGTCATCTTGATGGCGTTTCCCCCTCTCCTCTCCGCCCTGGCCATCGTGCGGGAGAAGGAGCACGGCTCCATCCAACACATCTTCGTCTCCCCGCTGCGCCCTTGGGCCTTCATCGTGGGCAAGCTCGTTCCCTATCTGGTGATCGCCTCTGCCGAGTTGCTCCTGGTCCTCCTGGCGACCCGCTACTGGTTCCGAGTACCCCTGCAGGGCAGCCTGTTCTTCTTCCTGCTCGCCTCCGTGCCCTACGTCGTGGGAACAGTGGCCATCGGGCTATTGGTGAGCACGGTCACCAGCACGCAGCTCGCGGCCATGCTCTTGGCGCTTGTTCTGACGCTGATGCCTTCCTTTCTCTTCTCCGGCTTTATGTTTCCTATCTTCACGATGCCAACGGCATTGCAGCTCTACTCGTACCTGTTTCCGGCACGTTACTTCACCAAGATCACGTATGACATTTTCCTCAAAGGGGTGGGGCCAGAGATCTGGTGGCCCCAACTGGCCGTGCTCACAGCCTACACGCTGGGCACGGTGGTGCTGGCGTCCTTGAGATTTCGCAAGAAGGTGGGATGATGAGCCGACGGCTGTGGGGACTGATGCGCAAAGAGGTCATTCAATTCTGGCGCGACCGGGCACTCATGGTGTTGATCCTCTACACGTTCGTGGAAATCGCCATTTGTGGTTGGGCACTGACGCTCGACGTGCGCAACATGCCTGTGGCCGTCTACGACGGCGACCGCACTGCCCAGAGTCGCGCGCTAGTCGACGCCTTCGCGCGGCTGGAGGGGTTCCGCCTCGCGGCCCAGGTGGAAGACCCCTCGGACGTGGACGCGCTCATGGACGCCGGCAAGGTCCAATTCGCCCTCATCGTGCCGGCCGGCTTCGCTCGGACACTGCGTGCCGGGGGAAGCGCGCAAGTCCAAGTCGTCGTGGACGGCACGAACAGCAGCATTGCCGGCCAAGCCTTGGCGATCACGGCCGGCCTGTTGCGGGACTACAACGAGCAAATTCTCGTGCGCCGGGTGGAACGGGTGGGCTTGGCCCGCTACCAGCTCGTGCCCCGCGTGGAGAACATGATCCGCATCTGGTACATGCCCCAGCTCAAATACGCCCACTTCATCATGCTCACCATGTTGACCATCTCCGTGCTCCTGCTGGGCGTGCTCGTGCCCGCGGCCGCCATCGTGCGCGAGAAAGAGGCCGGCACGTTCGAGCAGTTGATGATGACGCCCATCACCGGCGCCGAACTGATCGTTGCCAAGATCGCCCCCATGATCGCCCTCAAGCTGATTGGGTTGACCATCGGCGTGCTCATGTCCCTGTGGCTCTTCGACGTGCCCCTGCGGGGGAGCGTGCTCCTCTTCTACGCCATCTCCGCACTCATGTTCATGAGCAGCAGCGGCATCGGTGTGCTCTTGGGCACCTTCGCCCGCACAATGCAACAGACGCTCATGCTGGCCTTTTTCATTCTGTTCCCCCTGGCCTTCCTGAGTGGCACCATGGTGCCCATCGGTAACATGCCCCGCCTGCTCCAGTGGGCGACCTACTTGAGCCCCCTCCGCTACTACGTGGAGGCGACGCTCGGCATCTTTCTCAAAGGCGTGGGCTTGGACGTGCTCTGGCCCCAAACGCTGGCGTTGGCGGTGTACGGGCTGGTGTTGCTGGGCGTGAGCTCGGCGCGCTTCCGCAAGAGTCTGGCGTAGAACCCGCATGTCTGTCAACGATCACAAGAGGTGATCTCCATGAGAGGACAAGTCAGAGCCGTGTTCGGCGTTGTGGGCACAATTCTGATCGTCGTCGGAGGGTGGTGGTGGAGCCAACAGAGCGCAGCCGCCGGCAGCGGTCACGAGGTGCGCGCCACCGGCACCATTGAGGTGGAGACCGTGGACGTGGCCTCGGAAATGGGCGGCCGCATCGTGGAGCTCGCCGTGGACAAGGGCGATTCCGTCCAAGCGGGAGATATGTTGGTGCGACTGGACGCGGAGATGTTGGAGATGGACTTGGCCCGCGCCGAGGCAGCCATCAGGGCCCTAGAACGGGCCCGGGATGCGGCCAGAGCAGCCTGGCAGGCAGCCCAAGCCGCGCGGGCCAATCCCCGGGAGATCGAACTCAAGATCGCCGAACTTCAGGCCCAACTGGACGCCGCTGAACTCCAACTGCAAGCCGCCCAAGTCACCGGCGATCCAGCACAGGTTCAACTGGCGCAGACCACCCTAGAGGGCCTGCAACGGGTTCTCACCCTTCTCGAGGCCATGCGGGACGAGCCCTACGCCCTGGACGCCCAAGTTGGTCAGGCTGAGGCGATCTACCGGGGCACAGAAGCACTGCTGGAAGCAGCCCTCGGCCTCCGGGACATGGTCCAACTACAGCGGGAGAAGATGTTGCTGACCGCGCCCCGCGACGGTGTCATTTTGGACCGCCTCTTTGCTGAAGGCGAGATCGCGCCGCCCCTGGCACCTATCCTCGTGCTGGCCGACTTGCGCCGGGTGACCTTGACCGTCTACCTCCCCGAGACGGCCTATGGGCGCGTGCGCTTAGGCGACGAGGTGGCGGTGTACGTGGACAGTTGGCCAGGCCGGACGTTTGCGGGGAAAGTGACCTACATCTCCCCACGGGCGGAGTTCACGCCGGCCAACGTGCAGACGCCCGACGAGCGGGCTCGGCTGGTGTACGCCGTGGAGGTGAGCCTGTCCAACGAGGACTTGGCCCTCAAGCCCGGCATGATCGCCGAGGCCGCCTTCACACTGCCGTGAGGGAAAGAACCTTCCCGCCGGGAGAGGAGATCGCGACAACGTAAAAAGGGCAACCTCTGGATAGGCTGCCCTTGACGTGAACTTCGAGGCTCCTCGGGCAGGACTCGAACCTGCAACCACCCGGTTAACAGCCGGGCGCTCTGCCAGTTGAGCTACCGAGGAATGCCGCAAGTATTATACCCGAGTACGGGGAAAAGTCAAGTCTGCCACAACACGTGACACCAGCTCCTCCTTCAACCGCCACCTGTTATCCCGGCCTCAGGCAAAGTATGCCCTTGCTCATCCGCAGCACAAGGGCCGGGCTATCGTGGATGCCCTGGGCTTGAGGGCCGTGGGGACCCCGGCTGGGGCCATCTCCCCGAGTTTTCTAGAACCGCCGTCAGCGTGCTGTGAGGGCCTTGGCGCCGATGTCCCTGCGGTAGTGCATTCCCTCGAAGTGGATGCGGCCGATGGCCTCGTAGGCGCGCTCCACGGCTTGGTGCAGGTCATTGCCAACGGCAGTGACGTTGAGCACGCGACCGCCGGCCGTCACCAGCCGTCCACCTTGGAGCTCGGTGCCCGCGTGAAAGGCCACCACGCCCGGCAAGGCCTCGGCGTCCTCGATACCGCTGATAGGGCGTCCCTTGGGATAGTTCCCCGGATACCCTTCCGACGCGGCCACGACGGTCACAGCCGCAGCGGGCCGCCAGCGCACGGCAACGCGGTCCAAGGTTCCCTCCACACACGCTTCCAGCACCTCCACGAGGTCGCTCTCCAAGAGCGGGAGGATGACTTGAGTTTCCGGGTCCCCGAAGCGGCAGTTGAACTCCAGGACGCGGGGGCCGGCGTCGGTGACCATGAGGCCGGCGTAGAGGACGCCCACGTAGGGCGTGCCTTCCGCGCGCAGGCCGTCCACGGCCGGCCGGAGGACTGTCCGCACGATCTCGTCCATCAGCGCGGGGGTGATGAGGGGCGCAGGAGCGTAGGCACCCATGCCGCCCGTGTTGGGCCCTCGGTCGCCGTCGAAGACGGGCTTGTGGTCTTGAGCGGCCGGCATGGGCACAATGGTGTGGCCATCGGTGAAGGCCAGAACCGAGGCCTCTTGGCCGTAGAGCCGTTCTTCCACGACTACTTCGTCCCCGGCCGCGCCGAAGGCCCGCTCCACCATGATGCGCCGCAGGGCTGCTTCGGCCTCCTCAGGCGTCTGGGGAACGATAACCCCCTTGCCCGCGGCCAGTCCAGACGCCTTGATGACCACCTCGTACTCGGCGCGGCGCACGTGGTCCAAGGCCGCCTCGAAGTCGGTGAAAGTGGCGTGCCGGCCGGTGGGAATGTGGTGACGCGCCATGAAGGCCTTGGCAAAGGCCTTGGACGCCTCGATGCGGGCGGCCGCGCGCGTGGGCCCGAAGGTGCGCAGGCCAGCGGCCTGAAAGGCGTCCACGATGCCAGCGGCCAAGGGGGTCTCGGGACCGACGACGGTCAACGCCACCTGCTCCTGTCGGGCAAAGGCAATGAGGGCGTCGAAGTCGTCGGCGGCCACGGGCACGCGCGCACAGGGCGCGGCTGGCGCCCAAGGGCCTGTCCGAGGCGTGGCCGGCCACGAGGTGCCGGCGTTGCCCGGCGCCACGTAGACCTGTTCCACGTAGGGCGAACGCGCCAGCGCCCACGCCAGGGCGTGCTCGCGCCCGCCGGAGCCGACGACCAGCACACGTTTCTGTGTTCCCATGTTCCTCCCCTTTCTCCGCTGTTAGCTGCCCCACATGCCCTCGAAGAGCAACTTCTCGCGGTCCTCGGCGAAGAGCCACTCGGGTATCTCGATAGGATACTCGCCGGAGAAGCAGGCCGTGCAGTGACCGGCGGGCGCGTTGAGGGCGTCGCGCACGGCGGCCACGAGGCCGGGCAGGCTCAAATAGGCCAGGCTGTCGGCGCCAATGTGGCGGCGTATGGCCTCCACGTCCATGCGCGCCGCGATCAGCTCGCGGTAGGTGGCCATGTCCACGCCCATGAAGCAGGGGTGACGCACGGGGGGCGAGGCCACTCGCACGTGGACCTCCCGTGCTCCGCCGTCGCGCAGGAGCTGGACGAGGGGTCCAGCCGTGTTGCCGCGCACGATGGAGTCGTCCACCAGCACCACGCGGCGTCCCTCCAAGTTGGCGGGCAGAGGGTTGTACTTCAGCCGCACCCCTTCCCGGCGCAGCTTGTCGTCCGGCTGGATGAAGGTGCGGCCGATGTAGCGGTTTTTGGTCAGTCCTTCGGTGAAGGGAATGCCCGATTCCAAGCTGTAGCCGATGGCGTGGGGCGTGGCCGAGTCGGGCACGCCCACCACAATGTCCGCGTCGGCCGGGGCCTCGCGGGCCAAGTGGCGCCCCATGCGCTGGCGCACCTCGTGGATCACCTGGCCTTCGAAGATGGAGTCGGGCCGGGCGAAGTAGACGTACTCGAAGATGCAGAGGGCCTGTTTGGACGGGCGAACTCCCTGAAAGGATGTGATGCCCCGGTCGTCAACGCGCACGATCTCGCCCGGCGCCACCTCGCGCAGGTACGAGGCTCCCACGGTGAGGAGGGCGCACGACTCGGAGGCCACCACCACGCCTTCGTTCAACGTGCCCAAGCAAAGGGGGCGCAGGCCCAAGGGGTCTCGCACGGCGTAGATGCCCTGGCGCGTGAGGATCACCAGGGAATAGGCCCCTTGGGCCAAACGCATGAAGGCACGGATGCGGGCCACCCACTCGTCGTCGGCACCGTCGCCGTTGGCGGAGAGAATGTGACCGTTCGACCACGCTTCCGGCGGGGCGGCCAACATTTGGGTGATGACTTCGCTGTCGCTGGTCGAGGAGAGCCCTACGCCCCGTTCCAACAGCAGGCGCCGCAGGTGGATGGCGTTGGTCAAATTGCCGTTGTGGGCCACGCCCAGCGGGCCGTGGAGGGTTTCGATCAGATAGGGTTGCGCGTTGCGGATGTGTGAGGAGCCGGTGGTCGAGTATCGGTTGTGGCCGATGGCCATGTGGCCCCGCAGGGGGCGCAGGTTCTCCTCGGTGAAGACTTGGGCCACCAGCCCCATGCCCTTGTGGATGTAGGCCGTGTGGCCGTCGCACGTGGCGATGCCGGCGCTCTCCTGGCCGCGGTGTTGGAGGGCGTAGAGGCCGAAGAAGGTGATACGGGCCACATCGCGCCCCGGCGCGAAGACGCCAAAGACACCACATGCTTCCCGCAGCCCGGTGACCCTGTGCTCCCCGATCATGGTCTCGCTCCCCTTTCTCGTTTCCGGCTCCGCTGGGTACTGGCTGTGCCGTGTCAGGATGTAGCGGATACGGCCCTGTCATCCTCGACGATTTTCTCGGCGACAGCCCTCTGATACGCTGCCACGCGCTCGCGCACGCTCGTGTCGCCCACGCCCAGGATCTTGGCCGCCAGGAGCGCGGCCGCGGCCGGCTCCAGCACCACCGCCGGAGCCACGCCGCTGGGCATCCGCAGCGAGGAGAAGATGTCCGCGCCGGCAAAGGTGGACGAGATGGGCGGGCAGGCGATCACGGGGGCGCTCACTTGGGCGTCCACCAGGCCGCTGAGGGCGTTGGAACGCCCCGCCACAGTGATGTAGACCTTGGGCCGGGGGTCGGCCTCGTAGTCGCGCAGGAGCTCCAACAGATACTCGGGCACCTTGTGAGCCGAGGCCACGCGAATTTCGCTGGCAACGCCGAATGTCTCCAACGCGCGGGCAATGGCCTCGCCGTGTTCTAAGTCGCTCTTGGAGCCCATGAGGATGGGAACCAGAGGCTCGGGTCGAGTGCTCATGGCGTGACCTCCTCTTCCGTTTAGGCTGTGGCGCCGGCCCAAGCCCGAAGGGCACGGGCAATTCGGTCGGCGGCCGGCTGTTCGCCGGGCTCGAAGGTCTGGCCTGTCAGTCTCTCGTAGGCGGCGATGTAACGCTGGGCCACTTGAGCGATGAAGTGAGGGGGCATGGCGGGCGGCGTGCCGTCACCCCGGTAGCCTTGGGCGGCAAACCAGGCGCGCAGGTATTCCTTGTCGAAGTTCTCCGGCTCCCGGTCACTGCCGGGGGTGTAGGTCTCGGCGATCCAGTAACGGCTGGAGTCGGGCGTGTGGATTTCATCGATGAGCACCAGTTCGCCATCGACAAGGCCGAACTCGTACTTGGTGTCCACCAGAATGAGGCCGGCCCGGCGGGCGATCTCCTGGCCCCGGGCGAAGAGGGCCAGGGCGACCTCCTCGATCTGCTCCCACAGGTCGGGAGGCACCAGGCCGCGCTCCAGCACCTCGTCCCGGGTCAGGCGCTCGTCGTGGGCGCCGCCGGTGGCCTTGGTGGTGGGCGTGATCACGGGCTGGGGCAGGGGATCGTTCTTGCGGAGCCCCTCGGGCAGGGGAATGCCATAGGGCCGCCGTTCCCCTCGGGCGTAGAGGTACCAGAGGGAAGTTTTGGTCACGCCCGTGATGTACCCCCGCACGATCACTTCTACCGGCAAGGCTTGAGCCTCATGCACCACCATAACGTTGGGATCGGGCACTTCGACCATGTGATTCCCCACGATGTCGTGGGTCTGCTCGAACCACCAGGCGCTGAGCTGGTTGAGCACTTGGCCCTTGAAGGGGATCACCCCCAACACGCGGTCGAAGGCGGAGACGCGGTCAGTGGTGATGAGCACGCGCCGGCCGTCGAGGCGGTAGATGTCGCGCACTTTGCCCTGAGTCTTGGTGCCCAGCTCGGGCACATCCACCGTCTCGACGGCGAGGGGAACGGCGTTGATCAGCTCCTCGAGCGAGAGCATAACACCTCCTTCACGTTTTGTTTTTTTGGTCCTCTCCTCTCAGTCCTGGTCCCGGCACACGATTTCACGCTTGGCGCGCGTAGGCCAGCCCGTTCTGGAACAGCCGCAGGCCGTCCATGCCCCTTTCGCCCCGATGTCGACGGGGGTGTTGCCAGGGGAAAATGTGATCCTCCGGGTGGGGCATGAGGCCCAGAACGTTGCCGGCAGGGTTGCAGATGCCGGCCACGTGCAACTCAGAGCCGTTCGGGTTGTAGGGGTAGGTGACGGGTGACCCGTCGGGCGTCGTGTAGGTGAGGGCAATGAGTCCGTCAGCTTGGAGGGCATCGCGCACGTCGGGGCGCACGACAAAACGACCTTCGCCGTGGGCAACGGGGCAGTAGACAGGCGCCTCCAGCCCCCGGGTGAAGATGCAGGGGCTGTCCGGGTTGGGCTCCAACCACACCCAGCGGCACTCGAAGTGCCCCGAGGCGTTGGGGGCCAAGGTGACCACCCGCTCGCCACACGCGGGAGGCCATGTCCTGCCGGGCAGCAGTCCGGCTTTCACCAGTGCCTGAAAGCCGTTGCAGATGCCCAGCACGGGCCTGCCGCTCTCCACGAAGGGACGCACGTAGTCGCCCAAGGCGTGCTCCAGGTCCAAGGCCCAGAGGGTGCCGGCACCCAAGTCGTCACCGTAGGAGAAGCCGCCGGGCAGGAGCAACATGTGGTAATCGTTCAAACGGCGTTCGCCGCGCACTAATTGATTCACGTGGACAATCTCGGGGCAGCCGCCGGCGCGCTCGCAGGCCAAGGCAGCCTCGCGCTCCCGGTTGGTGCCCTCGGCCACGAGCACCAACACGCGGGGCGGCCGGCGCAACGTCACGTTTGGGAACGACGTAGCACCTTGGGCCACGGTGGGCGGCGATGTCCGCACAGGGGCGGAGATGTGACCTCGCCACGCTTGCTCCAAGCTTTCCACGGGCAGGTCCAACAGCGGACGGCCGTCCAGCCCTCGCACGCGCAGGTGGCCGTGGGCGGCCACAGTGCCCAAGCGGCCCACGGGCACGCCGGCTTCGTCCATGAGGGCCTCGAAGGCGTGTGCCTGTGTAGCCGGCACTTCGACCACGAAGCGGGTGAGCGATTCGGAGAAGAGGGCCACGTCGTCGGCTGTAACGTCGGATGACCGCGGCAGGGCCTCGAGCGTCACGTCGGCGCCCAAGCGGCCGGCCAGGCACATTTCGGCCAAGGCCACGGCCAGCCCACCCTCGGCACAGTCGTGACAGGCGCTCACGAGCCCTTGGCGGATGGCTCGGTGAAGGGCACGCAGGCGTTCGAGGGCCTGTGGCACCGGAGCCGGCAGCCTGTCGTCGCCCGGCCAGCGGCCGCCGGCCACGTCCACAAAGTGGCTGCCGGCCAATTCGGCCCGCGTGTCGCCGACCACGTAAAGGGCGTTGCCGGGCGCCTTCACGTCCATCGTCACCGTGTGGCGAACATCGGGAAGCACACTCAGGGCCGAGATGAGGAGTGTGCCCGGGATGGCGTGGCGCCGGCCGCCCGCGCCGGTGTATTCGTTGTTGAGGCTGTCTTTGCCCGAGATGAACGGCACGCCATAGGTCACAGCCGCGTCGTAGCACCCTTGAGCACACCGCACCAGCGCGCCCAAGCGGTCGGGCAGGGCCGGGTTGCCCCAGCAGAAGTTGTCCAACACGGCCGTGCGGTCAGGGTTCCCCCCCACGGCCACCACGTTGCGCAGGGCCTCGTCCAAGGCGGCCCAAGCCATCACGTAGGGGTCGAGTTGGCCGTACTGGGGACAAAGCCCCACGCCCAAGGCGACGGCGGGCAGGGGTGCCTCGCCGTTGGCCTGCTCGGCCACTTCCAGGGGCACCAACACGGCGGCGTCACCAGGACCGTGGTCAGCCGCGCCCACCAGGGGCTTGACAGCCGTGCCGCCCTGCACCTCGTGATCGTAGCGGCGCACAACCTCCTCGCGGGAGCGGATGTTTGGGTGGGCCAGCAGGGCCAGCAGAGCGTCGGCGGGCGTGAGGGCACGGCCGGGACGAGGTGCCCTGTGGTCGCAGTTGTCGGCCGGCCAACGGGCGTAGAGCAGGCGGCGGGGCAGGCCATTGTGGAGGAACGCCATGTCCACGTCTCCGACTACGTGTCGTCCGTACAGGAGGCGCAAGCGTCCCGTGGGCTCGAACGTTCCAATGTTGACCACTTCCACGTTGTGAAGCTCGC
>Ga0256839_1002681_pt1 | contig 19490 bp, 13 predicted proteins | sample 354166metaG_FD_185968 | JGI IMG/M metagenome (GOLD analysis project Ga0256839, IMG submission 185968) | Hydrothermal vent microbial communities from Mid Atlantic Ridge, Atlantic Ocean - 354-166 | ecosystem: Environmental > Aquatic > Marine > Hydrothermal vents | place: Atlantic Ocean: Mid... | reverse complement strand
ATACAGATATTGTAAGGGTTTTCCATGTATCTGTAGACAGTGTTAGCAGGTGGAAAAAGGTATTGATTGAGCAGGGCGAAGAAGCCTTTTTCAACGCTGAGAAGCGTCACGGCAGAAGCCATAAGTTACTTCCCGAAATGCTTGAGAGGATCCAATCTAAGCTCAACACAGGTCAAAGTGTTAATTCGATTGCCAAAGGCGAGGGTATTTCAGAGGGCAGTATTCGCTATGGGTTCGCTACGGGGAAACTTTAAAAAAAAGCAAAGAAATAAGTGATGACGCTTCCACCGGTTCGAGTTCACGCAGCCAAAGGAGTCGGCAAGATGCTGAATGTGCCTCAGAATTAGGCATAGCCACTACCAATACAGAAGAAAGAGTTCTTGCAGTTACGGGCGAACAAGAATACGCCAAGAGCCGTTTTGACCTCCATCAAAGTGTGATGAACGCTGGAGTCTTGTTCTCCCTTCCCGCCTTGATCTCACAAGGGTTGGAACAGTTGTTCAAGACCTCCTTCCGGATTCTATGGGTTACACGTAATCCTATCCTGTTTTATGGCCTTGTGCCGAATCAAGAATCCCGAACAGTTAAAAAAACAACCCCCCGGAGAACTGGGAAAGCTACTTGGTCTGGATCGGGTTCCCGAAGTTGGTCATTTCAGGAAAAAGCTAAAACAAGTGTTGGTGCAGGAAAGGACAGATGAGCTTCATACAAAGCTGTTCAGGTCATGGTTGGGAACAATAAAAAACCGCTTTTTGCCTTTTCAAACAGACACTACTTAGTGTTTGTCATGATTTGATGTTTGTTTATTGGAGTTTATAGACAAACACTACTTACTCAGAGGTACTGTTTAGCTATTTTATTTTTTTAGTGCCTCCTTGCCGATCTAACGGCAGAAAATACAAACCTACCTTACAACCGAGGCCTTAAGCTGCTCTGTTTTACCCCCTGCGTTTACTTCTATCATATAAATGCCTTGTGGAAGAACCTGCCCATCAATTATTAATTGGTTTAAACCAATTTCCCCTTCGTACAATTTGGTAAGCACCAACTGACCCGATCTATTTACTACTCTGATTTTAATTAAAGCACCACTCTCTAAGTTCACATCTACCTTAAAAACTCCGGTTGTTGGGTTGGGGTAAGGCTCAGAAATATTAACTGCTACAGTTATATTAACACAACTTTTATCTAATTTAATTTTGATTGGATCAATAATATCTACACAAATACTTTTGGTATTTGAGTTGGATGCAATGGCATAAGAAGCAGCATAATTGATGGTTTTACCTGCATAAATAAGGGCATTAATAGGCTCTATTACCTCTGTGCCATAATCCGCTCTAAACACTAAATTAGAAGTGCTATCAATACTATTTGTTCCGGTGTTTTCAATGGTAACCACAAAATTAATTTTATCGTTGCCAGCTAGTGGGGTTACAGCAATAATTGATGCACTAGAAATTGGATTAACTACCTCTATTAATTGGGTGGTTTCATCGTAGCAAGTTGGGGTAGAAGAGGTGCGCAATGTAACTGCATATTGCCCAATTTTATTAAATATAAATGTGGGATGCTGTTCGGTGCTTGTGGTATTATTTGCATCGCCAAAACTCCAAAGATAGGTATTACCTCCGGTAGATAAATTCGTAAAATCTATTTTTAATGGAGCGGCACCAAAAGTGGTTGGCGTTTCAAAATTAGCAAAAGGTGAGCCAATTAAACTTACGGATGTGGTAGTGGTTTCTTCGCAACCAGCATTGGTTATAACCGATAGGGTAATATTATAATTGCCAGGAGCAAGCGAAGTAGTTGCTACGGAATCGGTTGAAAAAACCGTGCCATCTGCCCGCCATTCGCGTGCAATAACAGCATCGTTTAAAGGGTTGGTGGTGTCATAAAACGTGGTGCTGGTACTGCCACAGCCCTCGTTATATCTAAATTGAACTATGGGAGGAATCTCTACCAATACATCTTGCCTGATGGTTTGGGTACAATTATTAACCAATTGCACCGTAAGCTGCACGGTGTAAGTACCCGAAGCATTAAAGGTATAGCTTGGATTTTGTGTGTTTAATAAATTGCCCTCTATAATCCACGCCCAATTGGTTATGGCAATACCAAACGAGTTGGTTAAATCGGTAAAAGTGGTGGCTTCTCCTTCACAGGCTTTATCCCATTCAAAATCTACCACAGGCCCTTGTGCTACCGAAACAACACTTTGATTGGTGCTAAAACAACCAAATTGCGAATAGGCTTTTAAGCTTACCGTAAAATTGCCCGTTTGGTTGTACACGTGGCTTGGGTGTTGCTCTGTGGAGGCGTTTCCATCGCCAAAATCCCACTCCCAAGCCACCATATTGGCATTGGCCACCAACGACTGATCTGTAAATTGAATGGCAGTTGTAGAACAGGGCAAATCGTTGGCAAAGTTAACAACTGGTATGCTGTGGCTATACACCGTATCTACTTTAGTGGTGGTGCAACCCAAGTTATTGCCAACAGTAAGGGTAACCACATAGTTGCCCGCTGCGGCATAATTATGGGTAGGGTTTTGGATGGCAGAAAATGTACCATCACCAAAGTTCCAGTTCCAAGTGGTTAGGTTGTTGCCAGTGGTAGCATCTGTAAATGTGGTGGCGGCTCCATTGCAGGTGTTGTTAAAGGAGAAGGCGGTGGTGGGCGACTCTTCAATGTTAATTGTTTGCTGGGTAACATTGGCACAACCCGGAATGGAAGAAGTAAGCGTAATTGTTTTGCTGCCCGAGGTTAAAAATGTAAAAGAAGGTTCTTTTTCGGAAGAAGCCCCTTCTCCGTTAAAGTCCCACGTCCATGTAACAGCAGCTCCTGTTTCGCCTGTGGTGGTGTTGGTAAAAAGTACAGGATTGTTCTTACATAAATTGCCTACAGGGTAGCTAAAGTTGGGTATTGGCTCTTCATACACTTGTACCGTATCTATCAGTAGATTTGTACAGCTGTTGGCATCGGTTACAGTTAGTTTTACTTGGTAGTTGCCTGCCGTGGCATAGGTATAGGTGTCGTTTTGTAAGGTAGAAGTGCCTATGCCATCGCCAAAATCCCAGTTCCAGTTGGCAATGCTACCCGAAACTTGCTGCCCACTAAAGCTAATGGGGCTGGAGAGGCAGTTCCCTGTAATTTGGGCGGTAAGTTGGGGGGCTTGGGAGGAGGAGATGGTGATGGATTGGGTAGATGCATTTACATTACCAGAGCCACTGTAAGCTTCTAAGCTAATTTGATTGGTCGCTCCTAAGCTATACGCAACCACCGGATTTTCCACTTTGGAGGTAGCTGGTATTGCACTACAAGATGTAGGAAATGTATAGCGAATCAAGTTGCCTGCACCTGGGGTTGATGGATTACTTAATTCAATTGAAAACCCATGCCAGTTGGAGCTATCTCCAACCCATTCGGTAGCAAAATTAGAGTTTAGTCCAAAATTACCTAAACTCTCCCCTGTACCGGAAAAATCTGCAATACTGGTACCAAAAGATAATTTATAGAGGTTGCCTAATGCTGATTGAATGAGACCATAATAATTACCTCCTTCAAAAATAATGGATAGCGCAGCCGGAAAACTATAAGACGTATAAAACAATATTTCTCCGGTAACAGGTGCTAATGATAAATCATTTTGAAAATCCAGTGTAAAAACTTTATTATTTGAATAAGAAGTAACTAACCCAATCCAACTATCGCAATCTTTTGCAATATCTATACCACGTGGGTTATTTGCTCCTACTACATTAAAAGAAGATACTATTGGTGTATTGAGAATAGAATTCCCAAACTCTACCCTGCTAATACTGTTGTTTCCTCCATTGGAGATGAATACAAAAACATTGCCTTGGTCTTGAACAATTGTTAAATTGTTTGGCGTGTTTAGTTGGCTAAAATCTCCTAAATTTGTTGCAGTGGGGGTCGAATTTATTAAACTAGCTCCAAATGAAAATCTTATCAGCTCATTGGTAGTTGAATTTATGACTAGTATATACCACTCCTGCAATTCTTCATACATAACAAAATCATAAGCTCCTGAAAGAGCTGATGAGGGATTGCCAAGGTTTGTAATTGTTGGTGTGTTTAACAGGCTGTTTCCAAACTCAAACCGAACCAATTGGTTTGTTGATTGATCGATAGAAAATCCAATCCAATTTCCGTCATTGGTTTCTGCTATTCTAAAGGATCTTCCTCTATTTAAAAAACTACTTGTTCCAATACTTTCTACAGTAGGAGTAAGCTCAAAATCGCCACTGCAAAAATCCCAAAAATAAGCACTTGCTCCTGTTGAGCTATTTATGGGATATAGTTGTTCTTGTGTACAACCTGTTGCTGGCAAATTAAAATTACTCGTTGGGCACTGTGCGTTGGATATATTGCTCAATACCATTAAGAAATAAAAAATAAACCCTGCTCTAATCATGTATAATCTAATTGGTATTAATAACAGCAAATCTACTTTAGTAACCTAGTATAGACAGAAGATACTAAATTTACTTGATTGTTAAAATCAAATTTACTTTCGGCTCTTTTTTTTCCTTCCAAAATAAACAAAGTTCTTAATGCTGCATCATTGGCTAACCTTATAATTGCTTTGCTCATAGCTAAAATATCATTTACAGAAACCAGCATGCCAGACTTGTTGTGTTCAATAATTTCTGATGGCCCACCACAAGCCGTTGCAATAATAGGTGTTTGGTAAACTAATGCTTCTAGGGTGGTCATCGAAAACGACTCTGATTCTGAAAAATTAAGCATCAAATCAGCCTTAATAACGTCTGCTTTTGGATTGTTGGAAAACTCGTTAAAAATAATATGCTTTTCTAATCCTAATTTAGCCGTGTAGTTGACTAACGTGTTTTTAAAGGCTTGGTTTTTTAATTTGCCAAGTGTGCCACCTTTAAAAACCAATTGTGTATTATTAATGCTAGGCAAAGCTAACTTATAAGCATCTATTGCTTGTTTATGGCCTTTACCCTCTATGTAATTTGATAAATACAGTATGGTAAAACTCTCATTTTGTTGTTTTTTGCTGCTTAACTGAGGAGAGATTGTGTCTGGGATCGCATCATATATAATTACACCTCTTTTAAAATTGGAAGCCACTGTGTTAGAAACAAAAATTATTTCGTCTGCGTATTTTTCTATTAATTTTCTCCAAATATAATATAGCTTTTTAGCATAAGAGGTTGGCAATAAACGAACATGGTAAACCAAGCTTAATTTAGGATTAAAAATTTTGAGAATAATCCCACACATGTTGTAGAGATCATTTACATGGATGATGTTTATTTGGCGTTTATTAATTATGCGTTGAATACGAAAACAATTAATAATTAAAACTGGAATATAAAAAAACAAACGCCAGTTTTTTTGAATTTCGAGAAAGGGTATATGATATGCTGAAATTTTGCTACGTGAGAGGCTTTCTACTAATGGAGGAGAAGGCGAAGTAAAAACAAAGTGGTGTTTTTTCTGTAAGGTTTTAGCAACGGATACAATAGACTTATAGGCCCCTGTTATGGAAGGAGAGTTATCGAGAATTAAAATGTTGCCTATTGGGGTGTTCATTTTTTTCTTAACCAAAGTGACCCTGGTATTCGATTAGTGTTTTGGCCTAAAACTGGAAATGCTTCGTAAGTCTGTTTTTTATAATTACAAGTTAGGTAGCTCATGGCAATCACAATTTCAAATTCACTATTATTAGATAAGAAGGCTTCTATTAAATACTGTTCGTTCCATAACCTATACTCCTCTTTTAGCCAGTCTTCGGGGTAGTTTAAAGGTGAAAATATATCATGAAAATGTATTAACACTCCAGTTTTAAGCTGTGGTAATATATGAAGCACTTCGTATAATACATCCCCTTGCGGTCTTATAACATGTGAAGAGTCTATAAAAAGTATGTCGTTACAGTTAAGTTGATTAAAAAAAGTTAAATCCACCTCCTCCACTTTTTTTCTAATTAAATCTACCTCTAGCTTACTTAACCAAGGCATTTCATAAGGCTCAATACAAATGAGTTTAGTGTTAGTTTTACCTTGTTTCAAATTTTCATTAATTGCTTCATTAGCTATTAGTGTTGAGTAGCCACTCCCTATTTCGATAATAGTGCTAGGCTTAAACTTTCTTATTATAGAATAATAGCACTCGGCATCTCCTGATGGGAAAGAGCCATTTTGATAAAAAAAAGCAGGTTTAGGAACTTCATTAACTGGCTTTTCTAAAAGCTCTTCTTGGTAGTTAAACGATTTCAATAATTCAAGCTGTGCTTCATCATTAAAGTTAATAGCTGGGAGCTTTCGATATTCCTGATGATAATTGTCAAAATCAAATTGTGGTTCGTAGTAGTGTTTTACAATTGGAAAAACACCAATTGAGTTAAAAACTCTTTGCGTAAAAAAGAATTTTTTTAGGCCTATAAATTTTAAGAATCGAAAATATAAACTTGCAATTATTGCAATAGGTAAAAACAAAATGTCAAGAAGGGGAGCCAATATCCCTATTTTTTGTATGACAAATTTGACCGCGTTATTCATATTTATTTTTATTTAAATAATTGCCGATTTTTGAGCTTATAAAAGAAGCCCCATTTTTATTTAGGTGCGTATTATTTGCAAAATACTCTTGTTGATAAATAATAGAACTGTCGTTTAAAAAATTTAGATAAGTTACATTTTCATATTCTTTACTCCATATTGTTCCCCAATTATAAATAGAATCTAGTTGGTTGTAATGCGGTTTCCCTTTATGATATACAGGCATCCCTACAAAAAGCACTTCAATGTTTTTATTGGCAGCTTGTAAAATTAGTTTTTCATACAGTTTAATTGAAGTTTGAGATATTTCGGTTTGAATTAACCCGCTAGTATTCCCCTTTTCATAGTTTGAATTAATGTTACTATACCCCTTGTAATCTTCAGACATTTTTGGCTGACTATTTAAAAGTAAATCATAAATTCCAATAATCGAATTTAGCACAATTTTAGAATTAAGCTGTGTTAAATAATAAAATGGCAAAGTAGCTATTTTATAATAGGTGGGACTAATAGCGCTTAGTGCTTCTTTTACAAACTTATTATTTAAGTAAGGATAAAATTCATGGGGTTGGTATAAATTATCCGTTTTATTAAATACATTAGGAAATATGTCTAGCACAATTACCTTGTTGTTCTTGGTATAATCAAGAAACGAAAAAGCGATGCTGTTCCAGTCGATAATTCTTCTGCCACTAAGGGCTGCATTATAGCTTTTTTTTTCTGTTATATTACTTATAATTAGGGGGTTTATGCCTCCTTCGGCTACGGAGCTACCAAACACGATTATTTCAGGATCGATGGTTTTCACATCAAGAAGTAACCTAAGTTTTAAATCTGCATTTGAATCATAATGCTTTTGGCCTACTTTTAAAAAAGTACTAAAGGCTGTTAGCCCTAAAACAAACAGGGCACAAAATAAACCAAACCTAAAAATAAAGGACTTCATAAATCAAAATTGAAAATATATAAACTCAATATTGCCATGATTGCCAAAAAAGATAATGCAAAGTGATACGCCATAGTAGATACTCCACCTTAGTGTGCCATTTAGCGCAAAGAACCTTTTTCTAAAATTGCTAAAGTATAAACCGTATTCCATAACGAGCATAATTAGAATAAAAAAAACTGATAGAATTAATTTTGGCATAGTAACTAATGGTATGCCGCCAACTACTTCGCTTAGTAAGTTTATATTAAAATGCCAGCTATTTATATCTGCAATGTTTTTTATAATAAAGAGCGAATGTTGAATGGAGTCGGCTCTAAAAAATACCCACCCAAAGGTTACAAGGTTAAAAACCAGTAGCATTCTAATCATTTTTTGAGTAGGGTTAAGGTCTAGCTTTATAGTAGATTTTTTTGCCAAAAAGTACTCCATTAATAGCAGTACTCCATGTACAAACCCCCAAACTATAAACGTCCAGTTAGCCCCATGCCAAAACCCACTTATAATAAAAACAACGAGTATATTAATAGCCATTCTGCTCACTTTTACACGGTTTCCTCCAAGGGAAATATATACATAATCTCGAAACCAAGTAGATAAGGATATATGCCAACGAGACCAGAACTCGCTCATCGACTTGGAAAAATAAGGAGCTTTAAAATTTTCCATTAGCTTTATTCCCAGTATTCTAGATGAGCCGATGGCTATGTCAGAATACCCTGAGAAGTCGCAATAAATTTGAAAAGCAAACAAATAGGTTGCTATTAATAAGGTGAGTCCATTTTGCTCTCCACTTGTGGCATACACATGGTTTACAATTACCGATACTCTATCGGCAACTACCACTTTTTTAAAAAGACCCCACAAGATTCTCCTTAGTCCGCTAATAACATCATTATAATTAAACTTAACTTGTTTTTTGAGCTCAGGTAAAAACGTAGCTGCACGTTCAATTGGGCCTGCCACCAATTGAGGGAAATAAGTTACATACAGCGCAAATCTGGCAATATTTTTTTCAGGACTAATCTTACCTTTATAAACATCTATGGTATAGCTAAGCGTTTGAAAAGTATAGAACGAAATACCTACCGGAAGGAGAATATCCCAATAGGGAAAATGTTGAGTGCTATTTGTAAAGGATAGTAGTTGATTTACGTTTTCTGTAAAAAAATTAGCATATTTAAAAGCTGCCAATAGCCCAAGATTACTGATAAGGCTTATGATCAAATAAGTTTTTTTCCGAGGCTGGGCCTTTGCTTTATGTATTTTAATGGCTAAAAAATAATCTACTAACGTAGAAAATATAATTAAGACTATGTATTCTACTTTCCAACTCATATAAAAAAAGTAGCTTGCCAAGAGTAAGAGTACCCAGCGATGCTTTGCGGGCAACGCATAATAAATTAGAACAACGGTTGGTAAAAACCAAAGATATTGAAGTGAATTAAAGAGCATTTAATTTAGAATGACAGACTCCCATTTAGAGATTAATTCTTGAGAAGTAAACTCTCTAGCTCGTTCATAGCCAAGGTGACCATATTGGTTTAAAATTTTGTTATTATGTAGTAATTCAATAATAACATTTGCCCATTCTCCTATACTATTCTCTTCCTTAAATGGAGGAGCCAAAATACCAAATTCGGTTTTTAAAACTTTTCCTTTTTCTCTTTTTAATCCTTTTTTATTTAATATTTCATCTGGGCCATAGGGGCAATCGGTACTTATTACAGGTATTTCAAGTGCCATTGCTTCTACTAAAGCATTCGGGAAACCTTCAGCTGATGAGCACAAAGTAAATAAGGAAGCTTTTTTTAGTATGGGCAATGGATTTTTTATGTAACCTAAAAATACGACATCCGCATTATTGATTTTTTCAAAGCCTAATGCTACCGCATCGTATGTTAGGTTTAACTGTTTACATAAATTTATTAATTCCTCGCCCATATTTCCATCTCCAAGCACCACAAGTTTAACTTCTTTGTTTACCAGCTTAACTTTTTTATACACTTTTAAAAGATGTTGGAAACCTTTTTCTGGTGAGAGCCGCCCAATGGCAATTATAAAGCTTTCTCCAACTATTTTTTTAAATGGTTCCGGTAGCTCTTCATCAGCACTTTTATTCAATTGATTAAAATTGTACCCATTATAAATGGTCGTAATTTTATTGGAAGACACCAATTGGTTCATCTCCTTTTTTATACCATTATTAACAGTAATAATAGCATCTGCTTTTTTGTACAAAAAAGGCATCAAAATATTAAGTCTAACAAATCCAAGTAGTCCTTTTATATGTTCGTCCTTATATTTTGAGCCTCTTATACTTAGTATAACCTTTTCTTTTTGTTTAGATAATATGTTGATATAATCGGCTCCTTCTAAAAAGCTAATGCTTACGTCAGGTCTAATTTCTTTTTTTATGCTTCTTAATCTTAGTACTCTCTTAACAAAATTTAAGAATTTATTTATTACGTTATTAGATGCCAATACATTAAGAGAACGAATATTGCCTCCTGTTGAGTAGGCTGCGTCTGAAATTGTATTAAATACAATAATGGTAATGTTAAATTTTTTAGATAATTCAACACTTAAGGCACAAAATGATTTCTCAGCTCCTCCATACCCAAACTCTGGTAGAATCATTATTATTTTTTTCATGCTTTGTGTTTAATTATATGCACCCAAAGAGGAAGGGGAATTTAAGCAACTTTTGAAACTAAAAAAAGCCATTCGGAGGTAAGGAAATTAAATACAGGTACCTTTCTGATTTTATTTAAGATAAAAAATTGGCCTTTTTGGCTAAACCTACTAATTGGAAAAAAGCTCCAAGAATAACCGCTTTGCTTTTTAAGTTTAAACCCACTGTTAATTAGCTTTTTTATAAATTCTTGTTTGCCAGTCTTGTTTAATTCGTACCCATAATTTTGAAGGCTTGATTTAGAGTTTTTGTACCTGTAATGGTCGGCATCTGATATTTGAATTATCGCATGGCCATCATCTTCTAATAAATCATAAATTTTAGAAAATAACAATTCTATATTTTCAATGTGTGCAACAACTCCAATACATAAAATCAAATCGAATTTTTTAGAAAATGAATAGGAAAGAAAGTCTCCTTCAATAATTTCCGGTTCATAATTCGACTCAACTTGGCTAAATTTTAATTTTGCTTTTAACAACATAGCTTTTGCCGAATCAATGGCTACCACTTTGTTTGATTTTAAAAAAGGTAGTGATAAACTTCCGTCACCACATCCTATATCGAGCACGCTTTTGCCTAGTATAAGCTTAGGTTTTAACTCATTTATGATAGACTCCCTCAAAGCTATATTAAAGGTGTTATCTAGGTACGGCTGTGTGTTAAAAAAATTTGAAACTACATTTACTCTGCTATCCATCTAAGTTATGTTATGGGAATCTTTATTAATTGATTGAATACTTTTATAAGTCTTTTGGCGTTATAGTTTGCTCCATAATGTAGAGGTGGTTGATATGGTTCAAATTTTTCATTATTATTAAAGGTGTTAATTAAAGATTCTATATAATCCTTAATTTCTTTTATTTGATTGTGTTGAAAACTTTTACCAACACCATATTTATTTATAAAAATATCGGTTGATGATCCTTTGGGAGTAATGGCTAAAATAGGTTTAGTTGTTGCGCAATAATCGAGTAATTTAGAAGGGAGGGTTGTTAAATCAGCAGGTTTTTCGTATTCTTTATCAATTATTAAAAGTATATCACTTTTTTGTTGGAGTTCGATACTTTCCTTAAAACTTATGCCCCCTAATAACTCAATTTCAGGTATATCATATTTTTTAAATAACCGTTTACTTGTTTCATCCATTTCGCCCGCAAACCAAAACTTAATATTTTGCAACTTGTTTTTTTTGCTTAATTGGGCTAGTACTTGCAAAATAACCTGAGGGTTTCGTTTACCATAAAAATTACCTGTGTGAGTAATGGTTAAATGCTCGCAGTTGTTTGTATAGTCATCTTCAATAACTATATCTTCCTCATAAACATTTGGCATAAAGGTAAATTTCTCTTTATGTAAGGGGTATTTGTTTTTATAAAATTGCACAGCTAACTCAGAGGTTAGCGTTACTTTACTAGCTAAGTTGACACAAGCGTTTTCTACTATATGCTCTCCCTTAATATTTTCAATAAAAGTATTGTCTTCCCATGGGTCGCTTAAGTGCATTACCCATGGTACTTTAAAATGTTCTTTAATTTTTTTAGCTAGTAGTGTTGAAGCGTGGGGCAATGCCCGCGAATAAATAAGATCAGGTTTAAATTTAATTTGAGCCAACGCTTCTTCAAAATAATTTACAAACCTTTCTTCAGGTGTAGAACTAGTCATTATATTTAATACCCTATCCGTACGCCTCCCTTTGTAAGCATTTAACTCAACTCGGTTTTTAACTAAAATGCCTTTTAAAATTGAGTTGTCTTCTCTCGCCCAACTATGTTTGGGTGTGTTACTGGTAATTAGTTCTATATTAAACGCATCGTTTAAATGTTTTAAATATCGCCCAACTTGGATACTTTCAGCTCCTTTTTGGGGTGGAGCAGACATACTCACAAGTAAAATGTTTTTCATGTTATAGACAGGCTTTAAAACGCAAGTTTAAGACTATTGGTAACAATAATGCGATTTAGTTCAACATCTGTTTTTAACAACTCTTTTTTATTACCCATATTCATATACAAAGAATCTAACATGTCTTTGTCTAATTTTTTGCAAGTCATAGAATTATTATAATTTGCATTTTTAAAGAAACTAAGAATTTGATTAGTTTTATATGAAGAAGAAATATAGAATGGTGTACATCCTATGATTGCGCCAACAATTGCCCCATGAGCTCTTTCTGTAAACAGAATTGAGCACTTTTGCAATTGCAAGATATATTCGTTTAGTGTAATAGAGTGTGGCTGCCAAATGTTGATGTTAAAATGTTTTTTGCATTCATTTATAAAACTTTTGTCAACGGCTTCGTCAAACGCAAAAAAATGCACATTCCATCCTAATTTTTTTAAATGCAAAGCCAAGCCAAGGATCTTATTCTCAAAGGTGGTCTTATTACCCATTAAAATAAAACCTACACTTTGTGAAGTATTGGAGCTGTGTGATTGTTGAAAAAGATCGTTCCAGTAATTAGTAGCAAAAGCAAGGTCGCTACCTAGGCTTCTTTTTCTTAATTTTTTTATTAAATTAAAGCTAATTTTATCCCTCACCATAATAAAATCTGATGATGCCAAATCAACTAGGTTAGCATAAAATAATTTAGCTGAATTAGTATAGGGGCCTATCCCAATTCCTAAAATTATTTTTTTGTTATAAGTTATTCTTTGCTTTCTGCCTGTAATATTTCTTAATAAAAAATCAACCCTTTTAAGGGTGGAGTAGCTAATAATATTTATTACCTTATTTCGAAGGTAGTAAAACATCCCACCATATTGGTTGTCAAAATACGTGCCGCCTCCACCTTCAACAACTAAATCGAAATGCCCTTTAAATGTCCAATCAACTAACGGTACTTTTTTTTCTAATATTTTGAAAATATAATTATTATAACCTTGTTTAAGTTTGAAACCGCTTAGATTTTCAGTATTATTTGAAAATATTGTTACGTTTGAACTTGGGTATTTTTCTTTAATTAGCCGATAAGAAATTAGCATCAGTAAATCATCACCAAAATTTCCAAACCCATAATAACCCTTTAATAAAATGTTCATTGTGTACGAAATATGGAAGATGGCTCTTATTTAAAAATTTATTATAAAGTAAGACGATAGGTATAAAAGAATTACTACAGCTAAATTTCTGATAATTGGCCAAATACTAATGTTTAATTTTTTAAATAATAGTATTATTTGAGATGCATTTTGAATAAGTGTAATGAAGAAATAAATAAAGACTGCAAAATTAAAATCATTTAGTAACCCTCCTATGACTAGCCCACAAATTTTAAAAACAATAAAAAACAAAGTTAGTTTTAAATTTGCCTTTTCATAATGGATGAGTCTAAATACCACCGAAAGTGGAATTGCTGCAACAGCAAAAGCGAATGAAATTGCCATAAAAGAACTCAGGTGGCTCGCACCAGCCCATTCATCTCCAAGTAGCAAGGTTAAGAACAACCCTAAAACCAAAGCTAGAGCTAGCAGCCCAATTACACCCACATAAAACAACTTATTAAATAAGCCAAGAACCGTTTTATTTCTAATTTCAACATCATTAATTATTGCTGCTATCTTAGGCAAAAAAACAGCCCCGATAGAAGTCCCCATTAGATTTAAAGGAATCTGAATTAAGCTTAATGATAAGGAAAAAAGACCTACATCATCTTTCGTAAATTGAGTGGCTATAAAATAAATAGGTAATTGCGTGCTAATGCTGTTAATAATAGAGTTTAAGGCAACGTAAGTGGGGTACTGTTTGTATTTTAAAAGTGTTATTCTATATAAGGCGTACTCTATTTTTTTGGTAAATATAAGTTTTGCCTCTAGCAACATACGTTTACTTAAAAGCCCAATAGACTCTGATATAAATGCTAATACACTACCGATTACTATTCCTAAAGCATCTTGACTCCATATTATCCCATAGGATAAAGTACTCGATTTTCCTACAACAGTGGCCGCTATCCTAGATTGGGCTGACCTTTTAAATTCTTGCAGTTTTATATTCCAACCTCTAAACATGATAAATAGCCCAGAGAAAAACACATAAATTGGAATGGCGAAGTAGAAACTTTCAAAGCTATTATCTATAAAATGAACATAGACAAATAAAGTAATGCCCGATAAGATAGTAACTGTAACCAATGCCAACAGGGTTATCCTTACGAGCGTAAAAAACTCAATTTTACTCTCTGCTGCTACGTAACCAGCTTGTAATTGCAAGGTGGCAAATGGAATGATTAAACTAGCAATAGCCGTAAAAATTGCAAAATTGCCATACGCTTCAGGCCCGTAAATTTTGGCAATTACAGGCGTTAATAAAAAGCCAATAATTAAAACAAAGGTGTTTCCACTTAAATTATAAGCAACATTGCGTACAAAAGAGTTGGAGCCTTTTAAACCTGTGATAATCTCTTTTAGGTGGCTAAGAAAAAAAATATAAAAAGGCTTCATTTAAAAAGTAAGATAATAACACAAATAATGTCTTTACCTTAATTTGAAATAGGTTTGATTTTAATTTTACAAAAATAGTTATAATCTATTGTCAACCAAGTGTATAATGTTGATAAAATGTAATTATTCAGCCGAAAAACATAGCCACCAAGACAGAAGGACTAAAAGAACCACAAAGTATTAACTTAACACATATAAAATTTTGTGAAACTTGGAGGCTTAGTGCCTTCGCTACGCCTGCCTTGCCAGTTCAGGCAGGCTGTGGCTAAAAAGGTAGCGGGTGTATAACATTTTGTCGCTAATTATTTATACTGTTATTTTAGGAGTAGGATGTTACAACTAATAAAGACTGATTAAAATTTATTATAGCCATAATGTTTAATCTCTTTCCATATCTACAGATTCCTGCTCGCCAACTGGCGAGAATGACGATTTCTATTTTGCTTTTCTTTTTAATAATAGGTTAGGGGGCTTGCAAAAAATGGTTTAAACTAAAACGACAAAATGTTATGCACCCAAGGTAGCTTTAATGGGTGAGTAGGTACGATAAAATAATAACTTGGTTTCACCAGCACGTAATTGTTTAGGAGTAAGTAATTGAGGAATGGTGTGCGTTAGGTGTCAAAACCATTCCCGCTAAATTCAAGTACTGTTAATTTTTTGCTCAATGAACTCTTACATTTAGCTATTCTATCTTAGTGGTAAAAACTACCAACAAGGGGTTCGGTCGAAATGGACAATCTACTTTTATTGGTTAGCTTCACCTGTTATCCAATCTAAATAGTTGTTGGGTGTTATTACTTTAAAATTTGCATGGGGGTAGGCTTTACCCCAAGCAGCCGGCACTTTGTGTTTTTTACTTCTCCATTTAAATTCATACGCATTTAATTCATCTTGTTGCTGTTCTACCCAATCTAATTCTTGTTGGTCGTAGGTACGCCAAAAGTAGTTTTTTGTGATACTGCCTTTGTAATCTTGGTATTTGATACGTTCGGTAGCCAAGTAGTTTTCCCAAAGTTCGCCCACATCGTTACGCATAGTTATGATATTAAAGTTTCTAATAATGGCATTGCGTACACCATTATCATAAAAATACCATCGTTTACTTTTGGTAACTTCTTTTCTAAGATTACCACTAAAACCACCTAAGGGGTAAATAATAAACACTTTGGTTAATAAATCAAGGTATTGCTCTACAGTATTTCTGGTAATGCCACTTAAACTATTGGCTAACTCGTGTATGCTTACTTCTTTTCCTACTTGAAAGGCTAGCAAGCGAAGTAAGTTAAAAATTTTATCAGCCTTTCTTATTCCTTCATAGGCCAAGATGTCTTTTAATAATGTACTGTCAATTAATTCGAGTAAATAATCTTGCTTTTGTTTTACATTTTTTAGATGCCATAACTCGGGGTAGGCACCATAAATTAACCGTTGTTCTAAGTTAGCGGTTGTTTCTAATAAATCTTCGTGCTGTTGTAATTCTATTTGTGCTAGAGGATGCAATCTAAAAGTATATTTTCGTCCTACTAAAGGCTCTCCTAATTTATACGACAAATCGAACACGGCAGAACCTGTGGCAATAATGTGAATTCCAGGAATTTCATCTACCATTAATTTTAATTTTTCGCCAATGGTAGGGATGTGCTGGGCTTCATCTATTACCAAAAGTGATTTGCCCGCTAATAACTGTTTATAGTTGGCAATGGATTGTTTTTCTAACAGTTGTCTTGCATCTGAATCCTCTCCGTTTAGCAATAAATACTCCTTTTTAGGCCAACTCGATAGCATTTTTTTAATAAGGATTGTTTTACCTGTTCTTCTTGCGCCATATATAATAATCACCTTGTTGGGCTGCAATTTCTCTTGCAGATTTTCTAAAACTAACCGATTAATGTAAGTTGAACTCATTTCTATATCCTCCTATTCAACAAATTTACATTAATACGTTTAATATATTCAACAAATTTACATTAATATGTTTAATAAGTATGATTATTTTAACTCAGAATCCTCTTCGAGAGCCGCTGGGGTAAACAAGCGTGCTAATATGGGTGTAAATGCCAGGCTAAGCAGCGCAACATAGAGCCTACCACCTAACATAATGGATACATTTTTTAAGAATGGGAGTTCATTTTTGATAAAATGGCTGATTTTTTTATATAACTGTTTACTTTTCACAAAATGTATTTGTTACTATGGGCTGAATTATCATTCTTCTATGTTCAATTCTAAAAAATCTAATAAATTATAGACCATTACATTGTTTTTGAGTGGGTACGCCATCGCTACCGGTGCAATTACATAAGCTTCAGTTGCGTTTACATCTTGAAGGGCTGTATAAAATCCTTTTGTTAACTTGGGTGCAGGCGATGCTTTTATTTCGATTGCAATTACTCTATTAGCTTTGGTTAACACAAGATCTAATTCTACTCCTTTTGCAGTTCTGTAATAAAAATAATCCCATTCTTTAAATTTTGAGAGGATGTTTTCAATAACGGTCGACTCCCAAGAGCTGCCATATACTGGATGGGCGTATAGTTCTTCAAACGATTTTATATTTAATAATGAGTGCAATATTCCTGTATCTCTGATGTAAAGTTTAGGCGATTTGATAAGCCTTTTTTTTATATTAATATAATAAGGAGAGAGTACCCTTAACATAAATGTATGATGCAAAATATCGATGTAATGTTTTATTGTTGTGTGGCTTAGGCCTAAAGAGTTACCTATTTGAGAATAATTAGCCATTTGCCCATTTAAATGCGCAATCATTACCCATAACCTGCGAAGTGTTTCAGGGGGAATGTTAAATCCAAAAGTTTGCAAATCTCGTTCTAGAAAAGTTCTTGTAAAATTAGAGAGCCAACTAAAAGACTGTTGTGATGATTTACTCAAAATACTCCTTGGAAAACCTCCCAATAGACAATATTTTTTTAATGTGGTAAGCTTACCAAGCTCGTTTAATGAAAATGGAGCAAGGCTTAAGTAAGCAATTCGCCCTGCCAAAGATTCTGATGTTTGTCTCAGTAAATTTGGGGAGGAAGACCCAAGTATTAAAAATCTTGCCTTGGGGTTATCATCAACGAAACTTCGGATTACACTAAATATTTCAGGAATGAGTTGTATCTCATCTAAACAAATCAATTTTTCTCGGTGTTGTTCTAAAAATAGTTGAGGCTCCGATAATAATGCTTTATCAGATGGTTTTTCTAAATCGATAAAGAGGGTTGGGTTAAATTTAGATAGAATTTGCTTGGCTAAAGTAGATTTACCTACTTGCCGAGCCCCAATAATTGCTGTAACAGGATTATTTTTTATACTCTCTAGTACAGTATCGGTAATATTTCTAGCTACTTGCATTTTTTAAAGGTAGTAATAAAGGGTGTAAATTGAAAGTTTTATTTTCAATTTACACCCTTTATTTAATATTTTTTACCCGTAAACAAATGATTACCTGAACCTTGGTGGTAAAAACACCAACAAGAGGTAATTGTTGAAGCCTTATTAATAGGGATAATGTGCTTGGTTCAACTGTTTTTTTGTGTAGCATTTAAAAGCAGATAAGGGTTGGTTTATGATAGCACTGGCTAAATGTATTCTGTGATCTGAAATATACACAGCGTTTAGCAACACTTCTTCAATGCGTTTATCCCCATTCTTCTACATTGCTTAATATCTTCAACATCACCTCGATTGAATACCCTTTCGATAATAAAATTAGCTTTAGTATCATAGTCAAATTGTTCAAAATCCACATCCCAGAATATCCTTTTGTTTAGTAGTGGTCTATGAGTTTTCTGCATCTTCTTCAAATGTAATCAACAGGTGCAACTGTCAAATTACAACCCACTCTGATACTCCTCAAAAGTTTGCTTTTGATAGGCCCCACTACCAATAAATTGCAAGATTGGGTAAAAATCATTAGGACCACGGTAGCCGGCCAGTACGGTAATCCGCTCCATTTTTTCGTTTAAAAAAACCACCGATGGATAGCTAAGTTTACCATCTAAAAGCGCCACAGCCAACTCGTTGTAGCCTCTTCGACCATTTTCTACAAACTTAAACTCGTGATTATTAAAGTTGATAGGCTCTTGCTGCTCTGCATTAAATTTTACAGGGTAAAAATCATTTTGAAGCATTTTAGCTACTCTATCCTCACTAAAGGTGGCTATATCCATTTTTTTGCACCAACCACACCAATCGGTATAAACATCAACAAAAATGGGCTTTGGGTTCTCTTTGGCTTTTTCTACAGCTTCTTCAAAACTAAGCCACTGCACTTGTGCATTTACCAAAGTAGAAGAGATGGCAAATAGAATTATAAAAAGGATTTGATAAATTTTCATACAAAGCAAATATAAGTATTAAGGGTATAATAATACTTAAGTTGCATTAGTGCTTAAATTTCTTAGATAATTGCAAAATAAAATATTGCAAACAATTGCATTGGTAAAATATAATTTGTAAATCTTTTGCAATACAATATATTGTTATAAATTCGCACACATTTTTTTAAATTTAATCAAAAATTAATCAAGTATTATGAAGAAAATTTATCTAACTTTTAGTTTGCTTACGTTGTTTGTAGTAGGTGCATTTGCACAATCTGCTACTATAAAAGGTAAGGTAACTGACGAAACAGGACAAGGGCTTGCAGGTGCAACCGTTGTAATTCAAGGCACCTCCACAGGAGGCTCAGCCGATTTTGATGGAAATTATGCATTTACTACCGATGCAGGCACTTACACCTTAGTGGTAAGCTTTGTAGGTTATGAAACCATTACTAAATCGGTAACGGTAAGTGCTGGCGACAATGTGCAAAACTTTAAAATGGGTGAAGGTGATTTGCAACT
>Ga0256839_1002679_pt1 | contig 19498 bp, 22 predicted proteins | sample 354166metaG_FD_185968 | JGI IMG/M metagenome (GOLD analysis project Ga0256839, IMG submission 185968) | Hydrothermal vent microbial communities from Mid Atlantic Ridge, Atlantic Ocean - 354-166 | ecosystem: Environmental > Aquatic > Marine > Hydrothermal vents | place: Atlantic Ocean: Mid... | reverse complement strand
AGGAGAAGATCACCAATCCTTTCCTGCGCGCCGACGACCCGGATCTGCAGGTGCGGTTGCACATGTGCGGCAGCCCTGCGGTGGCGGTGTTCGCCGAATTGCGGCGGCGGCGGGACCGGTTCTGAGATGTTGCGGATCGTTTCCGGCGGCCAGACCGGGGTGGACCGGGCGGCTTTGGACGTGGCTTTGGAACTGGGGATTCCCTGCGGCGGCTGGTGTCCGGACGGACGGTTGGCGGAAGACGGCCCGCTTTCCCGACGCTATCCGCTCCGGGAGTTGCCGGGAGGCGGCTATCGACGGCGCACCCGCGCCAACGTGGCCGACAGCGACGCCACGTTGATCGTCTATTTCGAAGAATTGGCGGGGGGCACGGCGGCGACCTTGCAGGACTGTCTCGATCTGGGCAAGCCCTGCAAACTCGTCGACGGGGCTGAGATCCCGCCATGCCGGGGCGCCCGGGCGGTGGCGCGCTTTCTCCGGCGCCACGGTGTCGGGGTGCTGAACGTGGCGGGCCCCAGGGCCAGTCAATCTCCCAGGGCCTATCGCTACACCCGGGAGTTGCTGACCGCGTTGCTGTCCGGGCGGACGCCGTAAACCACGATGGTCTTGCCCCGGGCGCGCAGCAATCCTTCGGCTTCCAGCGCCTTGAGCACTCGTCCCGCCATTTCCCGGGAACAGCCCACGATACGGCCGAGTTCCTGGCGGGTGATGCGAATCTGCATGCCATCGGGGTGGGTCATGGCGTCGGGTTCTTGGCAGAGGTCCATCAGGGCGCGGGCGATCCGCCCGGCGACGTCGAGAAACGCCAGATGACCGGCCTTGCGGCTGGTCTGCAGCAGCCGGCGGGAAACCTGCCGCCCCAGGATGCGCATCAGTTCCGCCGCATGGGGGGCCAGTTCGTGGGTCAGGCATTCTTCCAGACGCTGGTAGGTGATTTCCGCCAACTGGCAGGGTTCCCGGGTGCGCACGGTGACTTCACGGGTGTTCTCCCCCAGGAATACGCCGACCTCGCCGATGAACTCCCCTCGGTTGAGATAGCCGAGGATCAGTTCCCGGTCGCTGGATTCGCGGATACTGACGGTCACCGATCCCTCAATGATGTAGAACAGGGTGTCGCCGGGATCGCCGGGTTTGATGATGGTGGTGCGGTTGGGATAGCGTCGCTTGTGACAGCAGCGCAAGAAGGCCTCGATCAAACGGTCGTCCTGGGTGTCGGGAAGCGGTCGTGACTGCATGATCCTGTGGTTTTCATGGCTGACGCTTTAAGTCTAGGCGACTTCCGCCGCCTGTAAAGCCGCGCATGGTTTCCCGGGAACGGCCGTGCTATCTTGATACTGTCGAGCCGTTGTTCGGGAAGTCGGCCCAAATTTCGGACTAGGATTCGTCCCTTTCACGAGGAAATTCCATGCCAAGCAGAAGCATCTACAAGGTGGTGTTCGTCAATCAGAATCAAATCTACGAGGTCTATGCCCGCCAGGTGTACCAGGGAGATCTGTACGGCTTCGTCGTGGTGGAAGACTTCGTCTTCGGCGAGTCCAGCAGCATCGTGGTGGATCCCTCCGAGGAGAAGCTGAAGGCCGAGTTCGAGAACGTCAAGCGCAGTTTTATCCCCATGCACGAGATCATCCGCATCGATCAGGTGGAGAAGCGGGGCACCGCGAAGATTCTGCCCCTTAAGGAAGGGGCGGGGAAGGTGACGGCTCTTTACCCGCCTCGGGGAAAATGAGCGTTACTTGACCACCCTGAGGGTGGGACGTTTGGATTTGGGCTTTTCTTCCCTTTTCTCCGGCGGCCCCGAAGGGGGCGGCGTTTCCCCGTCCATTTCCTTGTCGAATACCATTCCCTTGCCGGTTTCCCGCGCGTAGATGGCCAGGACGGCGGCGACGGGAAAGTGGATCGCCATCGGCGTTCCCCGGAAGCGGGCCTGGAAACCGATTTCCTCGTTGTCCATCGTCAGATTGACGATGGCGTCGGGATGGAGGTTGAGGACGATGCGGCCGTCCTCGACGTACTGGCGCGGCACCTGCACCCCGTCGCGTTCGGCATCCACCAGGACGTAGGGGGTCATGCCATTGTCGACGATCCATTCGTACAGGGCGCGGATCAGATAAGGACGTAGCGAAGTCATGGTCAGGCGCTCAATTTCAGCGGCAGTTCGGCCATCTCCCGCTCCTGTTCGCTCAGGCTCTTCTGGAAGGCGTCGCGGGCGAAAATCCGCTGGGCGTAGGTGTGGGCATCGCGGGGCAGCTCGATGCCGACCGAAGGCAGTCGCCACAGCAGGGGAGCGAGAGCGCAGTCCACCAGGGAGAATTCCTCGCTGAGGAAGTAAGGCTTGGCGGCGAACAGGGGCGCGGCGGCCACCAGATCCTCGCGCAGCGTCTTGCGGGCCCGGGCCGCCTTCTTCTCGCCGCAGTGGAGGATCTCGTCCAGCAGCCGGTACCAGTCCCGGTCGATGCGGAACATGAGCATGCGCGCCTGGGCCCGGGCGACCGGTTCCATCGGATGGAGCGGCGGATGGGGAAAACGCTCGTCCAGGTATTCCATGATGATCCGGTGGTCGTAGAGCACCAGGTCACGATCGACCAGGGTGGTCAGGATTTCCTGGTGATAGGGGTTGAGGTCGATCACGTCCTCGGGAGGGTTGGCCGGGTCGATGTAATGGATGTCGGCCTGGACGCTTTTCTCGTGCCAGACGAAGCGTACCTGATGGCTGTACGGACAGGTGGGGGAGCAGTACAGGGTCATGACCGTCTACCGAACGAAGTTGACCGCAACACGGTTGCTCTTGCAGGGGCCGTGCCGGCCCCTGCAAGAGCACCATTCTATCACAGAGGTCAATGGACGTCTTTCCAGTACGCCTTCTTCAACCGATAGGTGACGAAAGCGAGAAGAAACAGGAACAACAGTACGTAAGGGCCGATGCGGCGCCGCTCCAGTTGGGCGGGCTCGGCGGCGTAGGCGAGAAAGTTCACCAGATCGGCGACCGCCTTGTCGTATTCGGGGGGTGACAGTTTGCCCGGTTCGACCAGTTCCAGCTTCTGGATGACCGTCGTGTCGCCCACCGTCACCGTGACCGCCTCCTGTTCCCCTTGCAGATCCCAAAGGACGTGGGGCATGGCGACATCGGGAAACACCCGGTTGTTGACCCCGAAGGGACGGGTTTCGTCCTTGTAGAAGCTGCGCAGATAGGTGTAGAGCCAGTCGGCTCCCAGCGCCCGGATCCGCTCCGACAAGTCCGGGGCCGGAACCCCGAACCAGCGCTCCGCGTCTTGCGGATCCATGGCCGTGGTCATGGTGCCGACGATTCGCTCCAGGTGGGGAAACAGGGCCTTGATTTCCTCGTCGCTCAGCCGAAGATCCCGCTGCAACCGCCGGTAACGCAGATGCTTGAGGGAATGGCATCCCAGACAGCGATCGACGTAGAGTTCGAGGCCGCGCCGCACCGAGGGGGTGTCGGCGACGTCGATGTCCGGTTGTTCCAGCGTTACCCCCAATTCGGCCGCTGCCCACAGCGGCGTCAATAAAAGCACAAGGTAGAGAATCGGTTTCATAGGAAATGTCTCAGGTATTTGTTGTTTTCCATGAAGGTGCGGATTTTTTGCCACTGGGCGTCGAGCTGGCGATACCAGGGCGCTTTCCGGACACAGGAGACCGCCTGGCGGACTAGGTTCCAGAACCAGCCTTCCCGTTCCAGCAGCGGCTTGGGCATGGTCAGGCGCTCGGGAACCGGCCGGGTGACTTCCAGGCGGGTGTAGATCGGCATCAGGAGAAAGAAGCCGAAGTAGATGAAGGTGAACAGCACCCCGAAGAAGGCCGCGGTCGGCGTCGGCGGGATGGTGCCCAGATAGCCCAGGGCGAGGAAGCTGATGACGAACAGGGCCAAGGCGATCCGATAGATGTTGCCCCGGTAACGGATCGACTTGACCGGGCAGCGGTCCAGCCAGGGCAGCAGGAACAGGATGAAGATCGCCAGGAACATGGCCAGCATGCCGCCGAACTTGCTGGGTATGGCCCGCAGAATGGAATAGTAGGGGGTGAAATACCACACTGGCGCGATGTGTTCCGGCGTCTTCAGGGGATCGGCGGGAACGAAGTTAGGTCTTTCCAGGAAATACCCACCGAACTCCGGGGCGTAGAAGACGATCCAGGCGCAGACGGCCAGGAACACGGTGGCGCCGAACAGGTCCTTGACGGTGTAGTAGGGATGGAAGGGGATGCCGTCGAGGGGGACGCCGTTTTCGTCCTTCTTTTCCTTGATCTCGATGCCGTCGGGGTTGTTGGAGCCGACCTTGTGCAGGGCGACGATGTGGAGAAAGACCAGGAACACGATCACCAGCGGAACCGCGATCACGTGGAAGGAGAAGAAGCGGTTCAGGGTGACGTCGGAGATCAGGAAATCGCCGCGGATCCAGGTGGCCAGGCTGTCGCCGACGACCGGGATGGCGCTGAACAGCGAGACGATGACGTTGGCGCCCCAGTAGGACATCTGGCCCCAGGGAAGCAGGTAGCCCATGAAGGCTTCGGCCATCAGCGCCACGTACAGGCTCATGCCCAGGAGCCACACCAGTTCCCGCGGTTTCTTGTAGGAGCCGTACATCATCCCCCGGAACATGTGGAGATAGATGACGATGAAGAACATGGAAGCTCCGGTGGAGTGCATGTAGCGGATCAGCCAGCCCCAGTTGAAGTCGCGCATGATGGCTTCGACCGAGTCGAAGGCCAGGCGGGCGTCGGGCTTGTAGTTCATGGTCAGCCAGATGCCGGTGGCGATCTGGTTCACCAGCACCAGCAGGGCGAAGGAGCCGAAGAAATACCAGAAGTTGAAGTTTTTCGGAGCGTAGTATTTCGCCAGGTGCTCGTTCCACACCTTGAGCAGGGGAAAGCGCGCGTCGATCCAGGCGATCAGCCTGGCGCCCCAGGTTTCGCAATGCTTGCATTCACTCATGTCAAACCGCCTCTTGCTGTTCTTCTCCCACGACGATGTGGGTGTCGGTCACGTAGCGATAGGGAGGCACCACCAGGTTGGTCGGCGCCGGGACTTTCTTGTAGACCCGCCCGGCCAGATCGAAGCGGGAACCGTGGCAGGGACAGAAGAAGCCGCCGAGCCAGTTTTTGCCCAGATCGGGGGGGGCGACTTCGGGGCGATAGGTGGGGGAACAGCCCAGATGGGTGCAGATTCCCACGGCCACGAAAATCTCCGGTTTGATGGAGCGGTAACGGTTCTTGCAGCTTTCCGGCTGTACCGACTCGTCGGAATCGGGATCCCGCAGCAGCGGTTCGATTTTCGTCAGGGTTTCCAGCATCTCCTCGGTGCGTTTCAGCACCCAGATGGGTTGGCCGCGCCACTCCACCCGGATCAGCTGTCCGTCTTCCAATTTGCTGACGTCCACGTCGATGGGGGCGGCCGCCTCCAAGGCCCCGGCGCCCGGTTTCAGATAGCTGACGAAGGGGACGGCGGCCATGCCGGCACCCACTGCCCCGAGAGCGAGGGTGGTCCGGGTCAGAAAGCGGCGCTTCTCGAGATCGATATCGATTTCAGACATACGATGATTTCTCCTCCTTACGGGCAGGTTTTATTGCGGTTCACCTGCAAAACCCGGGTGATTTTGACGTTATCCCGTCTCAGGGTCAATGCTCATCGCTTCGACGCCTTTCCCGTCGTATTTCCTGAGCCCGAAAAGGGTTGCGGCATCGTGGCGGGACGGTGGGATGATCGTCCGAGGCGGTCAAGCAATATCCGTGCCGTGCCTGGGGACGGTGATGAGGGGGTTCGAGGCGGCCGGACGGAGCCGAAGGCGATTCAACTCCCCAAAATGGTGCGCAGGGCGCTCAAAAAACGCTGGTTTTCCGACGGCGTGCCCACGGTGACCCGAAGGCAGTTGCGTAGCAGGCCGCCTGCGGGATCGAGATTTTTGATCAGAATCCCCTGTTCTTTGAGGCGCTGAAAGACGGTGCCGGCGTCCGCCACCCGAAAGAGCAGGAAGTTGGCGGCGCTGGGGAACACCGCTACCCCGGGAATGCGCCCCAGTTCCTGGAACAGCGCCTCCCGTTGCCGGCGGATCTCGGCGGTTTGCCGCCGGAAGACCGCCTCGTGACGGAGGGCGAATTCGGTGCTGAGCTGGGTCAGCACGTTGATGTTGTAGGGCAGACGCAATTTGTCGAACTGGGTCAGCCAAGCCGGCGCTCCCACTAGATACCCCAGGCGCAGGCCGGCCAGCCCCAGTTTGGAGAGCGTGCGCAGGACGAGCAGATTGTCGTGGGTCTCCAGGCGGTCCATGAAGCTGGCCTGGGCGAAAGGGGCGTAAGCTTCGTCCACCACCACCAGTCCCGGGGTGCGGGCGATGAGGGTCTCGATGACGTCGGTGTCGAACAGGTTCCCGGTGGGATTGTTGGGATAGGCGATGAACACGATCCGGGGACGGTGCTGTTCGACGGCGGCCAGCATGGCCTTGGGGTCGAGGCTGAAATCGGGCCGCAACGGAACGCCCACGAAGGGGATGTCGAGCCAGCGGGCGATTTCCCGGTACATCACGAAGGTGGGTTCCGGGGCCATCACCTTGGCGTCGGGCTGACCCACCAGGGCGGTGAGCAGGATCAGGATGATTTCGTCGGAGCCGTTCCCCAGCAGCAGTTCGGCGCAGTCGGGGATCGCGGCGAAACGGCGCAGCGCCGCCTTCAGGGCCGGCGCTTGGGGATCGGGATAACGGTTGGGACGGGCGCGGCGCAGATGGTCGAGCCAGGCGTCCACCATCTCCGCCGGCCAGGGATAGGGATTTTCCATAGCGTCCAGTTTGACCGCCCCCTCGAACGCGGGGACGTGATAGGCGGAAGCCGCCAGGATGTCGGGACGGAAAAATCGTTCCGGCGTCATGACTCGATCCGGTAGGCGGCGGAACGGGCATGGGCGGTCAGGCCCTCCCCGAGCGCCAGGATCCGAGCGGTTTCCGCCAGGGGAGAGGCGCCTTCCCGGGTGCAACCGATCACCGAGGTGCGCTTTTGAAAATCGTACACCCCCAGGGGGGAGGAGAACCGCGCCGTTCCGCCGGTGGGGAGCACGTGATTGGGGCCGGCGCAGTAGTCGCCCAGGGCCTCAGCGGTGTAGGAGCCGAGAAACACGGCCCCGGCGTGACGGATGTCCGGCAACAGGGCTTCGGGTTCGGCCACGGACAGCTCCAGGTGTTCCGGGGCGATGCGGTTGGCGAGGGCGCAGGCCTCGGCCAGATCCCCGACCCGGATCAGGGCGCCGCGTCTCTCCAGGGCCGCCGCGATGATCTCCCGCCGTTCCATGCCGGGCAGCAGACGCTCGATGCTGGCCGCCACCGCTTCGAGGTAATCGGGGTCGGGCGTGAGCAGGATCGCCTGGGCGTCCTCGTCGTGCTCGGCCTGGGAGAACAGGTCCATGGCGATCCAGTCGGGATCGGTGGCGCCGTCGGCGATGATCAGGATCTCCGAGGGGCCGGCGACCATGTCGATCCCCACCTGGCCGAAGACCAGCTTCTTGGCGGTGGCCACGTAGATGTTGCCGGGACCGACGATCTTGTCCACCCGGGGGATGGTCTCGGTGCCGTAGGCCAGCGCCGCCACCGCCTGGGCCCCGCCGATTTGGAAGATGCGGTCCACCCGGGCGATGGCGGCGGCGGCCAGGACCAGATCGTTGAGCTCGCCGCCGGGTGCCGGTACCGTCATGATCAGTTCGCCGACGCCGGCCACCTTGGCGGGAATGGCGTTCATCAGCACCGACGAGGGATAGGCCGCTCTGCCACCGGGTACGTACAGCCCCACCCGGTCCAGGGGGGTGATCTTCTGGCCGAGCAGGTTGCCGAGATCGTCCCGGTATTGCCACGGCTGCAGCTTTTGGTGCTCGGCGTGGCTCCGGATCCGTTCGGCGGCCGTTTCCAGGGCAAGCAGCCGCTCCTTGGGAATCGCCGCCAAGGCCAGTTCCAGCCTGTCCTGCGGCACCTCCAGTTCCGCCAGGTGGTTTGCCTCGACCTGGTCGAAACGCCGGGTGTATTCCAGCACCGCCGCATCCCCATCGCGGCGCACCCGCTCCAGGATCGCCAGCACGGTCTGCTGGACGGCCGGGTCGGTTTCCGTCTGCCAGTGCAGCAGTCGTTCCAGTTGGGTGTCGAAGTTGTCCTGACGGCTGTCCAGTCGGCGAATGGATAGGTTCATGCGGCCTCCGTTGGGTTGACGGCGGTTTCGAGATCGGCGATGAGGGCTTTGATCCGGGCGTGCTTCATCTTCATGGCCACCTTGTTGACGATCAGACGGGAACTGATTTCCATGATGAGGTCCCGGGGTTCCAGGCCGTTGGCCCGCAGGGTGTTGCCGGTGTCCACCAGGTCGACGATACAGTCGGCCAGTCTCACCAGGGGGGCCAGTTCCATGGAACCGTACAGTTTGATGATTTCCGCCTGCACTCCCCGTTCGGCGAAGAAGCGCCTGGCGGTGCGGACGTATTTGGTCGCCACTCGGATGCGGCGCCCGTGCCAGGTTCGGCCGGCCCGGCCGGCGGTCATCATCCGGCAGCGGGCGATGCCCAGGTCCAGGGGTTCGTAGAGCCCTTCGGCGCCGTGTTCCACCAGGACGTCCTTGCCGGCGATTCCTAGGTCGGCGGCCCCGTATTCCACATAGGTGGGCACGTCGGTGGCGCGGATGACGAGCAGGCGGACGTCGTCGCGGTTGGTGGAGAGAATCAATTTTCTGGAGGTTTCGGGGTCGCAGGCGGGTTCGATGCCGGCGGCGGCGAGCAGGGGCAGCGCCTCCCGGTAGATGCGGCCCTTGGATACGGCGATGGTCAGCATGTCGTGTCGTCCGTCGATGCGTGAATGCGTTGGATGTCGGCGCCCAGGCTAGCCAGTTTGGTTTCGATGTGTTCGTAGCCGCGGTCGATATGATAAATGCGATCGATCAGGGTTTCACCCTCGGCGGCCAGGCCCGCCAGTACCAGGCTGGCGGAGGCGCGCAGATCGGTGGCCATCACCGGGGCGCCGGTCAGGCGTTCGACCCCGGTGCAGATGGCGGTGTGGCCTTCCACCGCGATCTGGGCGCCGAGGCGGCGCAATTCCAATACGTGCATGAAGCGGTTTTCGAAGATGGTTTCGGTGATCACCCCGACCCCCTCGGCCAGGCAGTTGAGCGCCATCAACTGGGCTTGCATGTCGGTGGGAAAGCCGGGATAGGGGGCGGTGTGGAAGGAAACCGCCCGGGGGCGGCGCGGCATGGTCAGCTCGATCCAGTCCGTCCCGCTGGCGATGCGGGCGCCGGCCTCCTCCAGTTTTTTCACCACCGCGTCGAGCAGGTCCGGGCGGGTGGCGGTGGTGCGGACGCTGCCCCCGGTGATCGCCGCCGCGGTCAGATAGGTGCCGGTCTCGATCCGGTCCGGCATGACCGGGTAGCGGGTGCCGGCGCCGTCGAGGCCGTCGACACCTTCGACGATCAGGACGTCGCTGCCGATGCCGGAGATTTTGGCGCCCAAGCGCACGAGGAAGCGGGCCAGGTCGGCGACCTCCGGTTCCCGGGCGGCGTTTTCGATGACGGTCCGGCCTTGGGCCAGTACCGCGGCCATCAGCAGGTTTTCCGTGCCGGTCACGGTCACCTGGTCGAGCACCAGGCGGCAGCCCCGGAGACGAGGCGCCCTGGCGTGGATGTAGCCGCCCTCCACCCGGATCTCGGCCCCCATGGCCATCAAGCCCTTGAGATGGAGATCCACCGGCCGGGCGCCGATGGCACAGCCACCAGGCAACGAGACCACCGCCTCGCCGCAGCGCGCCAGCAGGGGACCCAGCACCAGGATGGAAGCCCGCATGGTGCGCACCAGTTCGTAGGAGGCGAGGGGAGAGGCGATGGCACCGGCGTCCACCTCGACCCGGCCTTCCCGGCGCGAACAGCGGACCCCCATGCCTTTGAGCAGCGCCAGCATGGTGGTGATGTCGCGCAGATCGGGCACGTTTTCGATCGTGACCGGCCCTTGGGCCAGCAGGGCGGCGGCGAGAATGGGCAGGGCCGCGTTCTTGGCGCCGGAAATGCCGACTTCCCCCGTCAGCGGCCTGCCGCCGCGGATGCGTATCTTATCCATGGGCCGGCAGCACCGCGTCGAGATCGTAAGCGTGAACCATGGGGCGGAGCGGTTCCGGGAGGTGGGTGAAGGTGAGCTGCAGGTCCCGCTCCCGGGACAGGCGCAGCCATTCGACCAGCAGGGCGAGGGCGGCGCTGTCGGCCTGCCGCACCCCCGCTAGATCGATGACGACGCGGCCGGACAGGTCGGCGAACCGGCGGCGGGACCGGCGCCAGAGCGAAGCCACGGTGGCGAAGGTCAGATCGCCGTCGAGGCGGAAACGGCCGGGCGCGGTTTCTTTCAGGGTGGGCGTCATTCTTTCGGGCCGCTCTCTTCCGTGGTCTTGACCAGGAATTTGCCGATCAGCTCCTCCAGCACCAAGGCGGACTGGGTGATTTCGATCTCGTCGCCGTCTTCCAGAAATTCCGGGCTGCCCCCGGCTTCGATGGCGACGTACTGCTCCCCCAGCAACCCGGACGTGTAGATGCTGGCGATGCTGTCGTCGGGCAGTTTGTACTGCGGCTGGATGCGCATCTCAACCACCGCTTGGTATTGCTCGGGATCGAGGTGGATGGCGGCGACGCGGCCGATGGTGACCCCGGCGATCTTGACTGGGGAGCGCACCTTCAGGGTACCGATGTTGCTGAAACGGGCTAGGAGACGGTAACCGGTCTTCTGTTCGCGGAATTCGGCCAGGTTGCTCACCTCCATCGCCAGCAGGAACAGGGCGCCCAGGCCGATGGCGACGAACACGCCGACCCAGATTTCGACGATTCGGGAATTGTCCATGAAGTTATTCTCCAAACATCAGTGCGGTCAGGACGAAGTCGGAACCCAGCACCGCAAAGGCGGAATAGACCACCGAACGGGTGGTCGCCCGGCTCACTCCCTCCGAGGTCGGGACGGCATCGTAACCCTCGAACACAGCGATCCAGGTCACGATGACGCCGAAAGCCAGGCTCTTGATGACGCTGTTGACCAGGTCCTCCCTGAAGTCGATGGCGGCCTGCATCTGCGACCAGAACGAGCCTTCGTCCACGCCCAGCAGCGACACGCCGACGAAATAACCGCCGTAGATCCCGATGTAGGTGAACAGTCCGGCCAGCAGCGGCATGGAAAGAATCCCGGCGAACAGGCGGGGGGTGATCACCCGTTTCATGGGATCGACCGCCATCATCTCCATGCCGGACAGTTGTTCGGTGGCCTTCATCAGGCCGATTTCGGCGGTCAGGGCGGAGCCGGCCCGCCCGGAAAACAGCAGGGCGGTGACCACCGGCCCCAGTTCCCGCACCAGGGAGGCAGCCACCATGACCCCCAGGGATTCCTCGGCACCGAAGTCTGAAAGGACGTTGTATCCCTGCAATCCCAGCACCATGCCGACGAACAGGCCGGAAAGCGCGATCAGCAGGACGCTCAGCACCCCCACCACGTACATCTGGCGGATCAACAGGCCGGGGCGGCGCAAAATCTCCGGTATTCCGGTCAAGGCCAACGCCAGAAACAGATTGGCGCGCCCCAGTTTGGCGAAGACGTTCAGGGAGGCGGCGCCGAGCCGCTGCAACGGAGCGGTCATCGCAGCAGGTCCTCCCGGTAGTCGGGCGCCGGATAATGGAAGGGGACCGGGCCGTCCGGCAGGCCGTCCATGAACTGGCGCACCCAGGGGGAGTCGCTGCGGCGCAGCTCGTCGGGCGTGCCCTGGCCGACGATCCTGCCGCCGGAAAGAACGTAGATGTAATCGGAGATCGACGCGGTCTCGGCGACGTCGTGGGAAACCACGATGCTGGTCAGCCCCAGGGCGTCGTTGAGGGTGCGGATCAGTTTCACCAGCACCCCCATGGAAATGGGATCCTGGCCGGTAAAGGGCTCGTCGTACATGATCATCATGGGATCGAGGGCGATGGCGCGGGCCAGCGCCACCCGCCGGGCCATGCCGCCGGAAAGCTGGGCCGGCATCAGCTCGCGGGCGCCGCGCAGGCCGACGGCCTCCAGTTTCATCAGGACCAGGGAGCGGATCATCGACTCGGGCAGATCGGTGTGTTCCCGCAGCGGGAAGGCCACGTTTTCGAACACGTTCAGGTCGGTGAGCAGGGCGCCGCTCTGAAACAACATGCCCATGCGCTTGCGCAACCGGTAAAGATCGCTGCGCGACAGGCGGTGGACATCGTGGCCGTCGACTTCGACGGTACCGCTGCGGGGCTTCAGCTGCCCCCCGATCAGTTTCAGCAACGTAGTTTTTCCGGTCCCGGAGGGGCCCATGATGGCGGTCACGGCGCCGCGGCGAATGTCCATGTCGATGCCGTCGAAAATGCGCCGCCGCCCGTGGGAGAAGACCAGCCCCCGGATCTTGACCAGAATGTCGTCGCTGCGAGCCATTTTCAGCGCCCTGGAAAAAATCAAACATTCTCCCCGAGTCGGGCCAGGCAAGTCAATCGCCGGCGGCTCCCTGGATGCGGCTGGCGGTAAAGGGCTATCTTATGAGCCGGGTTCAAGATTGGCGAGGGATGAATGGTGACTGGATCGGTCTGGCTGGCGCTGCTGCCCGGCGCCGCTTTTTTTCTCGGATGGTCGCTCACCGGAATGTGCCGTTCCCTGGCCCTGAGGCTGGGCGTCCTGGATTTTCCCGGCAGCCGCAGCGCCCACCGCATCCCGACCCCCCGTGGGGGCGGACTGGCCATCGTGGTGGTCCTTCTGGCGGCGTCGCTGGCGCTGCATGTCCTGGGTTTTCTCGGTTCCCCGGCGTTGCAGACCCTCTGGGTGGGGGGGATTCCCATCGCCGCCGTCGGCTTGTGGGACGACTTGAAGTCGTTGCCGGTGCGCTGGCGCCTGCTGGTTCAGGTGGCGGCGGTCGGCGCCGCGACGCTGGGGGCCTTGGAAACGCCGGTCGGCGTATGGGCTTGGGTCGCGCTCCTGTCCTGGGTCTGGTTGGTCAACCTCTACAATTTCATGGATGGTATCGACGGTCTGGCGGCGGTGGAGGCGGTGACCGTCGCTCTCGGCGGGGTCGTGATCGCGGGGTTCGGCGGCGACTCCCATCTGGCCGCCTGGCTGTTGACGCTGGCCGCCGCCTGTGGTGGGTTTCTGGTCTGGAACTGGCCGCCGGCGCGGATATTCATGGGGGACGTCGGCAGCGGTTTTCTCGGATTCGTGATGGGGATGTTGGTCGTGGGTGGTGAGGGCGAAGCGGTCGGCCGGTGGAGCTGGCTGATCCTGTTGGCGGTGTTCGTCACCGACGCCAGCTTGACCCTGGGGCGTCGTATTCTTCGGGGAGACCGTTGGTGGCAGGCCCACAGCAGTCACGCCTATCAGCATCTTGCCCGGCGCCTGGGGCACAAGTGCGTCACGATGCTGGTAGGGCTGGTCAATCTGGTGTGGTTGCTGCCCCTGGCCTGGCTGGCCGCCCGCTTTCCCCAGTGGGGCTGGGCTGCCGCCCTGGCGGCCTACCTTCCTTTGGGGATTCTGGCGCTGCGGTTTCGGGCCGGGCTTCCGGACGGGCGGTCGGGTTGAAGGCGAAAGGGCGATGGGGGATAATGCTCAACCTTTTCACTGCCGGGTTGCCAATCATGCACGTGACCATGCTCAAGGCAAAGCTGCACCAGGCCCGGGTGACGCACGCGGAACTGTTGTACGAGGGTTCCTGTGCCATCGACGGGGATCTGCTCGACCGGGCCGGCATCCGCGAGTACGAACAGATCCACATTTACAACCTCAACAACGGGGAGCGTTTCGTCACCTACGCCATCCGCGCCGAAGCCGGTTCCGGGATCATTTCCGTCAACGGCGCCGCCGCCCGTCTGGCGACCCCGGGGGACGTCGTCATCATCTGCGCCTATGCCATGCTCGATCAGAGCGAGCTGACCGGCTTCAAACCCACCTTGATCTACCTCGACGAACGCAACCGTATCGTCCGTACCGGCCACGCCATTCCGGTGCAGGCCGCCTGACGCCGTCATTCCGGATCCAGGTGCCGCAGCTCCGCTTCCCGGAAGGGCTGCGGCATCTCCTCGAAGTGAAACAAGTGGGTCGCACAGCGGCAATCGGAGCTGCCAAAGCCGGGTAGGGGAATCCGCGCCCCCGGCGACCGGCCCAGTCGTTCGGCCCATCGGTGTTCCAGGGAACGAGAGCCGTGGGCGTACCAGATCGCTTCGACGTCGGTGACGCAGCGCAGATGATCGATGTGCCAGTGGCGCGGTTTCGATTTCCGCAGGTGGCGGCGGATCCGGGCGCCGAGTCCGCCGGGACCGAAGGCGCTGCCGACGTAGGCGTAGTAGCCCGGTTGCAGCAGGAGGATTCCCAGTCTGCCGATCGGGCGTTCGCCTTCCGTGGTGCAGCGGAGCCAGAGGACATAGGTGCCGGGGCGGGCTTCCGGCTTCACCGTCTCAGGATGAGATTGACGATCAGGGTCAGAATCAGACTGACGATGATCATGGAAGTGATGGGGATGAAGATGAATTTGTGTTCGTCCTGGATGCGGATGTCCCCGGGCAGCCGGCCGAACCAGCTCAGCAGCCCCGGCGTGTAGGTTAGGATCAGCCCCATCACCAGCAGGATGAGTCCCAGGATGATGAAAAACTTACCTCCGCTCATCTTGCCACCTCCTTACTTAAAACAACCACCAGGTCGCCAGCCCCAGGAACGCCATGAAACCGACCACGTCGGTGACGGTGGTCAACACCACGCCGCCGGCCAGGGCCGGATCGATGCCGAGCTTGTGCAGGAGCAGGGGAATGGTGACCCCGGCGAAGGCGGCGCACAGCAGATTGATGACCATGGCGGCGGCGATGAGCAGGCCGATGTGAAGGGCCTGGAACCAGATCGCAGCAATGATGCCGACCACCACCGCCCAGATGGCCCCGTTGATCAGGCCGATGGCGATTTCCTTGGTCAACAGCGTCCACACGTTGGCCATGCCGATCTGTTTCAGGGCCAGGGCCCGGATTACCAAGGTCTGAGTCTGGGTGCCGGCGATTCCGCCCATGCTGGCGACGATCGGCATCAGCACCGCCAGGGCCACTTCCTTCTGGATGGTGTCCTCGAACAGGCCGATGACCCAGGCGGCGAGAAAGGCGGTGATCAGGTTGACCCCGAGCCACACGGCGCGTTTCTTGGCGCTTTCCTTGACCGGGGCGAACATGTCGGTCTCTTCGGAAAGGCCGGCGCTGCTCATGATGGTGTGCTCGGCCTCGTCCCGGATCACGTCGACTACGTCGTCGACGGTGATCCGCCCCACCAGCCTTCCTTCTGGGTCCACCACCGGGGCCGAGACCCAGTCGTGGTGTTCGAACAACAGGGCGACGTCGGAAGCCGGCAACGTGGCCGGGATGGCTTCCACGTCGGTGAGCATCAATTCGCGCACGGTTTTGCTAGGATCGCTGGTGAGCAGCACCGACAGGGGCAGGACGCCGATCAGTTTGTCGTCCTTGTCGACCACGTACAGGCTGTCGGTCAGATCCGGCAACTCACCCCGCTGGCGCAGATAGCGCAGCACCACGTCCAGGGTCACGTCCGGACGCACGGTGATGGTGTCGGTGTGCATCAGGTTGCCGGCGGTGTCCTCGGGGTAGGTGAGGACCCGTTCCAGACGGCCCCGATCGTGTCGGCTCAGAGCCTGGACCACCCGGTCGCGGACGGTTTCCGGCAGATCTTCGACGATGTCGGCCAGATCGTCCGGGTCGAGGGCTTCCGCCGCTTCCACCAGGTCTTCGGCATCGGTCTTCTCGATCGCCTGGATCAGGCCGGCGCGTACCTCCTCGTGGAGTTCCACCAGAACCTCGCCGGCGATGTCGGCCGGCAGCATGCGCCAGATCACCAGGCGGTCCTTCGGTTTGAGAGCTTCGATCAGGTCGGCGATTTCCGCCGGGGTCAGGGCCTGGAGCAACTGCTGGATCTCGGTCAGTTTGCCGGTCTCCAGGTCGGCGGTGAGGATTTTCAGATGTCGTTCGGTATCTTCGCGTTCGGCACTGATGGGCATGACGGGTCCTTGGGAAATTGGAAGCGGAAACATAAAATTCTAACAGACAGGTAGGGGTGTTCCTGGAGTTTTTCAAGCCGTATACTGCCATGCTTTCATCGAGCGGGTTCCATCCTTGAGCCGTCGTCTGTTCCGATCCACCGCCGTCGTCGGCGGCATGACCCTGATTTCCCGCGTTCTCGGTTTTCTGCGCGACGTGGTGATCGCCATGGTCTTCGGCGCCGACGCGGCGACCGATGCCTTCTTCGTCGCCTTCAAAATCCCCAATTTTCTCCGCCGCCTGTTCGCCGAGGGCGCTTTTTCCCAGGCGTTCGTACCGGTGCTGGCGGAATACAAGGAACGGCGCAGCCGCCAGGAATTGCGGTCCTTTCTCGACCGCACCGCCGGCTCCCTGGCGTTGGTGTTGATGGGGGTGACGGTGCTGGGGGTGGCCGGCGCGCCGTGGGTCATTCTGGCGTTCGCTCCCGGATTCGCCTGGCACGGCCATGCCTACCAATTGGCGGTGACGATGCTGCGCATCACCTTCCCGTATCTCTTTTTCATCGCCTCCACCGCCCTGGCCGGCAGCATTCTCAACACCTTCAACCGCTTCGCCGTGCCCGCCTTCACCCCGGTCCTGCTCAATCTTTCCCTGATCTCCGCCGCCCTGTGGCTGGCGCCCCGGCTGCCCGAGCCGGTCACTGCTCTGGCCTGGGGGGTGTTCGCCGCCGGCGCCCTGCAGCTGGCGTTTCAGTTCCCGGCCCTGTGGCGGTTGCGTCTGCTTCCCCGTCTGCGCTGGGGGTTCCACGATCCAGGCGTGAGGAAGATTCTCAGATTGATGCTGCCGGCCCTGTTCGGGGTGTCGGTGACCCAGATCAACCTGTTGATCGACACGCTGCTGGCCTCGTTCCTGCCCCACGGCAGCATCTCCTGGCTCTACTATTCCGACCGGCTGGTGGAGTTTCCCTTAGGAGTGTTCGGCATCGCCCTGGCCACGGTGATCCTGCCCAACCTCTCCAAGGACTGGGCCGCCGGAAGGCGGGAGCGTTTCTCCCACGCCATCGACTGGGCGTTGCGCTGGGTGGTGCTCATCGGCCTGCCGGCGGCGGTGGGGTTGGGGGTGTTGGCCGAACCGATCCTGGCGACTCTGTTCCAGTACCGTTCCTTCACCGCCCACGACGTCCACATGGCTTCCCTGAGCCTGACCGCCTACTCCGTCGGCCTGATCGGCTTCATCCTGGTGAAGATCCTGGTGCCCGGTTTCACCTCGCGCCAGGACACTCGCACTCCGGTACGTTTCGGGGTGGTGGCGATGGTGGTCAACGTGACCCTGAATCTGGCCCTGATCGGTCTGCTGGCCCATGCCGGTCTGGCACTGGCGACTTCCCTGGCGGCCTGCGTCAACGGTGCGCTGCTGCTTCGGCGTCTGAGGCGGGAGGGGGTCTACCGGCCGCGGCCGGGTTGGTGGAGTCTACTGTCGCGGGTGGCGCTGGCCAACGGAGCGATGGGGGGATGTCTCTACCTTTGGGCTAGGATCTGGCCGTGGACCGCCATGACGGCGCTGGAACGGTTGCCGGCGCTGATCGCCGCCGTGGCGTTGGGCATCGTTGTCTATGGCGTCACGTTGCTGGTGAGCGGGTTGCGGCCGCACCATCTGAGGATGGTGGCATGACGGCGAAATGGCGGCATCGCTGGCAGGTCTTGGCCTATCTGGCTTTGCTGGCCTACGGCACCCTCTATCCCCTGCGCGGTATCGACTGGAGCGCGCCGGTGCGCTGGTCGCGCCTGTGGGACTGGCGGGCCGCCGTGGCCACCTGGTCCCTCTCGGACGTGGTGGTGAACTTTCTGGTCTACGTCCCCGTCGGTTGGCTGCTGATCCGGGCGGTGACGCCGGCAGGATTCCGGACGGCGTTGGTCTTGGCGGCCCTGGTCGGCGCGGGATGGTCCACCCTGCTGGAGGCTTTGCAGTTGTACATTCCCGGCCGGGTGACCTCCATCGGCGACATCCTGTTCAACACCCTGGGGACCATCGCCGGCGCGGTGGCGGCGTTGTCGGTGCGGACCGGTCCCGTGGGGGAGATCTTGCGTCAGGGACGCGCCCGCTATCTCAGGCCCGGGGCATGGGCCGAACTGGGCGCGGCGGCGGTGGGCCTGTGGGCCTTGTCGGAGCTGACCCCGCTGGTCCCTTCCCTGGATCCCGGCAATCTCTGGCACGGCGTCAAGCCGGTGTGGCGGGCGCTGCAGTCGCCTTCGGGCATCGTATGGACCGAAGCGACGGCCGATGGTCTCGATCTGTTCGCCCTCGGTCTGGTGGCCCGTTTCGTGCTCCAACCGGCGGTTCCGGGCCGGCGCATCGCCGCGCTGGTGCTCGCCGGTGTCCTGGCGCTGAAGGTGCCGGTGGTGGGGCGCCGCCTGGAGGCCGAAGCCGTGCTGGGGTTGGCCGCCGCCCTGGGGGCTCTGGGATTGGTGAGCGGTCCGTTGCCCGGCCGGGGGTGGGCCTGGATGGGTATTGCGGCGCTGTTCGCCGGGCGGGCCCTGGATGCCTTGGCGATCGGCACCGGTCCCAGTCTGGCGGTCCGTCCGTTCAATTGGGTGCCTTTCGCCGGCCACCAGGGTAGTCTGACCGGCCTCATCGACCTGTTGCTGGGGATCTGGCCTTATCTGGGGGCGGCCTTCTTCGCCCGCCTGCTGTTTCCCCGGGCGCGTGCCGGCCTGTGGTTGGGTTTGGCAGTGGTCGGCGGCTGGGCGTTCTTCCTGGAATGGAAGCAGCAGTCCATTCCCGGCCGTTATGCGGACGTGACCGACGTCCTGATGGCGCTGTTGGGCTGGTGGTGGGGCTGGCGCTGGAGCGGTGGGACCGATGGGGTGGTGCCGACACCCGCTCCTGTGTCCCCCGCGCCTGCGGAGAATCGTTTCCGCCTCGGCTGGGTGATAGGGGCGGGATTGCTGGGGGCGGTGCTGCTGGGCGGGTTCGTGGCTTCCCGGTTTCAGGTCCGGGCGGTTTCCTTCGACGATGCCGGGGAGCGCCTGCTGCCGCGGCCCGATCAACTGCCGCCTCCGGATTTGCCCGCCTTCCGCTTCCGCCATCCACGCCTGCCGGCACCGTCGGAGGCGGACATCTGGACGCTGCGGCGCCGTCACCGGGAATTTCTCCGAGTTCAGCAGCGCCGGGCCGGCGGGGGCGGCGGCGATTTCCGGGCCGTCGCCCTGGTGGGCCTGGTGAGCCCGGAAGCCATCGATTTCGACCGGGTGGTGCGCCGTTTGCTGGCCTTGAAGTTCACCTTCCGCGGGCACGAGCAGGCCATGCCCCTGGCCCAGGTCTACGATTGGCTGTATCCCCATCTTACCCTGGCCCAGCGGGCGGCGCTGCAGGACAAGCTGGCCGAGGGCTGCGGTTACCTGATCAACGTCATCCGCCGGAAGGCGCTGTCTCCCTACAACGTCTATCTCTACAACCAGCCGTTCCAGGCCCTGATGGCGACCGCCATCGCCCT